>ERZ777306.2642-NODE-2642-length-21879-cov-5.981397_pt1 | contig 21879 bp, 23 predicted proteins | sample MGYA00374966_ERZ777306 | MGnify/ENA primary metagenome ERZ777306 (study PRJEB29329, sample SAMN06343882) | mouse gut metagenome | isolation source: Mouse cecum | place: Austria: Vienna | collected 2014-11-15 ...
GTGAGCTGTACTACTTCATGGATGTGGAGACCTATGACCAGATTCCCCTGTCCCTGGACAAGGTGGAGGACGCCATTCCCTTCGTCAAGGAAGGCACCAATGTGACCATGCGCTTCTTCAAGGGCGCGCCCTTCTCCGTGGAGGCCCCCAACTTCGTCACCCTGCAGGTGCAGGATACCGAGCCCGGCTTCAAGGGCGATACCGCGTCCAACACCTATAAGCCCGCGACCCTGGAAACCGGCTACAGCGTGCAGGTGCCGCTGTTCATCAACACCGGCGACATGATTCGCATCGACACCCGCACCGGCGAGTACATGGAGCGCGCCTGATTCGGAAAAATGTTTATAGCTGCCGCTTCCTCTGCATCATTTGGGGCGCGGCGGCATATGCTGCTGGATAAGCCTGAAAGTGCGCATATGGCCCGGTGGAGCTTCCGCCGGGCGATTTTTGCCATTGAGCAACGGGAACCAGCGGGAAACTCCGCTGAATAAAGGAGGATATACCATGAGCAAGATGACCGATAAGGTGAGCTATCTGAAGGGTTTGGCGGCTGGCATGAAGCTGAACATGGAGAAGGACACCAACAAGATCCTCATGGAGGTCCTCAACGCCATGAGCGAGATGGCTGAGGAGCTGGAGACCCTTTCCCAGGCCCAGGAAGAGCTGAACGAGTATGTGGAGTCCATTGACGATGACTTGGCCGACCTGGAGGAAGCCATCTTTGAGGACGATGAGGACTATGAGCCCGTTGAAGATGAGGATGCCCTGGAGGACGACGAGCTGATTTCCTATGCCTGCCCCAGCTGCGGCCATGAGCTTCAATTCCACGTTGATGATGTTGATTTTGACGAGGATTATCTCTGTCCAGCCTGCGGCAAGCCCGTTTTTCCCGAAGTGGAGGAAGACGAGGACGCGCCGGAGGACGACGAGGATAACGACTGAGCTGAATCGTGTCAGCGCGCAGGGGCCTGATGGCTCGCTGCGCGCTTTTGCTTCGGCGGACGCGGGAAAGGATGAATGCGTATGCAGCCCATGCGAGGTAGCGCCCTGGCACGGCGATAAAAGCCTGATGACAGGCGTGCCGGGGGTTTTCCCAGAAGAAGGTTATCAGGTCGCCGTGCCTTTTCGTTGTAGAAGAAAGGACGAAAAGGAGCGTGTGAGCATGAATCGAGAAGCATTGCTGCAAGCGTGGCTGCGGGAGGAAGAAGCGGCCCACATCCACGGCTGGGATTTTTCCCATCTGCATGGGCGGTATGCCGAGGAGGGCGATCTGCCCTGGGATTACAGGGAGGTTGTCCGCCATTACCTGCGGCCGGATACCCGCCTGCTGGATCTGGACACAGGCGGTGGGGAATTCCTGCTGTCCCTGGGCCATCCGCCGCGGCTGACGGCGGCCACGGAGAATTATCCGCCCAACGCGGCGCTGTGCCGGGAGCGGCTGCTCCCCCTGGGCATGGATTTCCGCCAGGCGGACGCCGCTCATCTCCCCTTTGAGGATGGGCGTTTTGATCTGGTGCTGAACCGGCACGGGGATTTTTGCCCGGAGGGAATCGCCCGGGTCTTGACGCCCGGCGGCGTCTTCGTCACCCAGCAGGTGGGGGCAGAGAACGACCGCGAGCTGGTTCGGCTGCTGCTGGGAGAGTCGCCCCTGCCCTTCCCGCGGCAGTATCTGGCCATGGCGGAGGCGGACTTCCGCCGCGCGGGACTGACGGTGCTTCGGGGGGCGGAAGCCTTCCGGCCCATCCGTTTCTGGGATGTGGGCGCCCTGGTGTGGTTTGCCCGGGTGATCCCCTGGGAGTTCCCCGGCTTCAGCGTGATGGCCTGCCGGGAAGGACTGGAACGTGCCCAGCGCATCGTGGAGCGGGACGGCGTGGTGGAGGGACGGGTTCACCGGTTTTTGCTGGTGGCCGAAAAGCCTGCGCGGACGTAAGCGGGGCGGCTGGTCATGACCATGAAGGGTGCGGAACGCCCGGGAAGCGTTCTGCGCCCTTTTTGCGTAGTACAGCCCAGGATGAACAGTCCGTTCGGCGGAGGAAAAGCGTTTTTCACCGGTCGTGCGTGGACGACGCGGCGGGGCTTCATTCCGAACCAACTTGCGTCAAACACCAAAAAAGTTCGTCAAAATATGCGTTTTTTCTTGAAAAAATTCCCCCTGTATGCTATAATATTAACCGCATTTGGTACACTTCCTATTTTTGATATTAAGGGGGAGACATAACATGGCACGCAAACTCATTTCCATGGTGCTTGCCTTGGCGCTGACGTTCACCTCCATCCTGGCGCTGGGCTGCGCACAGGCTGAGGAAACCTGGGCGGATACCATCCGCATCGCGGACGACAACCAGAGCGCGTCCTACGACCTGCACAAGGATACCTCTGTCAACGGCCGAAACATGCTGCGCGGCACCGTGATGGAGCAGCTGGTCACGCTGAAGGCGGACGGCTCCATCGGCCCGGAGCTGTGCGAGAGCTACGACGTCAACGAGAACAACACGGAGTTCACCTTCAACCTGCGCAAGGGCGTGAAGTTCCACAGCGGCAAGGAAATGACCTCAGCCGACGTGGTGGCTTCCCTGAACCGCTGGCTGGAGAACTTCTCCACCGCCCGCAAGATGGTGGGCGATTCCCGCTTTGAGGCCCAGGACGATTACACCGTCTCCCTGAAGCTGGAAACCTCCGCCATCATGCTGCTGGATATGCTGGCCGGCGCCTCTCAGGCGGCCGTCATCTATCCCACCGAGTCCATCGAGAACGTGAATGCCGATACCGGCTTCGTGCCCGCCGACTACATCATCGGCACCGGCCCCTACAAGTTCGCTGAGTGGAGCGTTGACCAGTACGTTCGTCTGGAGCGCTTTGACGACTATGTGCCCTACGGTGACCCCGACCAGGAGCTGGACGGCCTGTGGGGCTACAAGCATGCCTATACCAAGACCCTGATGTACAACATCGTCAAGGACGCCGCCACCCGCTTCAACGGTCTGATGAGCGGCGAGTACGACTTCATCGTGAAGGCCACTGACGCCTATCTGTCCACCCTGCGCAGCATGCCTGAGCTGACGGTTTACTCCCAGCAGACCGGCATGATTAACTTGGTGTGGAACAAGCGCAGCACCGACAAGTACCTACGTCTGGCCTTCCAGGCCCTGGCCAACGCTGATGACCTGAACACCGCCAACTACGGCACCCTATACGACAACGATCCCTGCTTCATGGAGGCTGGTCAGCCCGGCTGGTACACCACCGCCGGCGGCGAGTACTTCTGCCAGAACGATCCCGAAAAGGCCAAGGAGCTCCTGGCGCAGTCCTCCTATGATACCAGCAAGCCCCTGCGCATCCTGGCAGCCAGCGGCGGCGGCGCGGAAGCCATGCTGGAGGTGCTCCGTCAGGAAGCTGCCGCCATCGGCATCTCCCTGGAGCTGACCGTTACCGACCGTACCACCATGACCGAGCTGCGCAACGACGACAGCTGCTACGACGCCTATTTCACCACCTTCTCCTCTGTGGCCGTGCCCAGCCTGCGCAACTTCCTCTCCGCCGACTATGCCGGTTGGTCTGAGGACGAGCACCTGCAGGAGCTGATGACCACCATGGTCACCGCCGCCACCAAGGAAGACGCTTTTGCTGCTTGGGAGCAGGTGCAGGAGTACTGCTACGCCGACTACTGCCCGATCCTGATGATGGGTCACTTCCATCAGGCCGCTGCCTGCACCAACAAGCTGACCGGCTATAATGTGTTCCTGACCACCAACTTCTGGAACGCCAAGCTGGCCAAGTAACTTACGTCTTTTGCAGGGCATCCGTTCAACATCGGCGGATGCCCTGCCCTGCGGGCTTCGACCAAATGGCTTATGCCATTTTGCCGAGGGTTGTACTTGCTCTCTGTTCGGCAGAACAGACGGCGATAGGCCGTTCGTTTTACCTCACGGTCGTTTGCAAGTGTAAGGAAACGATTTCGCAAGTGAAATCGCGCCCCGCCCCGCCGGCAAAGTCGGCGGATACTATCACCGTCAGAGAGGCTGCGGCCTCTCCGACACCTCTCAGGGTTTCGTCATCGGAGGGCATCCGTTCAACAATAGCGGGTGCCTTTTTCCAGGTTATGCCCTGCATACCGTAGGTTCAATGGTACAAAGCATCCTGGCACGCATTTGGGGGTCGTGAGCTATGAAGAAATATGTCCTGAAACGGTTGCTCAGCTTGCTGCCGACGATCTTCATCGTTTCGGTGGTCATTTTCCTGCTGGTGCATCTGACCCCCGGCGATCCGGCGGCCGCCATGCTGGGCGAGGACGCGACCCAAGCGGATATCGCCGCCCTCCATGCCAAGCTCGGTCTGGACGACCCGCTGCTGGTGCAGTATGGCCGCTGGATCAGCAACTGCCTGCGGGGTGACTTTGGCATGTCCACCTCCGTGGTGGGCAAGCCGGTGCTGGAGATGATTGTCAGCCACTTTCAGCCTACCATCCTGCTGGCTGTGTATTCCATGCTCATTACCATGCTTATTGCGCTGCCCTGCGGTATGATCGCCGCCCGCAAGCGCGGTACCGCGGCGGATTACACCGTCTCTGTGGTGTCCATGCTGGGCATATCGCTGCCCAGCTTCCTCATGGGGCTGGGGCTTGTGCTGCTGATGGCCGTATGGCTTCGGCTGCTGCCTGCCTCCGGGTATAAAAATCCCTTTGTGGACGGGTTCCTGCCCTTCCTTCGCTACATGACGCTTCCTGCCCTTTCTCTGGGCTTCATCCACGCCGGATATATGATGCGCATGACCAAGGCCTCCATGCTGGAGGTGCTGGGCAGCGACTATATCAAGATGGCCCGTTCCAAGGGCGTGCCGGAGCGCTCCATCACCTTCAAGCATGCCTTCCGAAACGCCCAGCTGACCGTGATTACCGTCATTGGTCAGGGCTTCATCAGCGCGCTGGCCGGCGCGGCAGTGGTGGAGCGGCTGTTCAACATCCCCGGTATGGGCTCCCTCATGGTTGATTCGATTGAAAAACGCGATTACCAGGTGATTCAGGCCATCACGTTGCTGATTGCCATGCTGAACGTGCTGATTAACCTGGTCATCGATCTGATATACGGCGCGGCGGATCCCCGCATCCGCCTGGAATAACCGTCCTAACCCCATCCGCAACGCTTGACGCTATGAAAGAAGGAGATTCCATGACGCCATCCGCCAGTCATACCCTTCCATTCCAAAGCCCGGAGGATATGAAGCGCATCCGTCGCCAGCTTGTGCGGGAGCAGCGCGCTCTGTCCGTGCGGAAGTTTTTTCGCAATAAGCTGTCCGTTGTCGGACTGGCGCTGGTGATGCTGATTCTGGCCTGTGCCCTGTTTGCGCCGCTCATCACATCGCTGATGGGGGTGGACCCTTATACCGCTACCATGAGCAAGCGCTACACGGCGCCCTGCGCCGAACATATCTTCGGCACTGACCATCTGGGCCGGGATATCTTTGCCCGGGTGCTCTATGGTGCGCAGATTTCCATGACGGTGGGCTTTACGGTGGGGCTGCTTTCCGCCCTGGTCGGCGTGACCCTGGGGCTGTACGCCTCCACCCACAAGGTTCTGGACAACCTGCTCATGCGAGTGTGCGACGGCCTCAAGGCCATCCCGAACATCCTGCTGGCCATCACGCTGATGGTGATGCTGGGGGCCAACATGCGCAACGTCATCATCAGTCTGACGGTGGTGAGTATCCCCGGCGTGGCGCGTATTGCCCGTTCCCAGGCCCTGCTGGCCCGGGAGCAGACATATGTGGAGGCCATGCGCGCCCTGGGCGCCCGGCGGGAGCGCATTCTGTGGCGTCATATCGCGCCCAACATTATCTCGCCCGTCATCGTGCAGATGACCTTCACCTTTGCCACCGCCATCATTTCCGAGGCGTCGCTGAGCTTCCTGGGGGCTGGCATTCCTTCTCCTGCGCCCTCCTGGGGCGGCATGCTCAACGAGGCCCGCATCTACCTCTATGCCGGTTGGTGGATGGTGGTGTTCCCCGCCATCTTTACCGCCCTGTCCGTGCTGGGCTTCAACCTTTTCGGGGATGGGCTGCGGGATCTGCTGGATCCCCTCTCGGGACAGTAAGGAGGCTTCGTGATGCAAGAAAAAATTCTTGAGGTTCGCAACCTTACCACCAGCTTTCGTTCCGACCGCGGCTACCTGAAGGCCATCGACGGCGTGTCCTTCTCCGTCTACAAGGGTGAGATACTCGGCATTGTAGGCGAAAGCGGCTGCGGCAAGAGCGTCACCAGCCAATCCATCATGCGGCTGTACGATGAAAAATACACCGCGCGCTATCAGGGCGAGGTCTATCTGGATGGCCAGAACCTGTTTGATCTGCCCTACAAGGGAATGCAGCATATTCGGGGAGCCAAGGTGTCCATGATTTTCCAGGACGCGCTGAGCTCCTTGAACCCCGTGCTGCGGGTCAGCGACCAGATCATGGAGCCGCTGCGGTTCCATCAGCAGCTTTCCCGGAAGGACGCCCGGGATCGCGCACTGGAAATGCTGCGTCTGGTGGGCATTCCGGCCCCGGAGAAGCGTCTGGATCAGTACCCCCATGAGCTGTCCGGCGGTATGCGGCAACGGGTGATGATCGCCATTGCCCTGGCCTGCCGCCCCAGCCTGCTGATTGCCGACGAGCCCACTACCGCCCTGGACGTGACCATTCAGGCTCAGATCATGGATCTGATCGTCCAGCTGAACCATCAGCTGAACATGGGCGTCATGCTCATTACCCATGACCTGGCCGTGGTGGCGCAGACCTGCACTCGCGTGGTGGTGATGTATCTGGGCCAGATTGTGGAGGAGGCGGATGTGCTGCGGCTCTTCGACCACCCGGCTCACCCCTATACCATCGGGCTGATGAACTCCATTCCCAAGATGGACGGCGACCGCTCCAAGCGGCTGTACATGATTGAGGGCATGGTGCCTCTTCTGAACCAGATTCCCACCGGCTGCCGCTTCGCGCCCCGCTGCCCCTTCGCCACCGACCAGTGCCGCCGGGAAATGCCGGAACTGCGGGAGGTCGCCCCGGGGCAGAAGGCCCGCTGCTGGCGCGCTGGTGAAATCTCGACGAAGGAGGATGCGGCCCGTGCCTGATTCAAGCAACATCATCATGGAAGCCCGGGATGTGGCTACCTGGTTCCCGGTGAAGGGTCCCTTGGGCAGAGTCATCAACCATGTCAAGGCGGTCAACGGCGTCAGCATGCGGCTGCGGGCAGGGGAGACCTATGGCCTGGTGGGTGAAAGCGGCTGCGGCAAAAGCACCTTCGGCCGCACCATGATCCGCCTGCTGGAGCCCACCGGCGGCTCCATCCATCTGTTTGGGGAGGACATCACTCACCTGAAGGCCCAGGAGCTTCTGCGCTTCCGCAAGGATGTGCAGATTGTTTTCCAGGATCCCTACACCTCCCTCAATCCCCGCCAGCGCATCGGCAACGCGCTGATGGAGGTGCTGGCGATTCATCATATGGGCGACCGTGCCCAGCGCATGGAGAAGGCCATGACCATGCTGGCCCAGGTTGGGTTGCGCCCCGAGCATTTCTACCGCTACCCCCACGAGTTCAGCGGTGGACAGCGCCAGCGCATCGGCCTGGCCCGCGCCCTTATCCTTGACCCCAAGGTGGTGGTGTGTGACGAGCCCGTCTCCGCGCTGGATGTGTCCATTCAGTCCCAGATCATCAACCTGCTGAAGGATTTGCAGACCCAGCGCGGCCTGACCTATCTGTTCATTGCCCACAACATGAGTATGGTGCGTTACATCTCCGACCGCGTGGGTGTGATGTATCTGGGGCATCTGGTGGAGGAGGCCCCTACCGAGGAGCTTTTCGCCCACCCCTCCCACCCCTACACCCAAACGCTGATGTCCGCCGTGCCCTCCATTGATCCCCGGGATCACCGGGAGCGCATCGTGCTGGAAGGCGACCTGCCTTCTCCCATTGATCCCCCCAGCGGCTGCGTCTTCCATACCCGCTGCCCCTATGCTACTCCCGCCTGCGCCCAGACGGCGCCCTCCCGGCGGGAAATTGCGTCCGGGCACTATGTGGAATGTCCCTACGCCGCCGTCAAGTAACCCGCCTAACCTGCTGAATAGCAAACGCCCGCCGGAACACGACTGCTTTCCGGCGGGCGTTATAGCATATCAAAGAAGTGGCGTAGGCCGCTTTTTTGAGGGGGCTTTGCCCCATTATATCGCACGCCCTCACTGGCTGAACGGCGTTGCTGTTCTCCCGGTTGTTTGTGGGTGTAGGGAAGCGATCAATAACGACATCGCATAAAAATCGCCACACAGGGGCTTCGCCCTGTTTCATCGCTCCGAAGGGACTCGGCGATTTTCGATTAGCAGTCTGCCGACGGCAAGCTGATCTTTCCTTGCTCGGATTTTTTAATAGCCTGTTGTGCCCGCCGGAGCATGATTGTTTTCCGCCGGGCAATATGGTATGATAAGCATACGGTGATCGGTGCGGCGATCCGCGCAGGCAGCGAATGCCAGCAGGAGGAATGAACGAATGATCCAAGCCTTTGAGAAAGCCCGGGCCTTTATCTACCGAAACGCCAGGCCCCTTGACCTGGCGCGTTTTCAGTATCACTTGGAGGATGGGGATAAGGCCGCGGTGATGCAGGCCCTGTCCTTTTATCAGAATGAGGACGGCGGCTTTGGCCATGGGGTGGAGGCGGACTGCTGGAATCCTCACTCCATAACGCTTCACGCGGGCACGGCCTGCCGGATCATCCTGGACATCGACTTTGACGACGCCGACCATCCCGTCATCCAGGGACTGCTCAGGTGGTGCGAAAGTGGAGCGCTTTTCAACGGCCATACCTGGGCGCTTGACGTGCCCAGCAACAACGACTATCCTCACGCGCCCTGGTGGCACGCCGACAGCAAAAGCGCCTGCCGCACTGACTATAACGAGACGGCGCGGATTGCCGGGTTCATCATCCGTTACGCGGAAAGGGACAGCGGCGCGTTCCGTCTGGGTCTGCGCATCATCCAGGAGGCCATCGCCGCCATTCCGCCGGATGGCATTTCGGACATGCACACCTGCTCGTGCTATGTGATCATGGCGGAGCAGCTGGCCCGGGACCAGGCCATTGACCTCTTTCCGTATGACGCTCTCAGGGAAAAGCTGCACCGGTCGGTCGACCGGCTGATTGAGAAAGACCCGGCCAAATGGAACGCCTATGTCTGCCGTCCGTCCTTTTTCCTATCTTCCCGGGACAGCGAATTTTATCCCGAGCACCAGGCCGCCGCCGAGGCCGAGTGCGACTTCATCCTCCAAAACCAGCAGGAGGACGGCTCCTGGCCCATTACCTGGGCCTGGGGGGCGTACCCCGAGGAGTGGGCCGTCAGCAAAAATTGGTGGAAGAGCCACCTCATCATTCAGAACCTTCTGTATCTGAAGGGTTTTGGTCGGCTATGAGGGGGGAGATGCTCATGGACATTGAATTTCAGCCGATTACCGCGTTTCCACGGGGAACGCTGATGGCGCTTTTGCGGGACGGTTATGCCTTCGAGCCGTGCTTCGAGCGCGACTGGCTGCCCCAGTGGCGGGAATTTGACGATTTCTTCTACGACCATCCTTCCATCGCTGACAGCTGCGGCTTCATGACCGTCCTGAACGGAAAGCCCATCGGCTTTGTGACATGGAACCCTACGCGGATGCCGGAAGTGATCGAGGTGGGGCACAACTGCGTCGCCACGGCCTGCAAGGGCAACGGCTACGGCCGGCGGCAGATGCGGGAGGCGGTGCGGCGGATGAAGACCCGGGGCCCGAAGAAAATCATCGTGTGCACCAACGAGGTCTGTGTGCCCGCCCAGCGCACCTATGAAAGCGCGGGCTTTCGGTTTGTCGAAAAGGCGGAGGAGTCCTTCTGCTCAGCATACGCGGGCCAGCGGATTCACTATGAGATCGTGGTGGAAAACATCGAAAAGCAGGCGGCATCGCCCGCTTCTTGAGAATGGATGGCCAGCCGTCGTCAGGCCCGTGGCTGAGGGCGGAAGGCGCCCCTGGCGACGTTCCTGCAGACAGAGCAGAACGGACGGAAGTTCGATGAAACAGTGCTGAGGATCATCGGGTGCGCGTTGCCGGCGATCATCATCGTTATCCTGCTGATGATAAAGCGCCTTGGGAGCAGGCCTGCCGCGCCAGTTCGGTATCAGCAGTCAGTACAGACGGGCGGCGAGCTCGAAGAGAAGTATATGGGCAATGGCCTCTGGGACGTATCCACCCGGGAAGAGGCTGCTCTGCAGTCCTTCGGGAAATATACGGTGTACTATCCTTCCGCCCTTGACACCGGCAGCGAGAAGTACCCGATGATTGTTCTGTGCAACGGCAGCGGGATGCCGGTGTCCGAATACCCTGCGGTGGCAAAGCATTTTGCTTCGTGGGGCTTCATCGTAATCGGTACGGAAGAAACCCATGCTTGGAACGCCTTTGGCGCGGAAATGTGTTTGCGCTATCTGGAGCGGTGAAACGAGCATGACAAAATCGGGGTTAGGGTCAGCCCCTTCTAGCTGAAGGTCGATTTTGACAATGCAGGGGTCGTTGGCCATTCCCAGGGCGGCGTTGGGGCAATCAACGCCGTTACAAGCACCCGGCACAAGTATGTATACAAAGCAGCCGTGACCCTATCGCCTACGAACAGGGAGCTGGCGCATCAGCTTCTGTGGGATTATGACGCCGTATCCGTCGATATACCGATGCTGCTGATTGCCGGCGCAGGCAGCGGTGACGATTGGGTTGTGACCGGCAAACAGCTTCGCGCCATTGATGATGACATCAGCGCGAACAAGCTGATGGCGAGAAGGCGGGATACTGCCCACGGCGAAGTACTATACACCGCCAATGGGTATGTAATGGCGTGGTTCATGTGGCATTTGCGGGGAGATGAACAAGCCGCCCGGACCTTTACGGGAGCCGCGCCGGAGATCATGAGCAATCCCATGTATCAGGATCAGCAGATGGAGCTGGGGCAGTCAGGCTGCGCAGGATGAGGCGTTTCGGGCGGGCCTGTCCGAGCGAATGATCCGCGGCTTGCGCCCTGCCGCCATCCGCCGCCAAAAGAAAGGAGACGCCGATATGTTTACCGTTATCATGAACCGCCGTAGCATCCGCCGCTATCTGCCTGACGCCGTACCCCGCGATGCCCTGGAGGAGATTCTGCGCGCCGCGGCCCTGGCGCCCTCGGCCAAGAACCGACAGCCCTGGCGCTTCATCGTCGCCATGGGCGCTGCCAAGGCGGAATGCCTGGACGCCATGGAGCGGGGGCTTGAACGGGAACAGCGTCGGCCGCTGCTGCCGGGGAGCGCCGCTCATCAGCCGGATGCCTGGAACACCCTGCGGATCATGCGGCAGGCCCCGGTGGTGATCTTCGTCGTCAACCCCGTGGGCCACCGGATTGGAACGCCGCTGACGGCCCAGGAGCATGTCTATGAGCTGTGCAACGCCCAGTCCATCGGCGCGGCCATGGAAAACATGGCGCTGACGGCCCAGGAGCATGGGCTGGGCAGCCTGTGGATTGCCAATACCTTTTTTGCCCAGGAGGAGTTGCGGGCCATCCTTGATCCCCAGGCTGAGCCCTGCGCCGCCTTGGCGGTGGGCTACCCGGACGAGGCGCCGCCGCCCCGGCCGCGCAAGCCCTTGGATGCCGTGGTGGAATGGCGGGTCTGATAGGGAAGCAGAGAGCGCCGCGCTTGGGTTTCCCGGCCAGGGACGCTGCCACCGCGAGGCGGCTTCCCCCTTCTTGCCTTCCGTGCCGCGATATAGGGCAGGAACCTGCGGCCGGCCAACAGGCGCGCGAATGGGTGAGAATGGGGACGCGGAGAGCGGCCCAAGCAGATGTAATATGGTCATTTCTGCTGACCGCGGGGGGATCTGACAATTTTCATATGGTTTGATAAACAGCAAAACGGGCCGAGCGCAGCCTGCCTTACCCGGGGGAGGATCGCACGCCCTTTACGGGTTCCGGCTGAAGTGAAAAGTGCCCGGAATACCGCTTGTCTTTGGTTTTGGCGGCGGCGTTTGTCCATAAGCCGCTTGTGCCAGCAAAAGACGGCGGCTTTTGAGCGTCAAAACCGCCGCCGGCAACAGCTTTTGCATGGGGGGGAGCCGATCTGCCTGCCTTTGTCCTTGGATTTTTTCGTTATGGTCGGCGTCATGCGCGATAACCTGCAGCCGGCCTTTGCGAAGCCGCAATACAATATCGGCCTGCTTTGCCAGTTCATTGGCGTGGGTAACGACCACAACGCATTTGCCCGCCTGATGGGCGCTGTTTTTGAGAATGGAGGTTATTTCCGCGGCGGTATCCTCGTCCAGATTCCCAGTCGGCTCATCGGCCAGAATAACCTGCGCGTCACTGGCCAGGGCGCGGGCGATGGCTACTCGCTGCTGCTGTCCTCCGGACAGTTTCAGTACGTTTTCATGGCGGTATTTTGGCCTGGGCATGCTGATCGCCCTGCTCTTCGTCTGTGCCGCGAGCATCCCGGCCATGAGCATGAAGCGCAATGATATTATATGAAAATTAAACTGAGGACGGTGCGAAATGCCCATTTTAGAGATGAAGAACGTCAGATATGCATACGGAAAGCACACGGTTCTGCGTGAAATCAGCGCCCGGTTAGAGCAAGGCAATATGTATGCTATTCTCGGCCCCTCCGGGTGAGGAAAAACAACGCTGCTCTCTCTTCTGGGCGGACTGGACAGCGGCCAAATCCTCTATCAGGGCGAGGATGTCGAAAAGCTCGGCCTTTCCCTCCATCGCTGCCGCAATGTATCCGCCATTTTTCAAGGCTACAACCTGATCGACTACTTGACCCCATAGAGAACGTGGCCCTGACGTCAAAGCTGCCGCCGTTGTCTATACTGGTACAATCGGGGCTGACCGCGGAGGAAGCAAAACGGAACGTCCTTTGCTGTTTGCTAACGGTAATAACATAGCGCGGCGGTGTTTCATCAATGTTGAGCGAAGGTTTCGCCTGGGTTTCATACAAAAAAGTTCCCCGCTTCGGCCAGTTTTGTATATTTGACCGCGTTGGAGAGGATGTTGGACAGGGCTTTTTCCATGGCGTTGGGGGGAAAGCTGGCCGCAAAGTTGGTGGAAAAATCCGTGTCAAGCTGAACGCCTTTTGATTTGGCGATTAGGCGATAAGGGGGAAGAAGCTTTTCCATAAAAGCCTGCATGGACACTTCGGCTTTTGTTTCATGCTCGAAGGAAAAGTTCAATTTGGAGGCGTCCAATATCTCCTGAATCATGACGCCAAACGTTTTCACCATGTCCCGGCACATGGGCAAATAGGTCTCCCAGTCCCGATAACGGCCAATGCCCATCATCATGCTGTCAAGCATGCCCTGCAGCGCTGTGACCGGCGTTTTCAGCTCATGGGAAGCGGCCCGCAGAAAGTCCACCTTTGCCGCCTCCGCTTCAATGGCGCGGTCATTTTCTTTCTGCAGATTATCGATGGTGGCGAGCAGGCTCTGATAAAGGGCGTTGACATTTTCCGAGAGCGTCCCGATTTCGTCCTGGGTTTCCACATGGCAAAACGCCGCTGGATCAAGCTCTTTCATCCGGGCTGTCACGGCGGAAATTTCGGACAGGGGCTTCGAGAGTTTCCCGGAATACATCAGGGCAAAAATCACCGCGAGCAGCAGGGACAAGAGCAGGGTAAACGGCAGAAAGACAATAACCGCCGCTTTCGCATCGGAGACCGGCTGGAGGGTGGACAGCAGGAGCAGGTAACACGGCTTTCCATCCGCCGTATCAAAATGGATTCCGGCATAAAACTGTGATTCTGTTTTGATATAGAAGTCTTCCTGCAAACGGGAGAGGTCAACGTCCGGGTTATCATGGGGAACGCTCCAGTCAGATTTTACAGTTTCCTGCAAAGAAGCATCGCGATCCGTGGGGGCCGCGCCGTCTACCATGAGATTATACACGGCTCCGTCATAATGCAGGAAGATGCCCATTCGCTGCTGAAGCGCATACCTCGATACCATGTTTTCAATGGCGTCAGGGGAAGCTTCTTTCAAGGCGTCGACAAGCTGCTCCCGCGTGTCCCGGAACTGCGCCTCCTTTTGGCGGGTGTAGACAATCGGCATCATAAAATAGAACAGGACATGGCTTATCAGCGAGATGGAGGTCATCAGCGAAAAGACATAGAAAAAGGTCTTTGGAAACAGCTTTAATCGCTTCATGGCGTGACCTCAAAACGATAGCCGACGCCTTTCACGGTTGTGATACAGCTCAAGCCCAGCTTCTGGCGTATCCGCCGAATATAGGTGTCGATCGTCCGGTCGTAAAGCGGTGTGTCGATCCCCCAAACGCCGTCAATCAATTTTTCACGCGTCATGACCCGCCCCGCGTTTTCAATCAGCAGTTTGAGCAGCTGTATCTCCTTGGGCGCCAGTTCAACAGGTTCGCCATCTTTTTCCGCCATATAGCCGCTGAAATCCACCGAAATGCTGCCGTAATTCCAAAGCTCCTTTTCCCCGATTTTCCCGGCGCGGAGCAGCAAGGCCGGAACGCGCTTGCCCAGCAGGATCATGCAAACGGTTTTGTGATGTAGTCATCTGCCAAAGCGTCAAAGCTATTGATCTGGTTTTTTTCATCGCTCAACGCAGTCAGCATCAGTATGGGGACGCTGCTCGTCTGGCGGATTTCTCTGAGCACTTGAATGCCATTCACGCTGGGAAGCATAATATCCAGAATGATCAGATCCGCGGGTTTTTCATGGAAGCGCTTCAAGGCTTCTGAACCGTCATAGGCCGAATACACGGTATGTCCCGCATCGGTTAAATAGTCGCTGACAAGATTGTTTGTGATCACATCGTCCTCGACAATCAGGATTTTCGCCATATCGCTCCACCTGCTCCATGATGATTATACCGCACTGTGTGTCACCCATGTGGATTTCCACAAGAAAAATACCGCGCGGGGAAACCGCCGAAGCCTGTCGTTATGAACGCCACGCTGAGATGGGCAAAAATGGTTTCACGTCTGCCGAGGATCGGACAGATTCAGATAGACCTGTGCGGCGCTGCGGGGACAGGCTGACGGCGTCGGATGGAGCCGTGGGCTGTCAGGCGGACTACCTATGGTCGGCTGCGCTGCCGCGCCAAAGCCGTTAGCCCGGCGTTGGGCGCCGCCGCAGAGGCTTTGTACGCCGTGCGGCGGGCTTTTGCCGATGATGGCCTCGCGTATGTTCGCTTTATCGTCAGTGCCTGCTCATGGGAAGCATGGCCCAGGTGCGCCCGCCGCTGGAAAACACCCGCACCGTGGCGGCAGGCCGCCCGTAGGGGACTTGGTTCTGGAAATTTGCGCAGGCTCTCCCCAGACGAAGGACAGGTATGACGGTCTGTTGGTATCCGCTGGGCTGGCGATTTGAAACGCGCCATGGCCGTCCTGCGTCATCGCGCGGATACGCCGCGCCATTTGTCCATCGGCGCTGTCCCGGCTTTACCCATCACGCGGAACAGGGCAGTATGAAGGATACGCTCCAAGGCAGCCCCGCCAATCACGGTATAACCAACCGAATACCACGTCGCTTGGAGCAGCTGTCATGCGGACCGTTTTGCTGCGTTCTATGTGGAGGTGGCAGCGTTAAGCAGGCATGGCGGATTGAATCAGGGCAGATACCAGCACATGCCCTCCTCGCTGTCCTGAATGCGCGCGCCTTTGGGCACTTGCCGCAGCACCTGGATGACGTTCCGATAATCCGGCGAGGGCGATACCAGCCCGATCATGGCCATGGGCCAGAGGACGGCGTTCCATTCCTGGCTGCCGGACAGCATGAAGCCCGCCAGGGGGAGTACCCCCAGGGCCATCGGCAGCAGCGACATCAGGATAAACCGCTCCCGGCTCAGGGGCTCCTTGCACTTCATATAGAACATGAACTGCCGGGGGATCAGCCCGATGTACGCCGTAGCCCCTTTGGGCTGAGGCAGGGCATGCAGCCATTCGTGGACGAAGCAGCCTGCGAGGCCCAGCACAACGCCCAGGGGCAGGAGGCTCCGCGCGATAGGGAAGTCTCCTATCATCCGCGCCTTGATAAGGAGCGCCGCGAAGCACACCAGCATGAAAGGAATGCCATAGAGCATTGACACTGCCATGAAGTTGTCAGGGACAGGAAGCGGCCGCGCTCCCTCCGGCTTGGGCAGAACCTCCGCCAGGATGGGATCGTCGGCCTTGGTCAGGCCTTTGAACACAATATGCGCCATGATGTTATCCTCCTTGCGCCGCTTGGGAGCCATTTTCCTTGGGACGATGGGTGCTGGGCGCGGCCAGTCCGCGCTCACGGAAGATGCGGCTCAGCTGTGCGCCGGTCTGCAGCCCGATCTGCCGGGCAATTTCCTCCACGGTCAGGCTGCTGCTTTCCAGCAGGCGCAGCGCCTGACGCAGCCGGATGCGGGAGAGTGTCTCCTTGGGCGAGCAGCCGCAGCCGGTCATGAACACCCGGTACAGCTGGGAGCGGCTCAGCCCCACATAATCCGCTGTTTCCTGTACGGACACCGCCCGGTCGCAGCCATTCTCCATGAACCACAGGGCTTTGTCCAGGTAGCGGCTGTTCAGCGTACCGGCCGCCGCATCCTCCTCCGGGGCGATCAGGCTGAAGAAGCGGTAAAGGCCTCCAACCGCCGCCAGCTGATGCAGCCGGAGGGAGCGGATATCCCGCCGCATGACGGACAGGGTATGCCAGACTTCAGCCGGGTCTGCCGCGGTGAAGACACGGCTGAGGCTGTCCAGCCCAGCCATCCGGGTGAAGGCCCCCGCGGCTTCCCCCTTATACCCCACCCAGGCGTAGTGCCAGGGACGGTTTCGATCCGCCTGATATTGGGTGGATTCCTCGGGAAGGATCAAAAAGCCCTGCCCCGCCCGGACGGGGTATACCCTGCCGCCCGCGTGAAGCACACCTTCTCCCGATGCAACAAAATGGATCAGATAATGATCCCGTACCGCCGGGCCGTAGGCGTGGCTTGGCTCGCAGGCTTCCTCGCCCATTTGGCAAACATAAAGTCCGCCCGTATCCCGGGCCGCGGGCAGATATTCCTGCTGCATTCCCTCACCTCCTTTGGCGCAACATTCTGACTCTATTATGCGACAAACTGCCTCTACCGTCAAGCCCCCGGAGCCGGTATAATAAAGGCAGAACATAACCGTTCAAAGGAGGAAACAATCATGCCGAAGATTACCTTTATGGGCGCGGGCTCCACGGTGTTTGCCAAGAACGTCCTGGGGGACAGTATGACCACCCCCGCCCTGGCCGAAAGCACCATCGCCCTGTACGACATCGACCCCCAGCGCCTGGAAGAAAGCTACCTGATGCTGACTTCCATCAGCAATAACCTGGGCAACAAGGCCCGTATCGAAAAGTACTGCGGCGTCGAAAACCGCAAGGCGGCCCTTCGCGGGGCGAACTACGTCGTCAACGCCATCCAGGTGGGTCTGTACGAGCCCTGTACCGTCACGGACTTTGACATTCCCAGGAAGTACGGCCTGCGGCAGACCATCGCCGACACCCTGGGCATCGGCGGCATTTTCCGGGCCCTGCGCACCATCCCCGTGATGTTCGACTTTGCCCGGGACATGGAGGAGGTCTGCCCCGACGCGCTTTTCCTCAACTACACCAACCCCATGGCCATGCTCACCGGCGCCATGCAGCGCTATACCGGCGTGAAGACCGTGGGACTGTGCCACAGCGTGCAGGTCTGCGCCAAGACGCTGATGGAGCACGCGGGCCTGCCCTATGATGAGCAGGTGCAGTGGAAGATTGCCGGCATCAACCATCAGGCATGGCTGCTGGAAATCAGCCGCGACGGCAAGGATTTGTATCCCGAGATTCGCCGCCGTCTGGCGGAACAGCCCCCGGAGAAGGATCTGGTGCGCCTGGAGCTGATGAAGCGCTTCGGCTACTATGTCACCGAATCCAGCGAGCACAACGCGGAGTACACCCCCTGGTTCATCAAGGACAAGTATCCTGAGCTGATCGAGCGGTTCAAGATTCCGCTGGACGAGTATCCGCGCCGCTGCGTCAACCAGATTGCCGACTGGGAGAAGCGCCGGGATGAGCTGGTGAACAACCCGCATCTGTCCCACACCCGCTCCTCGGAGTACGCCTCCTACATCATGGAGGCCATGGAGACCAACATGCCCTACAAGTTTGGCGGCAATGTGCTGAACAACGGGCTGATTCCCAACCTGCCCGCCAACGCCTGCGTGGAAGTCCCCTGCCTGGTGGACGCCAGCGGCGTCATGCCCTGCCATGTGGGCGACCTGCCCGAGCAGTGCGCCGCGCTGAACCGCACCAACGTCAACGTGCAGCTGCTGACCATCGAGGCCGCCGTGACGCTGCGCAAGGACGCCATCTACCAGGCCGCGCTGATGGATCCCCACTGCCAGAGCGAGCTGAGCATTGACGATACCATCGCCCTGTGCGACGATCTGCTGAAGGCCCACGAGGGCTGGCTGCCGGAATATCGGTAAGCCCACGGCGTGATTCCAGGACATTGTGAAACGCGAAAAGAACCAGCCTCAACAAGGCTGGTTCTTATCATGCTTTATTCTTCGTCTCGGCTATTGCCGTAAATCCGCTCCTCCACATAGCCCATCATGCGGTTATTGAGGATGGCGCCCCGGATCACGGCGGCCACGGCAGCCAGGACAGGAAGCTCATGCTGATGGCGCAGAACGCCCGGCAAGACGGCCGCCATCAGGACTGCCGTAGCCAGGATCCGATCCCAGCGGATCCCGACGCCATTTTTGCTTGAAATAAACGATCCTTTCCTTCCGGGAAAACGTGCTGTCCGCCAGCGCGGCACGGAGGTTTTCCTCCGCCTTGGGGCGGTAAGCCTCCTCGGGAAGCCTCTCGCCCGCAAGCTGCTCGTTGTGGGAAACGCCGTATTGCTCGCTCAGCAGCTGAAGCATCTCCACCGGCGGAAGATAACGCGCCGTTTCCCCGCGGGAGACGGTTTTGCCTGCCATGCCCAGCCCTTCGGTAACTGCTCCTGGGTCAGCCCTTGCTCCCGACGGAGGCCGCCGGAAAACGCTTGATTTTCGGCATGTCCATGGAATCAGCCTCCTTATCACGCCTTCAGCGTACATGATGGCGCGGCGTTTCGGCGGCAGGCTGGACGTCCGTCTACACAAACAGCGTGGGCTCCGGCTGAGGCGGCGCGGACCAGGACGCGGGCTCGGTGGAATCCCGGCCGTCATAGCATTCGGCAAACAGCGCCGCCGTGGAGCAGGGCTCGTCCGCCGCGTACAGGTGGGAAAGATCGCCGTACTGCATGCAGCGGAAAACCACCTCACCCTTCACCCGCTCCTCGGTGATCAGCGTGGTCACGGAGGAAGGCTGCATACATAAGCCCTGCCACAGGGCCACCGGGGAAGCGTTGATGAGGTGGGCCATCAGCGCCGTGGCGATGCCAAAGTGGCAGAAAAGCACCAGCGTGTCCGCCTGATTGTTATCGCAGCGGTAAAGCTGGCCGTCCCGGAGATAGCCGTGCTCCGCCAGCAGGCTGTCCAGGCCGTCGCAGCTTTCCCGCCAGATGTCGCAAACCGTGCCACCGTCGAAGATGGGCTCATGCAGCCAGGCTTCACGATCGGCCAGGGCGGGATGCGCTTGATAAAACCGGGGACGAAGATCCCAGGGAATTGCGTCGCGTCCCCGCTCCTCATCGAAAAAACGCCCGCGGAATTCCGCCAGCCACGGCAGAATCCGGGCGGTGCGGTTCATCCGGCGCAGGGTGGGAGCAGCAGTATCCTTGGACCGGCCCATGGGGGAGGTGTAAAAAGCCTTGACATCCAGCCGCGCCAGGCGGCGGGAGAGCAATTCCGCCTCCAGGCGTCCCTTGGGGGTCAGGGAATCAACGCTATAATCAGGCTCGGCATGACGAACAAGCATCAGGCGCATATCAAAGCTTTCCTTTCTTGACAAAGACCATCAAGTCAATAAACGATTGCGAATTCGGTTTTACTGATCCCGACGGGCCAATTTCAATTGCAGCCGGCGGTAAAATCCCATTTCCGACGTGCGCACCAGCCCTGCCGTCCAGGGGGCCAGGCGGCATTCCACATAATCGCCGGGGTGCAGGATCATCCGATGACAGCCGTCCACATCCAGGCTGGGCAGATTGCCGTCGCCGTCCGCGGCGTCCTCCTCCAGGCTGATGCGGATGTCGTGCTGGCCGCTGACAACCAGGGGTGCGCACAGCGCGGAGTGCGCGCACACCGGCGCGAGCACCAATTGGCTGGATTCCGGCATCAGGATGGGACCACCTGCCGATAAGTTGTAGGCAGTGGAACCCGTGGGCGTGCTGACCAGCAGGCCGTCGCCCGCGAAGTGCATGATGTCCGTACCGTCCACCGCTACGGATAGGTGCAGCGGCCTGACGCTGGCGCCCCGGTGGATGACAATCTCATTCAGGCCGTGGAAACGTTCCTGCCCCTTCAGACCGACCATTTCGCCGCAAAGCATGGCCCGCCGCTCTACCGGGTACGCGCCCGCCAGCACCCCAGGCAAGGCGGCGTCCGCCTCGGAGGGCTCACAGTCTGTCAAATAACCCAGATGACCAAAATTCACCGCCCAATAGGGAAAGCTATAGCGGCACAGGGCTCGCACGGTTCGCAGCACGGTGCCGTCTCCGCCGGCCACAATCGCTAACTGCGTCGCCTCCAGCCGTGGGTCATGAGGATGCTCGTACAGATAAGCTTCATGCCCGGCGGCAGTGAGTCGGCGGGCCATGGCTTCTGCGAAGGCCAGGGCATCCTCTCGGGTTGTGTTGGGAGCCATAAGAATGGTCATGCCAGCATCTCCTCCCGGGCGTTGATGGAATCCATCTTATCTCAAGGGCAGGATCAACAAGGATGAGGCGGGGCAGGTCAGCGCGTTTTTGTCTGGTCACGAATGGACAATCAGCGCGGGTAAAACGGATCACCGCCGAGAGGCTGCTCCCCGGGTTTCCTTTGCACTCCCTTGCTGACCGCAGCTTCGTTGCTGATTCGGTCTTTCCGATATAATATAAAAATAAAAGAGCCTTACAACCTTTAGGTTTTAAGGCTCTTGCTGGAGCTGATACCCGGATTCGAACCGGGGACCTCATCCTTACCAAGGATGCGCTCTACCTGCTGAGCTATATCAGCATGCTGTCTCGCGACAACGGTCATATTATAGCACAACGCATCGCCAAAATCAAGAGGGTATCTCACTATTTTTTTAATAAGTTGTGTAGGTTTGTCAAACTTAATGAACAGTGTAGCCAGAGAACCTTTCTAAAGGCGAGAGCCGGTGTAACGGGCGCATGGGACGGGAGCTGCAGCGCCTTTGGCGAGCAGCTATCCTGCGCAGGAAGTCCGCTGAGGAATAAGTGCTTTGCTCCGGGTGAGCAACCGGAATTCGGTATCGAGAATACTTGTCAATGGCGGTATGCTGGTAGCGCTTCGGCTCCGGGTCTGCGATGCAGTGCAGGCGCGCGGCGCCACCATCATGTCGATCCGGACGCGCTGGCCTGGATACCGCATTAGCTCACAGGACGTATACCTCTTCAGGGGCTTTTTCTTCGCAGCCAGTCCACTGCGGCGTAGTACCCGCCACAGACTCTCCACACAGCAAGCATAGACCTGCTTTTTCATTTGCGCTCAAGTTTCACCATGCCTAGGCTGGGATTGCGGCGACGCATGTGCCGGATCGGCTTCAGCCCCTGCTCGGTGTATTGATGGAGGTGACGGACGGTTTGCGGGACGGTCAAGTCGGCGATTCGATGCTGCCGGCAAAGCGCCTTTGCCCGAAAAATGCAGGCTCGCCCTTTGCTGTGCTTCCGGCTGGCCCGGGATACGCCGTACTTTCCGGCGCAATACATGAGGGAGCGGCGGTATTTCATGT
>ERZ777306.2644-NODE-2644-length-21878-cov-4.059937_pt1 | contig 21878 bp, 17 predicted proteins | sample MGYA00374966_ERZ777306 | MGnify/ENA primary metagenome ERZ777306 (study PRJEB29329, sample SAMN06343882) | mouse gut metagenome | isolation source: Mouse cecum | place: Austria: Vienna | collected 2014-11-15 ...
GTGCCCCCAGTGCCATCAGATGAAGCTGGCGCATCGCGTGTGCAAGCACTGCGGTTACTACAAGGGTGTTCAGGTCGTCAAGCACGACGAGGAAAAGAACGCCTGATAAGCGCGGCGTTATGCCGTGGCTTCCAACGGAATATTCTCGCTGATGGGAGAGGAGTACCTTTCCTGCGCGGGCAGAGAGAGCGGTTCATCGGCTGAAAGACCGCTTCCGACAGCAGGGAGGGGAAGGTCGCTTCATAGAGCGCGGGTGAACGCGGACGCTGGCTTTGCCGCGCCTCCGCCTGAGCCTGGTGCGGCAGCACGCCGTTATCGTGCGCTTGAGGCAGCCTTTTTCGGGTTGTGAAGCAAGGTGGTACCACGGAAACAGCAGTTCCGTCCTTCGGGATGGGACTGCTTTTCTTTTATTAAACGAAGCGTGATGTCAGGGAGGTGACCCGTATGGCTTATGGCGAGAAGGTCTTGTCAAGGCTGTTGAGTGTCGGCATGCTGGTGATGGCCGTGGGCGCGGCGCTGGTTTCTCTGTCCGGTCGGCTGGCCTGGCGTGTGGCGCCGGAAAAGCAGGATGCGGCGAACATCGTCATCAAGGCCGTGGGCTGCGTGGTGGCTCTGATCGGCGCGCTGATGGTGATGGACTTTATTTGACCGAGGCATAACGCAAGGAGGATTTTCCATGGAAAAGAAGCTCTCCGTTCAGGAAATGGAAACCAAGTTCAATCCCCAGGCCATTGAGGGGGATATTTACAAGGACTGGGAGGCGTCCGGCGCCTTCACGGCTCATCGCGTGGAGGGTAAGAAGCCCTTCACCATCGTGATGCCGCCGCCCAACATCACGGGCCAGCTGCACATGGGCCATGCCATGGACTGCACCCTGCAGGACTGCGCCATCCGCTACCACCGCATGAAGGGCGACCCCACCCTGTGGCTTCCCGGCACCGACCATGCCGCCATTGCCACGGAGGTCAAAATTGTGGCGGCAATGGCCAAGGAAGGCCTGACCAAGGAGAGCCTTGGCCGTGAAGGCTTCCTGGAGCGGGCCTGGCAGTGGAAGGCGGAGTACGGCGGACGCATCGTCAACCAGCAGCGCCGCATGGGCGTCAGCTGCGACTGGAGCCGGGAGCGCTTCACCATGGACGAGGGTTGCTCCAAAGCCGTGCGGGAGACCTTCTGCCGCCTGTACGAGAAGGGCCTGATGTACCGAGGCAACCGCTTGGTCAACTGGTGCCCCTGCTGCAATACCTCCATTTCCGACGCGGAAGTGGAGCATGAGGAGAAGGACGGCAGCTTCTGGCACCTGCTGTACCCGGTGAAGGAAACGGGCGAAATGCTGGAGCTGGCCACCACCCGCCCCGAGACCATGCTGGGAGATACCGCCGTGGCCATCAACCCCGAGGATGAGCGCTATGCCCATCTCCACGGCTGCCATGTGGTGCTGCCTCTGGTGGGCCGGGAAATCCCCATCGTGTGTGACGAGCACGCTGACATGACCAAGGGCACCGGCGTGGTGAAGATCACCCCCGCCCATGATCCCAACGACTATGAGGTGGGCCAGCGGCACGATCTGCCTATCGTTCGGGTATTCACCTATGACGGGCGCATGACTGGCGCGGCAGACAAGGCGGCCGCGGATGAGCTGTTCGCTTCCGGCAAGGCCTCCGTCAACGAGCCCCATGTGCTGGACTGCGGCAAGTATGCCGGCATGACTACCAAGGAGGCCCGCAAGGCTGTCGTGGCCGACCTGACGGAGCTGGGTCTGCTGAAGGCCGTGGAGCCTATCAAGCACGAGGTGGGCGTGTGCTACCGCTGCCACAGCGTCATCGAACCCATGGTGTCCAAGCAGTGGTTCGTGGACATGAAGCCCCTGGCCAAGCCCGCTATCGAGGCGGTGAAGAGCGGTGCGACCCAGTTCGTGCCCGAGCGCTTCTCCAAGCAGTACATGAACTGGATGGAGAACATCCGCGACTGGTGCGTCAGCCGCCAATTGTGGTGGGGGCATCGCATCCCCGTGTGGTACTGTGATGACTGCGGCGAGATGATGGTGCTCCGGGAGGAGCCGTCCCATTGCTGCAAGTGCGGCAGCAAGCGCATCCATCAGGATGAGGATGTGCTGGATACCTGGTTCTCCTCCGCCCTGTGGCCCTTCTCCACTCTGGGCTGGCCGGATCAAACCGAGGATCTGAAGTACTTCTATCCCACGGACGTGCTGGTGACCGGTTATGATATCATCACCTTCTGGGTGAGCCGGATGATTACCTGCGGCATTGAGGAAATGGGCCAGACGCCCTTTAAGACCGTGCTGATCCACGGCTTGGTTCGGGACGAGCTGGGACGGAAAATGTCGAAGTCCCTGGGCAACGGCGTGGATCCCCTGGAGGTCATCGACGAGTACGGCGCGGACGCGCTGCGCTTTTCCCTGGCCATGGGCATCTCTCCCGGCAACGATACCCGTTATTCGCGGGAGAAGGTGGAATCCGCCCGCAATTTCGCCAACAAGATTTGGAACGCCAGCCGCTTTGTGCTGATGAACGTTGACGCCCGTCATGCCGTTGATCCCGACGCTCTGACCTTGGCGGATCAGTGGATTCTGACCCGGTTCCAGGAAGCCGTGGCGGACATCTCCGCCAACATGGAGGAGGGTGAGTTTGGTCTGGCGGCCAACCGCATCTATGATTTCGCCTGGAGCGAGTTCTGCGACTGGTACATCGAGCTGTCGAAGTCCCGCCTGACCGGCGATGATCCCAAGGCCAAGGAGACTGCCCAGGCCGTGCTGCTTTATGTCCTGGAGGGCCTGCTCAAGCTGCTGCATCCCTTCATGCCTTTCCTGACCGAGCAGGTTTACAAGTACCTTCCCGGTAGCGAGGGCTTCCTGATGCTCAGCGCCTGGCCGGAGATCAAGGCGGCCTTCAGCTTCCCGCAGGAGGAAAAGCGGATGCAGGGCATCATGGAGGTCATCCGCACCATCCGCAATCTCCGCGCGGAAATGAACGTGGCTCCTTCGCGCCGTACCCGGCTGATGCTGGTCCCGGCGGAAGGCTGGGCGGATACCCTCAGCCACGCGGATATGTACTTCCGCCGTTTGGCGGGCGCTTCCGCCACGGAGGTTGTGGCTGACCGCGCGGCCATCGAGGGCAAGAATGTTTCCGCCGTCACCTCGGCGGGCGAGCTGTTCATTCCCCTGGGCGACCTGGTGGATTTTGCCAAGGAGATCGCCCGCCTGCAAAAGGAAGCAGACAACCTGGAAAAGGAAATCGCCCGGGCGGAGGGCAAGCTGAACAACCCTGGCTTCCTGTCGAAGGCTCCTGCCGCTCTGGTGGAGCAGGAAAAGGCCAAACTGGCGGCCAATCAAGCCAAGGCCGAGGCGCTGGGCAAGCGCATCGCGGAACTGAAGGAGTCGCTGTAACATGAACGCCCAAGAGGTGATCGACGCCATCCACGGCGTTTATGGCCTTGGCAACAAGGTGGGCCTGAGGAACATCAACGCGCTGATGGACGCGCTCTGCCCTGACCGAAAGGTGCCCGTCATTCATGTGGCGGGCACCAACGGCAAGGGCAGCGTGTGCGCGATGCTGGAAAGCATTCTGCGCCGAGCCGGCTACCGCACGGGGCTGTATACATCCCCCTTTTTGCAGGCTTACCCGGAGCGCGTCCGGCTGGACGGCGCGCCGCTGTCCGACGGACTGCTGACCCGCTACGGCGCCGCCGTGCTGGAGGTTTCCCAGCACCTGGAGGCGGAAGCCGGCTGCCGCGCCACCTGCTTTGAATTGGGAACCGCCCTAGCGGCATCGGTCTTCGAGGGAGAAGGCGTTGACGTCGCAGTGATGGAGGTGGGCCTGGGCGGAAGGCTCGACCCCACCAACTTTGTGCGGCCGATGGTCTGCGCCATCACCGCTATCGGCCTGGATCATATGAAGGTGCTGGGCGATACCCTGCCTTCCATCGCGGCGGAAAAGGCGGGGATCATCAAGCCCGGGGTGCCGGTGGTGTGCCATCCAGCCTCCGCGGAGGTTGCGGAGGTCTTCGCCCGGACGGCGGATCGCGTCGGCGCGCCGCTGCGTCAGATGCGCCGGGATATGCTCTTGGCCGCGGAGGGAGACGCTTATGGTTCTATCATCACCTGCCAGGTGGGGGAGACGATCTGGCGCGATGTGCGCCTGGGCCTTTCCGGGAGACACCAGTGGACGAACGCGCTGACGGCTCTGGGTGTGGTGGAGGAGCTGCGCCGACAGGGCTATGTCCTTTCAGATGAGGCGGTGCGCCAGGGCATGGCCCGGGTGGTATGGCCCGCCCGGCTGGAGTGGCAGGGCAATATCCTCATCGACGGGGCCCACAACCCGCAAGGGGTGGCAGCGCTGTCGGATTTTGTGCGGGAGCACCTGGCGGGGCGTCGCCGCGTCCTGCTGACAGGCGTCCTGGAGGATAAGCTGCAGCCGGACATGCTGTCCGCGCTGGCAAGCTTGGCGGAGGACGCCGTCACCGTGACGCCGGACAGTCCCCGGGCCATGGAGGCCGGGCGGCTGGCCGTGCTGCTGAACCATCACGGAGACTGTCGCGCACAGGCCGCCCCATCCCTGCGGGCAGGCATCGAGCAGGCCCGCGTCCTGGCCGGGAAGGACGGTGTCATCATCGCGGCGGGTTCCCTGTACTTTGCCGGCAGTCTGCGGACACTGCTGGGGCTGCCGTGGAGGTAACATGAACGAAGCATTCTGGCAGGCGCTGGACGTTCTGGTCGCCTCCTCGCCGGTGGTGATCGACCGCCCGGCCCGTACCGCTCATCCCCGCCATCCCGACATGATCTATCCCTTGGACTACGGCTATCTGGCCGGCACCTCCGCCATGGATGGCGGAGGCATCGATCTGTGGCGAGGCAGCGACGCGGCCGGCCGGCTCGACGCTGTGATCTGCACGGTGGACGTTATCAAGCGGGATGCGGAAATTAAGCTGCTGATTGGCTGCACAGAGGCGGAGAAACAGACGGTGCTGGCCTTCCACAACGGCAGCGGCGGCATGAAGGGGCTGCTGGTACGTCGGGAGGCGTAAAGGCCTGGCGTCGACGAACCACACCGACCACAAAAGGAGGCGCGCCGTGCTGATTCGCTTGGCGGAATTGACCGACCTGACCTGGCTGACGGCCCATGACAGGCACATTGCATGGGAAGAATGCGAGCGAAGCGTCAGGCTTCGGCGGGTGCTCGTGGCGGAGGCGGAGAATGGCGAGCTGGTGGGCTGGCTGCGCTGGAATCTGTTTTGGGACAACACGCCCTTCATGAATATGCTGTACCTGCTCCCGGAGCGCCGCCGCCAGGGCTATGGCGCGGCGTTGGTTGCCCATTGGGAGGGGATGATGGCCGGAGCGGGCTTCCGCCGGGCGCTGACCTCCACCCAGTCCGACGAGGAAGGCCAGCACTTCTACCGCCGCCAGGGCTACCGGGATGCCGGGGCGCTGCTTTTCCCCGGAGAGGCTGCGGAACTGATATTGATGAAGGATTTGACGGCGCACGGCGCACATGAAAGGTAGTGAAGCCATGGAATTTGTCCACGAGCCCGTATTGCTTCAGGAGGTGTTGCAATGGATGGCCGCCCGCCCGGACGGCGTGTACTGCGACGGCACCCTGGGCGGCGGCGGGCATAGCGGAGCCCTGCTGCGCCAGACAAGCGGAAAGGCGGCGCTGTACGGCATCGACCGGGATGAAACAGCCATCCGGGCCGCCTCCCAGCGGCTGGCGAGCTTCCCGGGCTTTTGCGCCCTCCATGGCAATTTCCATGACGGAAAGGCTCTGCTTCAGGCTGTCGGCGCCCCGCCGCTGGACGGTGTGCTGCTGGATCTGGGCGTGTCCTCCCCGCAGCTGGATCACGGCGAGCGCGGCTTCTCCTATCATGAGGATGCGCCTCTTGACATGCGCATGGACCCCTCCCAGGGGGCGACAGCGGCGGAGCTGGTCAATACCCTGCCGGAAAAGGAGCTTTGCCGCATCATTCGCGACTACGGGGAGGAAAAATGGGCTGCGCGGATCGCTTCCATCATGGTGGAGCATCGGCAGAAGCAGCCCATCGCCACCACCTTTGACCTGGTGCGTGTCATTGACGCGGCCATCCCCAAGGCGGTAAGGCGCAAGGATGACGGCCATCCCGCACGGCGGACGTTCCAGGCTATCCGCATCGCCGTGAATGACGAGCTGGCTCCCCTGGACAAGGCGTTGTGCGATTTTGTGGACTGTCTGAAGCCCGGGGGGCGGCTGCTGGTCATCACCTTCCACTCCCTGGAGGATCGCCTGGTGAAGCGGTGCTTCCAGCGGCTGCAGAATCCCTGCGTCTGTCCGCCCAAGGCGCCCATCTGTACCTGCGGCAGGAAGCCCCTGGTGCGGGTGCTGGCCAAGGGAGCCGTCGCGCCCACGGCGGAGGAAATCGCCCGGAATCCCAGAGCACGCTCGGCCAAGCTGCGCGTGTGCGAAAAGCTGGAGGTGACGCCCTGATGCCGACCCTGTATGTGGTGGCCACGCCCATCGGCAACCTGCGGGACATGTCGCCCCGGGCGGTGGATACCCTCAAGGCTGTGGCGCTTATCGCCGCCGAGGATACCCGGGTGACCATGAAGCTGTGCAGCGTCTTCGGCATTGAGACGCCGCTGACCTCCTGCCATCAGCACAACGAGGGCGTCAAGGGCGAGCAGTTGGCGGAGCGTATGCTGACGGAAGGCATCGACGTGGCCCTGACCACCGATGCCGGGACGCCCTGCGTGTCCGATCCCGGCTATGGCCTGGTACGGGCGGCGGTAGAACGCGGCATCGAGGTCATTCCTGTGCCAGGGTGCTGTGCGGCCGTGTCGGCGCTGTCCGTCAGCGGCTTTGATACCCGGGAATTTGCCTTTTACGGCTTTCTGCCCAGGGAAAAGAAGGATCTGCGGGAGAAGCTCCTGTCCATAGCCCGGCAGTGCGCCGTGGCGACGGTTCATGAGTCGCCCTTCCGCGTCGTGGAGTTGGTGGAGCAGATTGCCCTGACGCTGCCGGAGACCCGTATTTCCGCTTCCTGCGACCTGACCAAGCTTCACGAAAAGACCATTCGCGGCACGGCGGAAGACGTGCTGACGGCCTTGAAGGCCAACCCCAAAGCCGAAAAGGGCGAGTACTGCCTGGTGCTGGATTTCCACGACGTCCGCCTGCCGGAGGAAAAGCCCAGGGCTGACGTCTCCCTGGAGGCGCGGCTGGTGGACGGGATGCTGCGGGGCCTGTCTCTGCGTGAGGCCCAGGAGGAGCTGACGGCTCAGGGGAACAAGAAAAATGCTGTGAAGGCTGCGGCGCTGCGGCTGAAGCGCCTGTTTACGGAGGAAGAGACATGAAAGAAATCAACGCGTCCGCCATCACGGAGGCCGTAGCCCGGGCGTGCGTCGAGGCCAATCGCCATCTGCCCGGCGACGTAGCCTGCGCGCTGCGGGCTTCCCGGGAGGCGGAGACCTTTCCGCCAGCCCGGGAAATGCTTGATCTGCTGATCCGCAACGAGGCAATCGCCCGGAAGACCGATATGCCCATCTGCCAGGATACCGGCATGGCCGTCGTGTTTGCGGAGGTCGGGCAGGAGGTGCACATCCTCGGAAATTTCGAGCAGGCGGTGAACGAGGGCGTCCGCCGCGGCTATGTGGACGGACTGCTGCGCAAGAGCGTGGTGGCGGATCCGCTGCGCCGGGTCAACACCAAGGATAATACCCCCGCCGTCATCCATATGCGGCTGACGCCGGGGGATGCGCTGACCCTGACCGTCGCGCCCAAGGGCTTTGGCAGTGAGAACATGAGCCGTCTGGAAATGCTCACGCCTGCCCAGGGCGTGGAGGGTGTGAAGCGCTTTGTGGTGGAGACGGTGCGGCTGGCCGGGGCAAATCCATGCCCGCCCATGATATTGGGCGTGGGCATCGGCGGCGACTTTGAGCGCGTGGCTCAGATGGCCAAGGAGGCGCTGATGCTGCCGCTGGATCAGCGCCATCCCGATCCGTATTACGCCGCCCTGGAGGAAGAATTGCTGACCCTGGTGAATGCCACCGGCGTGGGGCCCCAGGGCCTGGGAGGCTGCACAACCTGTCTGGGGCTGCACATCCTGGCGGGGCCGACCCACATTGCCGGACTGCCTGTGGCCGTGAACGTCAGCTGCCATGTGACCCGGCACAAGACCGTTACGCTGTAAGGAGGGATACCATGCGACATATCACCACGCCGCTGACCGAGGACACGGTGCGTTCCCTCCACGCGGGGGAGCAGGTGCTTCTCTCTGGCATCATCTACACGGCCCGGGATGCCGCGCATTTGAGGATGATGGACTGCATCCGGCGCGGGGAGCCTCTGCCCATGCCGCTGGAGGGCCAGGTGATTTATTATGCGGGCCCTACCCCCGCGCCCGAGGGACGGCCCGTGGGTTCCATCGGGCCCACGACCTCCGTTCGGATGGACGCCTGTACGCCGCCGCTATTGGCGCGGGGCCTGTCCGGGATGATCGGCAAGGGCCTGCGGGGAGCGGAGGTGGTGAAAGCCATGCAGGAACACCCTGCGGTGTACTTCGCGGCGGTGGGCGGTGCGGCAGCGCTGATGGCCCAGTGCGTCGCCTCCCTGGAGGTCATCGCCTGGGATGACCTGGGCCCCGAGTCCGTCAAGCGCCTGACCGTGCGGGAGCTGCCCCTGGTGGTAGCGGTGGACTGCTATGGCGAGGACGCCTTTGCTAAAGGGCAGAAAGCGTATCTGGACAGCTTGAAATGAACATGGCGGCGGCACAAGCTATTCTTTGTGCCGCCGCTCAGACTATCAGTAAACTCAGGGGGGAGTCGGCGGGGCCGCAGCCCCTTTGACTTATCATCAGAAACTGACGACATGCGCGTCAGTTTCTATGCTTTTGGCGCTAAAGCTTCCTTGCAGGGCTTTTCGGCCGGGAGCCGTAGGTGATCAGGGAAGTCCTGCAAACTCGCCAAGGTGGCAAAAAGCCGCTTTGACGCAACGCTGATCGGCCTCAGGGAATGCAGATAACCGTTCCCTCGGTGAAGTCGGAGGGCAGCAGATTGGGGTTAAGCATCAGCAGGCGGCCCCGAGTGGTGTTCAGGCTGATGGCGAGGCTGTTCAGCGTTTCCCCGCGCAGCATGGTGTAAAGATGGGTGTCGCAGCAGCAGGCCTGCCGGGCGCCCCGGGGCGGTGCGCAGTAGGGGGTGCCGGCTACCATGGAGCCTGGAGAAAGATTGGGATTGGCGGAGCGCATGGCCCGATAGCTGACGTTGAGGTCAACCAGGAGGTCGGCGTAGGTTTGGCCGGGGCGGATGTTCTGGGCCGTGTAGCCCACGGGGCAGGTGATGCCAGGATAGGCGGGCGGCTCGATACCAGGCTCGGTGATGATGGGAGGCAGGGGAATCACGGGAATCTGGCCGGGATCGGAGGGGCCGGGATTGACAGGCTCCAGGATGTCGGGCGGGACGATGGGGGGCAGCGGGATGACGGGGATCTGGCCGGGATCGGAGGGGCCGGGAGAGGCAGGTCCCTCGATGTCGGGGTCGCCCACAAAGGGAGGCAGAGGAATGACAGGAATCTGACCGGGATCGGTGATTCTGCCGGAGGGCTGCTGGGCCGATGCGTCTGGCTGGACAGCGTCGGAAGCGGCAGCCATAACGGCGGCGGAAGCAATGGCCTGGCTGGGCAGGCAGATTTCCGTTCCTGCGGGAAGGGTGCTGAAGTTTAGCCCAGGATTCGCTGAGCGGATCATCTGAGCCGGTACGCCGGTTCTTCTGGCCAGCGCGGTCAATGTATCGCCGGACTGCCAGCGGTAGTAGCTGGCACCTCGAGGACAGGCGCGCCCCACGGGATCGCGGTTCTGGTTTTCCATGATGGGAGCCTCCTTTACCAGTTTTGTCGATTTACTCCGTCAGCAATCTATGCTATAATGAAGGATGGGTGCATGGGGCTCGAGCCTGAGACCGAAGGTTTGCCTTCAGGAAGGGCCGGACATGCTTACTCTCGCCGCATGGCTCCGGCGGCGGGAGCTGCGTCCCATTGGACAGGAGCGGCGCGCATGCGACGGAAAGGCGGAATCAGCAATCATGAGGCATTTGTTGAAGCTGATGGATTTATCAGCGGAGGAAATCACCCAGCTGCTTGACCTGGCGGACAGGCTGAAGGCCGAGAACAAGGCGGGGGTGGCGCATCCGCTGCTCAAGGGCAAAACCCTTGGCATGATCTTTGAAAAGTCATCGACCCGAACCCGCGTCAGCTTTGAGACAGGCATGGTGCAATTGGGCGGTCACGCGCTGTTCCTTTCAAGCCGTGATCTGCAAATTGGCCGAGGGGAGCCTGTGGAAGATACCGCCCGCGTGCTGTCGCGCTATTTGGACGGCATTATGATCCGCACTTTCGCCCAGGAAGAGGTGGAGGCGCTGGCTCGCTACGGCTCCATCCCGATCATCAATGGCCTGACGGATCTGTGCCATCCCTGCCAGGTACTGGCGGACTTGCAGACCGTCCGGGAGCACAAGGGCCGGCTGGCGGGGCTGAACATGTGCTACATTGGCGACGGCAACAACATGGCCAACAGCCTCATCGTGGGCTTCCTGAAAATGGGCTGCCATGTGGCTGTCGCCTGCCCGAAGGCGTATCAGCCTGATGAAAGCGTCCTGGCCTTCACCCAGGATTATCCCGGCATGTTCATGATGACGGATGAGCCTCTTGAGGCCGCCCGGAACGCCGACGTTATCTTTACCGATGTGTGGGCTTCCATGGGCCAGGAGGAGGAGAAGGCCATTCGGGAAAAGGCCTTCGCGGGCTATCAGGTTAACGCCGAAACGCTGGCCGTCGCCCATGAGGGCTGCATGGTACAGCATTGCCTGCCGGCCCATCGGGGAGAGGAAATCACCGCGGAGGTCTTTGAGGCCCATGCCGATGAAATTTTCGACGAGGCGGAGAACCGTCTCCACGCCCAGAAGGCTGTCATGGTGACCCTGATGGCCGACCAGAAGGCTTGACCCAGCATTGACACAGACAGGAGCGAAGAACATGAGCAAAAAGGGCTATCTGCTGCTGGCCAACGGTCAGCTGTTTGAGGGAAGGCTGCGGGGCGCGGAAAAGTCGGTTATGGCGGAGCTGGTGTTCAACACAGCGATGACCGGCTACATGGAAACCCTTACCGATCCCAGCTACGCGGGGCAGATCGTGATCCAGACCTTCCCGGCCATCGGCAATTACGGCGTGATTCCCCCGGACTTTGAGTCCGACGCGCCCAGGCTGTCCGGTTACATCGTCCGGGAGCTGTGCGACGAGCCCAACAATTTCCGCTGCGTTGGCAAGCTGAACGATTTCCTGCTGGAACGCGGCATCCCCTGCCTGACGGACGTGGATACCCGGGCGCTGACCCGCATCCTCCGCAGCGAGGGCGTGATGAACGCCGCCATCCTCACGGAGAAGCCGGAAAACCTCGACGAGGTGGCGGCTCAGCTGAAGGCGCTGGCCTTCCATCCCTCCGTTCAGGCGGCCACCTGCAAGGAAGTGCTGCCCGCCAAGGGGCAGGGACGCTATCATGTGGTGCTGTGGGATTTCGGCGCCAAGGCCAACATTGAGCGGGAGCTGGAAAAGCGCGGCTGCGCCGTCACCTGCGTTCCAGCGGATACAACCTGCGAGGAGATTCTCAGTCTGAACCCGGACGGAGTAATGATTTCCAACGGTCCTGGCGATCCCCAGGACAACGTGGCCGCCATCAGCGAGCTACAGGCCCTGTGCCGCCATGGGATTCCGATCTTCGGCATCTGCTTGGGCCATCAGCTGATGGCGCTGAGTCAGGGCGGCGCGACGGTCAAGCTGAAATACGGCCATCGCGGCGGCAATCAGCCCGCCAAGGACGTGAAAACCGGCCTGAGCTATATGACCAGCCAGAACCACGGCTTCGCGGTGGATCTGGACAGCCTGCCGGAAAACGCCTCGCTGCGTTTCATCAACGGCAACGACGGCACCTGCGAGGGCATCGACTATGTGGACATGCCCGCCTTTTCCGTGCAGTTCCATCCCGAAGCCTGCGGCGGGCCGCTGGATACCCGCTTCCTCTTCGACCGTTTCATAGCTTTGATGGGAGGTAACAAAGGATGCCGCTGAATCCCGAATTACGTAAGGTCATGATTATTGGCTCCGGCCCGATTGTTATTGGTCAGGCCGCGGAATTTGACTACGCCGGCTCACAGGCCTGCCGCGCGCTGAAGGACGCCGGCCTGGAGGTGGTGCTGGTCAACCCCAATCCTGCGACCATCATGACCGACCATACCTCCGCCGATCATATTTATATCGAGCCCCTGTCCCTGGAGGTGCTGCGCCGCATCATCATCAAGGAGAAACCGGATTCGCTGCTTTCCACCCTGGGCGGCCAGAGCGGTCTGACCCTGTCCATGCAGCTGGCCAAGGAAGGCTTCCTGGAGCAGCACGGTGTGAAGCTCCTGGGCGCCAAGTGCGAGACCATCGAGAAGGCCGAGGACCGCCAGCAGTTCAAGGACACCATGCAGGCCATCCACCAGCCTTGTATTCCCTCCGAGGTGGTGGAAACGGTGGAGGCCGCTTTGGACTTCGCCAGAACCATCGGGTATCCCGTCATCGTCCGTCCTGCCTATACTCTGGGCGGCACCGGCGGCGGTATCTGCCAGGACGAGAAGGAGCTGGAGGAGATCGCGGCTAACGGTCTGCGGCTTTCGCCCATCACCCAGATTCTGGTGGAGAAGTGCGTTTCCGGCTGGAAGGAGATCGAGTTCGAGGTCATCCGGGACAAGAAGGGCAACACCATCGCTGTGTGCTCCATGGAGAACATCGACCCCGTGGGCGTGCATACCGGCGATTCCATCGTGGTGGCTCCCGCGCTGACCCTGGCGGATCGGGAGTATCAGATGCTTCGCCGCGCGGCGCTGGACATCGTCAACGCCCTGGAGGTGGAGGGCGGCTGCAACTGCCAGTTTGCCCTGCACCCGGATTCCTTCGAGTACGCCGTCATCGAGGTCAATCCCCGCGTGAGCCGTTCCTCGGCCCTGGCCTCCAAGGCCACGGGCTATCCCATCGCCAAGTGCGCCGCCCAGATCGCCATCGGCTTCACCCTGGACGAGATGCAGAACGCCGTCACCGGCAAAACCTGCGCCTGCTTTGAGCCCTCGGTGGACTATATCGTGGCCAAGGTGCCCAAGTGGCCCTTTGACAAGTTTGTGTACGGCAAGCGTACCCTGGGCACGCAGATGAAGGCCACGGGCGAGGTCATGTCCATCGGCGTCAGCGTGGAACAGGCGCTGATGAAGGCCGTGCGCGGCGCGGAAATCGGCTGCGACACCCTGCGTATGAAGGCCATGGCCGAGCTGAGCGACGAGGAGCTGCTGGCCCTTATCGGCAAATGCACCGATCAGCGGATGTTTGCGGTGTATGAGGCCATCGGCCGGGGCATCACCCTCGAAAAGCTCCATGAGATCACCATGATCGACATGTTCTTCCTCAACAAGTTCAAGAACCTGCTGGACATGGAGAACTGCCTGAAGGTCGGCGGCGTGGATGAGGAAACCTACCTGGCCGCCAAGCGCATGGGCTATCCCGACCAGGCCATCGAGCGCCTGTCCGGCGCGAAGGTGCCTTGCCACCGCGATCCCGTTTACAAGATGGTGGATACCTGCGCCGCGGAGTTCCCGGCCGAGACCCCCTATTTCTATGCTACCTATGACGATGAGAACGAGGCGGCGGAATTCCTGGTGGAGCGCCCCAAGAAGCCCTGCGTGGTGGTGCTGGGCTCCGGCCCGATCCGTATCGGTCAGGGCATTGAGTTCGACTATGCCTCCGTGCACTGCGTTTGGATGCTCAAGCAGGCGGGCTACGACGTGGTGATGATTAACAACAACCCCGAGACCGTTTCCACGGACTTTGATACGGCGGATCGCCTGTACTTCGAGCCCCTGACGCCGGAGGACGTGCTGGGCGTCATCGCCACCGAGCAGCCTGTGGGTGTGGTGGCGGCCTTCGGCGGCCAGACGGCCATCAAGCTGACCCATGCCCTCGAGAGCGCCGGTGTGCGCATCCTGGGCACCTCCGCCGATATGATCGATGCCGCCGAGGATCGCGAGCGCTTCGACGCGGCCATGGAAAAGTACGGCATCAAGCGGCCCCAGGGCTCCACCGTGATGACCACGGAGGAGGCTCTCGCGGCAGCCAACGCCCTGGGCTATCCCGTGCTGGTGCGCCCCTCCTATGTGCTGGGCGGCCAGAACATGATTATTGCCTATCAGGACAGCGACATCGTCGAGTACATGAAAATCATCCTGTCCCAGGGCATCGAAAACCCCATCCTGATCGACCAGTACCTGAAGGGCATTGAGGCGGAGGCCGATGCCATTTGTGACGGCGAGGATGTGCTGATCCCCGGAATCATGGAGCATGTGGAAAGCTCCGGCGTTCACAGCGGCGACTCCATTGCCGTCTACCCAGCCTGGAACCTCACCGGCGCCATGACCCAGCGGCTGATCGAAGTTACCCGCCAAATCGCCCTTGAATTGGGTACGGTGGGCCTCATCAACATCCAGTACATCGTATACCACAACGAGGTCTACGTCATCGAGGCCAACCCCCGGGCCAGCCGCACGGTGCCTTATATCAGCAAGGTGACGGGCGTGCCCATGGTGGATCTGGCGGTGCGGGCCATGCTGGGCGAGAAAATCCGCGATATGGGTTACGGAACGGGCCTGTATCGGCAGAGCCCGTACTTCGCGGTGAAGGTGCCCTGCTTCTCCTTTGAGAAGCTGGCCGACGTGGATACCCACCTGGGCCCGGAGATGAAGTCCACCGGCGAGGTGCTGGGTCTGGGTTCCAACCTCCAGGAGGCCATTTACAAGGGCCTGGTGGCCGCCGGGTACAAGATGAGCCATCAGGGCGGGCTGCTGGTGTCCGTGCGGGACAAGGACAAGGCGGAGGCCGCCGACGTTGCCCGCAAGTTCGCCCAGCTGGGCTTCAACCTCTTCGCGACGCCCGGCACGGCCAAGGCGCTGCTGGAGCATGGCCTTTACGCGGCCACGGTGCGCCACAATGCCATGGAGCGGATGCTGGAAATGAATCAGGTGCAGTATGTGATCTCCACCTCTGTCAAGGGCCGCAGCCCGCTACTGGAGTCCGTGCGGATGCGCCGTAAGGCCGTGGAGCGCGGCATTCCGCTATTCACCAGCCTGGATACCGCCAACGCCCTGGTGGATGCCCTGACCAGCCGCTACACCCTGCAAAATGTGGAGCTGGTGGACATTAACAACATGCGCGCCGAGCGCACCAAGCTGCGCTTTGTGAAAATGCGCGGCACCGGCAATGACTACCTGTACTTTGACTGCTTTGACCAGAGGGTGGAAAGCCCCAAGTCCCTGGCGGTGCGCCTGTCCAACCGCCGCACGGGCGTTGGCTCCGACGGCATTGTGCTCATCCTGCCCAGCGAGCGCGCGGATGCCAAGATGCGCATGTTCAACGCCGATGGCAGCGAGGGCTATGTATCCGGCAACGCCATCCGCTGCGTGGCCAAATATCTCTATGAATCCGGGCGGGTGCGCAAGGCTGCCATGAGCTTGGAAACGGGCAGCGGCATCAAGAGCGCCCAGCTGTTCATCCGGGAGGACATCGTGTTCTCCGTACTGGTGGATATGGGCTGCCCCGCCTTCCGCCCGGTGGAAATCCCGGTGAAGCTGGACGGCGACCGGGTGATGGAGCGCAAGGTCTTCCTGGCGGGGGAGGAGCGCGTCATCAGCTGCGTGAGCATGGGCAATCCCCATGTGGTCATGTTTGTGGAGGACGTGGATCGTATCCCCATGGAGCAGGTGGGCCCGCAGATTGAGCAGGCCAGCATCTTCCCCCAGCGGGTGAACGTCTCCTTCGCCCAGGTGATCGACCGCAACAGCATCAAAATGCGCGTGTGGGAGCGGGGCATCGGTGAGACCGCCGCCTGCGGTACCGGCGCCTGCGCGGTGGCGGTGGCCGCCGTGGAAACCGGCCTGTGCGGCCGCGACGCGGACATCGACCTGCGCCTGCCCGGCGGCATCCTGGTGGTGCGCTATGAGCAGGACGGCCGCGTGTGGCTCACCGGCGACGCGGTGACGGACTTCGAGGGTACGATTCAGATTTAAAGCGGGCCAAAGGCGCTGCCTTGAATTGTTGACTCTTTCCCCATCCGTTCAAAAGCATATGAAATGGCGTGGAAGCCTGCCTGATGGGTAGCTTCCACGCCTTTGCTGTGATGACAATGGTTTTCACGCAAACCGTTATAAAATATTTTGGAACAATTCCAGGAAAAGCTCCTGCTGCTTTTCCGTCAAAGAGGCCCAGCGATCCAGGAGCTCTTTTTGCTCGGAAGTAAGGCTTATCACATCATCACTTTCAGCAAAAAATTGGGACAAAGAAATCCCGCATCCTTTGCAGATTTTTTCCAAAGATGGAATTGTCGGCGTTTGGTTTTTCCGATACCATGTTGAAATGGTTGACTGTGACAGGTTGGAGTGTACGGCCAATTCATATTCAGACCAGTTGCGCTCCAAGCGAAGTCTTGTGATCTCTTGAAGTATATTCTTAACCGTACTCACCTCATTCTTATGATGTTTTTTCACGTTTATTATACTTACTTAAAAGCAAACAGATAATTGGTTTTCACGTATATAATATTGGTTTTGAATCATGGTCTGTCAGGTGTGCATACTTTTGATCAGATCCAGGATGATGTGTTGCTGCTGCTGATTCAGCGCAGACCAATGATCCAGCATTTCTTTTTGCTCTGAAGTGAGTGAAATAGCATTCTCTCCTTCAGCGAAAAATTGAGATAATGTAATACCAAATCCATGGCATACCTTATCCAACGTTAGGATCGTAGGTATTTGATTTTTTCGATACCAAGTGGAAATTGTTGATTGAGATATTCCCGAATGTTTAGACAAATCATATTCGGACCAGTTTCGTTCTATACGAAGCCGCACAATCTCATCAAGCACGTTTTTCACCATCATACCTGTCTTATCTTACTTCATTACGACGAAAATTATACTTCGGCATGATCTTGATTTTTAGTTGGTTAAGAAGTATGACTTATACGTCTTAAAATACTAATGAAAAGAATGGTAGACTTCCACAAGAAAGAAGGTATCTAATATGCAAATTAGGGGCGAGTTAGTGTTAATGAACGAAAGAATGTTTGATAGTGCCTTACTTAACAGAATTTTGGATGCTTACAAACAAGAAATGCAAGATGACGAAGCTGATATCACGGAAAGGGAATTCGAGACAGGAAAAAAGTCTTTGCTTGCTGTTCTTAACGATAATCAAAAACTTGCCTTAACCGAAATGGAAAGTCTCTGTGCTGAAAATGTAAAGTACGCGCTTAAGTTTGGCTTTATACGCGGCATATTCGTTGGTTTTCAACAGTATTTTGAAAGAGACACAACAAAGTGCCCCTTTGAGAAGTTCGTTGCAGATGAGATATTGAAACAACCGCATATGAACAAATATGTGGAATACAGCAACAGAAGAATCAAATTTAATGAGATCTGTAAGGTTATGGAAGAACAACTTGATGAAGTTGACATCGAACACGTAATATCTGTCTACTGTGGATGGGAAGATCGGTTGTATGGCGTATTAAGATATGCTTTTTATATGGGCTATCGTTATGCCCTCTATATCATTGAAGAGGTTGAACCCATTGGCGCGACTTTGAATATGATTGAAAAGATTCAATTGACAGAGTATGAAATGGGTTTTACTACCGCTGTTGATGATCGTGAGCGCCGCCGGGGAGGCAAAGGGCACCCTGAAGTCAGGAGGCCGCAAGCAAAACAGTAAAGCACAGTCCGTGTTCCGCTGCAGCGTGTACAGTGCCTGGGTTTATCCGAGGGTTCCTGCAACATGAAAAAACGGCGTGGCATCCTGCCGATCAGGCAGGAAGTTCACGCCGGATATGAGCTTTGGCTGGTAGCGATATTTCCTGATGGAAGGTATCGCTGTCAATCATCAGCTTACTTCGTGTTCTTGATTTCCATCCACATGGCTTCATAAACACCGCGGAAGCTGTCCTCGATGTCCTGGAAGAACTCGCAGTTGGCCACGGTTTCCTCCGTAGGGTTCATGACGGTGTTGGCGGTGTATTCCTCGCCCATCAGCTCAATGGCGCCCTTGTTGGGGGATGAGTAACGGATGTATTCGCAGTTCATCAAGGCGATGTCGGGGCGGCAGAGGAAGTTGATGAACTTCTCGGCGTTTTCCTTATTGCGGGCGGCCTTGGGGATGACCATGGGATCCACCCATACGTTGGAGCCTTCCTTGGGCACGACGTAGGCCAGATCCTCATTGAGGTCGATGGCGTACTGGGCGTCGCCAGACCACATCAGGGCCAGGGCGGCCTCGCCGGCCACCATCTTGTCCTTGGTCTCGTCCACCTGATAGGCCTTCACCATGCCGGACTGCTTCTGCTCGATGAGCTTTTGCTTGGCGGCCATCAGGGAGGGCACGTCGCGGGTGTTCATGGAGTAACCCAGGTACTTCAGCGTGATGCCCATGGAATCACGAATGGAATCCAGCATGAAGACGTTGTTCTGGTACTTGCTATCCCACAGGATGGCCCAGGAATCCACCGGCTCATCCACCATGGTGGTGTTGTACAGGATGCCCACAGTGCCCCACATGTACGGGACGGAATAAGCGTTGGTGGGGTCATAAGAGGGGTTCAGGAGGTTCTCCATGGTGTAAACCATGTTGGGCACGTTGTCGAAGTTGATCTGTGCCAGCATATCCTTGGCCAGCATCCGCTCGACAATATAATCGGAGGGGAAGCACAGGTCAAAGGCGCCGGGATTGGCTTCCACCTGGACGATCATGTCCTCGTTGGTGGTGAAGTTCATGTAATTCACCTTGATGCCCGTTTCCTCCTGGAAGAGCTGGATGACGGCCTCGTCAATGTAGTCCTCCCAGTTGAAGACGTTGACCACTTCCTCGGCGGAAGCGCTCAGGGGGAACAGCAGGATGGCGAAAAGGATGCACAGCAGCTTTTTCATGGGGAAAACCTCCTATCACAGTTGATTGCTCATTCAAACGCCGCGTAGGCGATGAGGCCACAGGGTTATTTGGATTCAGCCGTGCGGCGATTGACGATGATGAGCAGCACCAGCAGCGCCACGAACATCAGCGCCGACAGCGCATTCAGGGAAGGCTCAATGCCCTTGCGGGCGGAGGAATAGATGAGGGTGGAAAGGTTCTGCACCAGGGGAGAGGTGGTGAAGTAGCTGATGGTGAAGTCGTCCAGGGACAGGGTGAAGGCCAGCATGGCGCCGGTGATGATACCGCTTTTGCACTCCGGGATAATGACGTGGGTGAGGGCGTAGGTGGGCGTGGCGCCCAGATCCAGCGCGGCCTCATAGGTGTGCTTGTTCATCTGCTTGAGCTTGGGCAGCACCGACAGGATCACATAGGGCGTATCGAAGGTAATGTGCGCCAGCAGCATGGTGAAGTAGCCCCGATCCACCTTGGTAAAGAGGAAAAGCAGCATCAGGGAGATGCCCGTCACAATGTCCGGCATGGTGTTGGGCAGGTTGGTGAGGGTCATCATCATGGCCTGGGGGCGTTTCTTCATGCTGTAAATGCCGATGGCCGCCAGGGTACCCAGGATGGTGGCGACAATCATCGCCAGCACGGCGATGGACAGGGTGACGTACAGGGCGTTGAGGATGCGGGCGTCGCTGAAAAGCTCGCCGTACCACCGCAGGGAAAAGCCCTCCCACTTGGCCCGGCTTTTGCCCGCGTTGAAGGACTGGACAATCAGCACCAGGATGGGGACATAGAGGAAAACGAGGATGGCGGCCAGGTAAAACCGCTTGAAAAACTTCTTCATGCGATGCCGCCTCCTTCACCGTTGGGGTCCGCCTTGCGCAGGATGCTCAGGGAGATCAGGATCAGTACCATCATGATGAGCGAGAGCGCGCTGCCCACATTCCAGTTGCCTTCCACCAGGAACTTGCTTTCGATCAGGTCGCCAAACATCATGGTGTTGCCGCCGCCCAGCATGCGGGGGATGAAGAAGGTGGTCACTGAGGGCATGAACACCATGGTGATGCCGCTGATGACCCCGGGGATGGACAGGGGCATGGTGACCTTGTACAGGGTTTTCCAGCCGTTGCAGCCCAGGTCGGCGGCGGCCTCGGACAGGCGGTGATCCATCTTGCTCAGCACCGTGTAGATCGGGAAAACCATAAAGGGCAGGAAGTTGTAGACCATGCCCAGCAGCACCGCCCCGGAGTTGTACATCAGTCTGACGCCCTCAAAGCCCAGGAAGCGCAGGAAGGTGTTGATGAGGCCGCTGTCCTCCAGCAGGCTCATCCAGGCGATGGTGCGCAGGAGGAAATTCATCCACATGGGGATGATGAACAATACCACCAGCGTGGGGCCCAGCTTCATCTCGCGGTCAGCCATAAACAGCGCGGCGGGATAGCCCAGCACCAGACAGATGACGGTGCACTCAAAGGCCATCCACAGGGAGTAGATCAGCGTATCCACATTGACCGTGCCCCGGGAGATGTACTGCGCCCCCTCCTCGCCCATGGCCTGAAGAATAATCCTGTTGGACTCGTAATTGCTGTCCCAGAAGCTGCGGAAGTTATCCAGGGTGAAGGTGCCGCTGGCGTCGGTGAAGGCGTAATAGCCGATCAGCAGCACCGGTAGGATGGTGAAAAGCATCATCCACAGGGCGTAGGGGGAGGCGAAGAGGGAGCGCTTGACGCCCCCGTTGCGCCGGACGGAAACGACCACCATAGCACCGAAGCCGATGAGCCCCAGCGCCATCAGCAGCCAGGACCACCAGGGCAGGGCGATGTCACGAATCATGCCTTTACGCCTCCTCCGCCATGGGCTTCATGATGTGGATGTTGAAGGGCACGATGTTCAGGCCCACCCGGCTGCCCTGGGGCTGCATGGTGGTGGAGTGAACCTTTAGGGTCACGCTGCCGGCATCAATCATCATTTCATAATGGACGCCCTTGAACAGCACGGATTTGATGGTGCCAACCAGCTGGCCCACATCCTCGCCCACCAGCATGATGTCCTCCGGGCGCACCACCACGTCCACCGGGGCGTTTTCGCCAAAGCCGAAGTCCACGCAGGGGAACTCGCACCCTGCGAAGGCCACCAGCTCATCCCGTACCATCACGCCGCGCATGATGTTGCTCTCCCCGATGAAGTCCGCCACAAAGGCGTTGGCCGGCTCATCGTAGATGGACTTGGGGTCGCCAATTTGAAGGATTTTGCCGTCGCGCATCACCACGATGGTATCGGACATGGTGAGGGCCTCCTCCTGGTCGTGGGTGACGTAGAGGAAGGTGATGCCCAACCGCTGCTGCATGCTCTTGAGCTCCAGCTGCATTTCCTTGCGCAGCTTGAGGTCAAGGGCGCCCAAGGGCTCATCCAGCAGGAGCACCTCCGGCTCGTTCACCAGGCTGCGGGCGATGGCCACGCGCTGCTGCTGGCCGCCGGAGAGGGCGTCCACATGGCGCTTGCCGTAGCCCCGCAGGTTCACCAAATCCAGCATGGCGTCCACCTTGCGCTCGATGTCCGCCTTGGGCACCTTCTTCAGCTTCAGGCCGAAGGCGATGTTGTCATGGACGTTCAGGTGGGGGAACAGCGCGTATTTCTGGAAGACGGTGTTCACCCGTCGCTTGTAGGGGGGCAGGTAGGCAATATCCTGGCCGTCGAACAGTACTTCGCCGGTGGTAGGCGTCTCAAAGCCGCCGATGATGCGCAGGGTGGTGGTCTTGCCGCAGCCGGAGGGGCCAAGCAGGGTAACGAATTCCTTCTTGCGGATGTACAAATTGATATCCTTGAGCACCTGCACGCCGTCAAACTCCTTGGATACGTTGCGCA
>ERZ777306.2650-NODE-2650-length-21820-cov-7.763887_pt1 | contig 21820 bp, 26 predicted proteins | sample MGYA00374966_ERZ777306 | MGnify/ENA primary metagenome ERZ777306 (study PRJEB29329, sample SAMN06343882) | mouse gut metagenome | isolation source: Mouse cecum | place: Austria: Vienna | collected 2014-11-15 ...
AAGTCGGCACAGACGGAGGGACGTATAAAGTCAGCTTCAAAAACCAGCCGATCGGTAGCCTTGTCATTCTGAAAAAGGACGCTGACAGCCGCGAACCGCTGGCTGGAGCGCAGTTCAAGGTGACAACATCAAAGGGCGAGGTAGTCGGCAATTCCAATGGATTGTTTACGACCGACAGCAACGGCAGCATTACCATCGCGGGACTGGAAAAAGGCAGCTACATCATTGAGGAAACCAAGGCTCCTGACGGTTATGTGCTGGAGGAACAGTCGCGCACGATTGCGATTGATTACGGCAGGACTTATACCGAAGAATTTATCAACCGCAAAATGACCTCCCTTGTCATTAAAAAGGTGGACGATGTGACGGGCGCGCCGCTCGTTGGCGCGAAATTCTTTGTGGAGAAGCAGAACGGCGAACACGTTGGAGAATATACAACGGACAAGACCGGAACAATCCTGATCCCGAAACTTGACCCTGACTGGTACGTTATCCGCGAAACTAAGGCTCCGGAGGGCTACATTCTGGACGAAACGCCTAAAACGGTCGAGGTGAAAACCAACGTGCCGACAACGGTAACATTCAGCAACAAGCCGCTTTCAGGCATCAAAATCATCAAAACCGATTCTGAAACAGGCGCGCCGCTGGCGAATGTTGTGTTTTCTATCAGCAAGCTGAACGGCGAGAAAATCGGCAATTTCAAAACGGACAAAGATGGCATGGTTTACATCTCTAACCTCGCAGACGGTTATTACACTGTCACAGAAACCGAAGGGCTTGAGGGCTACCATTGGGACAAGGAGCCGAAAACGGTCGAGGTAAAATCCGGAAAACAGACCATTCTTGAAGTAGAAAATCAGCCTTATTCCGGTCTGGTAATTGAAAAAAGGAACAGCCGCACCGATGAACCGATTTCCGGCGTTGAGTTTTTGGTAACAAAGCTGAACGGAGAACAGATTGGATATTACAAGACGGACAGCAGCGGTTTGATTGTAATTGAAGGATTGGAAAACGGCAAATACCTTGTGAAAGAAACAAAAGCGGCAGGCGGCTACATTCAGGACAATGAAGCGAAGGAAGTGGAAATCCGCGACGGCAGGCGCACAACGCTGAAAGTCACGAATGACCCTGCATCTTCCGTCCTGATCCGCAAGATTGACTCTGTGACAAAACAGGGCATCGCGGGCGTGAAGTTCCTGCTGTACAACAGCGACAACGAGCCCATCGGGCAGTTTGAAAGCGACGACCAGGGCTATATCTGGATTCGGAAGGAACTGCCGGAGGGCAGGTATAAGCTGCGGGAGATTGAACCGGCAGCCGGATACCTTTCCGACAACAGCGAAAAAACATTTTATGTGCAGAAAGGCAGGACAACGGAAATCACATGGGAAAACACGAAGGAGGCAGGGCAGATTGTCATTACAAAGCGTTCCTCCGAGTTTAACGAGCTGACGGGGCTTCCGGCAGGCTCCCCGCTTTCCGGCGCGGTGTTTGAAATTTACAACACGACCGGAAACCTGGTGGACAAGATCGTGTCGGATAACCGCGGCATCGCCGGTTCCAAGGGCTTGCCGGTCGGCGTGTACGTCATTAAAGAGGTGTCCGCGCCGAGGTATTACGCGCTGAATACGCGGGAATTGATGGCGGAGATCCGCCACAGCGGGGACATTGTGCGGTTCGAGGTGCTGAACGGCAGCATCTCCCTTGACCTGACGGTACAGAAGAAAGGCCCGAACTCCGCATCTCCGGGGCAAACCATCAAGTACGACATTTACGAGGTGGCAAACGGCTCCTCCGGTGTGCTGGAAAATTTCTATATCCATGACAGGATTCCGACAGACGCGACACGCGCGCTGAAGGTTGTGACGGGGACGTATTCCGAAAGGATGTACTACAAAATCACATACAAGACGAACTACCGCGATTACAGGACGCTGGCGGAAAACCTGCTGACGAAGAACAGCTATGAATACAGCCTGCACCCGAACGCGCTTGGGCTGGCGAACGGGGAGTATGTGACGGATATCCGTCTGGAGTTCCCGAAAGCGAGCCCCGGTTTCAAGATGCTGGAGAATATGTCGGTATACTGCCAGGTAATGCCGAGCATTCCGAAGGACTACCGGATCATCAACCGCGCGGACGTCGGCGGGCGTTACGGCAACGAATGGGAGAGCGCGAACACAAGCTGGAACACGGTCGTCTGGGCGGCGCCGACACCAACAGTGAAGCTGCCTAAGACGGGTTATTAAAAGATGGAAAACCGTGGGACGCTGTCCCACACCCTGCAAGCCCTCAGTACTTTGCGACGTAAACGTCGCAAAGCCGCCTACGGCGTCCGGACTTCTTTCCGGTACCTATTGAAAAGGGCTTGACCCTAAACTTCATTTCCCGCCGCGCAAATGCGCGGCGGCAGTAAAGTTCTTTGCGCCGCTTTCTTTCAAGAAAGCGGACGGGTTTGGGCAGCGCCCAAGGTTTTCATGGTGAAATCTTTTAAGGAGGGATGATGATGACAAAAAAGAAAAGACAGTGGCTGGCGGCAGCGGTGCTTGCGGCGGCATTTGCAATGCTGTTCGCGGTACAGGCTTTTGCAGCACCGGCAGCAGGCAACGTTTCCACAGCGATCGAATCAACCTGGAAATCGGCGGCAACACAGATTAAAACCGTAACGAACAACGTAATCTTCCCCATAGTGGACTGCGTGCTGGTTATTATGCTGTTTGTCAAGCTGGCCCTGCTATACTTCGATTATAAAAAACATGGCGAGGTGGAATTCATGCCTGCAGCAATCCTGTTCTTCGGGCTGCTGTTTTCATTGACCGCCCCGCTTTACGTCTGGACAGTTATTGGCGTATAAGGGAATAAAACAGTGGATGTGTCACTATGGTTCTGCTATGCTTGCGGTGAAAAAAGGAGGTGATAGCACAATGTCTATGGCGAAAATACGGGAATGCCAGCAGGCATTCCGGCAGGCAGAAAAGGAACTGGAAAAGCTGTATGGCGAAAAATATCGGATAGAGGAAAGATATATCGCTGAAAAAGGGATTGTAAATCCAGATGGAACTGTCCCAAGAAATGTCCTCGATATTGATGATGACGATGAGTTTATAGAAGTAGACGCGGTGTGTTTCGAATTTTTCGAAAAGATCGGCCTGATGAAAAAATTCGATGCAGCAGAGCAGGCGTTGAGAGAGGCAAGGGACAACCTGATTGCAAATGGGCTGGATATGCTTCCGAAGGAATACAGGGCAGAAAAAGAATCGCTGGCGAGAGCCGTGCAGAAAAGCAATTCCATGCGGGAAAAAGTAATAGACTTGATCCTGCGGCTGAATACGGGGCAGGAAAGCAGCGCGAAAGAAAGCCCTCAGACAACGGGACAAGGCATAAAAGGAATGGAGATGATATGATGCCGGAAATGAATATACGGGAATGCAGAAAGGCACACAAACAGGCGCAGGAGGAAGTGGAACGGCTGGAAGGCGAGATAGGGCTCATGGAGGAACAGTATATCGCAGAAAAAGGAATCGTGAATTCGGATGGGACGGTTCCGGGCAGTGTGTCGGAAATTGAGGATGATGAGGAATTTATAAAGGCACGGGCACTCTGCGTGGGGATCGCCACGAAAACCGGGCTGATAGAAAACCTTGTGCTGGCAGAACAGGCGTTGAGGGAGGCGGAGGACAACCTGGCCGCAAGCATGCGGGAAATGCTTCCGAAGATGATTGCGCAGGAAAAAGAATTAGTGAAGATGGTTCTGCCGAAAAATCCTGCCATGCGGGAAAGCGCCGGTGACCGGAATCAACAGCCGGATACAGAGCAGGAGGTTTGCTGCTCACTGCAGGAGGCCCAGCGTCTTGCGGCAGAGGCGGCTGGAATCGTGAAGAAAGCAGTGCCGGAATGGAAAGGAGATGTTGACATTGTGAGGCTTGCCGCGGCAATGCTGGCGCAGTCTGACATAGAGCTTCAGAAGGAAATAGATAAGTTTTATGCGCGGCAAAATCCGGAGAAGGATGGAACACCCCGGCAGGAGGGGCATGACGTGAAAATGTAAAAAAACGGATCGGCAAAGGAAAGTGCGGGGGGCGATGCCTCCGCGCATTTCCATGCTGCAGGGAAGGAGTGAAATAGGATGTTTGGTCTGGATTTGGCTGTGGATGGCGTCCTTGACCAGTTTTGTGATTGGATATACGGCAAGCTGATTTCCTTTTTCGGGGATTTTTTCAGCATGATAAACATGATGGGAGCAGAATTGTTTGAACTCCAATGGATTCAGGCAATCCTGCTCTTTTTTCAATACTTCGCATGGGCACTGTATGTTGTCGGCATCGTTGTGGCGGTGTTTGACCTTGCGGTGGAAATGCAGCGCGGCAAGGGCGGATTCCAGGATATCGGCATGAACGTCCTGAAGGGCTTTTTTGCCGTCAGCCTGTTTACGGTTGTTCCGGTTGAACTATATATTTTCTGCATCACGCTTTCCGACCAGCTGATGGGGGCGGTTGCGGGAATGAGCAGTTCGCCTGGAAAGCTGGGGACGATCGCGGGCATGGTAATGGTGAATTTTGCCATGCCGGGGACAAACGTGGTGGTCGGCATCGTGTTCGTGATACTCATCGGCTATGCGGTCATTAAAGTATTTTTTGCGAACCTGAAGCGCGGCGGCATCCTTCTGGTCATGATGGCAACGGGCAGCCTGTATATGTTTTCCGTGCCGCGGGGATATACGGACGGTTTCATTTCATGGTGCAGGCAGGTTGCGGCACTGTGCCTGACCGCTTTCCTGCAGACGGTTGTGCTGGTGGCGGGGCTGGTGACATATAACGCAAACATGCTGCTGGGCATCGGATTGATGCTTTCCAGTACGGAAGTGCCGCGCATTGCGCAGAACTTCGGGCTGGACACCAGCACAAGGTTCAATATCATGAGCACGCTCTATTCCACGCAGTCGGTGGTTAATATGGCGCGGAACGTCAGCAAGGTAGTGACGCGGTGAATAACACTTGAGAACCTTGGAGGCTCTGCCTCCAAACCTCCGCGACCCCTTTGAAAAGGGGTCGATCCCAAACTTTGTATTCCACCGCGTATTTACGCGGCGGGAAATCAGGGTCTGGGGCATGATGCCCCAGCGGGGTTTGGGGCAGAGCCCCAAGGTTTTAATAGGAGGACAAAAGCATGAATGAATTTGAAAGAATGAGGCGGAGGGCGGAAATGGTGAAGAAGCAATTTCCGCAGGGAACAAGGATAGAACTTGTTTCCATGAACGATCCCTACTCTCCCGTCCCTTCCGGAATGAGGGGGACAGTGGATTGTGTCGACGATATCGGGACAATTTTTCCCACTTGGGACGATGGCAGGAGCCTTGGGCTTGTATATGGAGAGGACAGATTCCGCAAGCTGACGCCGGAGGAACTGGAGGAAGAACGCCTGGCGGCGGAACAGGCGCAGCAGCCGGATATGGGAATGCAGATATAATAGAAAGGGCAGGAAACATGAAATATACTTTAATGCACAAAAATATTCCTGTTATGGATCTGGAGATTGGCGGTAAAGCCTGTGCAATCCAAAAGACCGGCAGAATATATGCGCCGGAGCATATCCCGCTGGGTGCGCTTAGTTACAGAAAAAAACTGAATAAGTCTGCACTCAACCGATGGTGGCAGGGACGCTCCATACCGGCAGACCGGCAAGGCGTCCGCGAAGCAATGGCGGCATTCGGCGTATCCGCACCGCAGGGACTGCTTGAAAAAAGCCTTGGGCTGAGCCTTTCTGACCAGTATTGGATTCGTCCGGAAGGGATGGATATCAGCTGGGAGGAATTCAATTTCTTTGAAAACAGGTTTTCGGAGGATGTAGGGAACGCGCTGCTGGGTAAAGGACTGAAATACGGGGCATGGGATATGATGTCACCGGATATCACGACCAATGGCTGCCTGAAGAAAATGTGGAAGATTATAGGCGGGAGGCGGTGGCTGTTCAAAGGCGGCGAAAGCGAATGGCAGCAGGAACCGTTCAATGAGGTGCTGGCAACGGAAATCATGGAGCGAATCGGGACAATCGACTTTGTCCCCTACTCCCTGATATGGGAGAACGATATGCCGTACAGCGTATGCGGGGATTTTGTCACGAAAGATACGGAATTCATTCCTGCGGCGGATCTTATGCGCGCACTGAAACAGCCGAACCATCTGTCGGACTATGAACATTTTATAAAATGCTGCGGTTTCCTTGGGATACCTGACGCTGAAGAAAGCATCGGCAAAATGCTCGCGGTCGATTGCCTGATCGCCAATGATGACAGGCACCTGCACAACTTCGGCGCAGTGCGGAATGCGGAAACGCTGGAATGGCTGGGGCTTGCGCCTGTGTTTGACTGCGGGAACTCCATGTGGGGCAGCCAGCCGACAAGCAGAATCAATACGGAAAATGTAGACACACCCAGCAAGCCATTCCGGAAATCCCATGCGGAACAGATAAAATTAGTGACGTCATTCGACTGGCTGAAGCCGGAAACATTAAAGGACATTGATGGTTTATGCTGTGAAGTGTTCCAACAGAATCCATATATGGACGAATACCGCAGGGACAAACTGTGCCGCGCTATTGCGATGCGTGCGGAAAGCCTGTTGGAAATCATTGAGCAGCAGGCGCATGGACAGCGCACAAGCACAGGTGAAATGAAACTAATATAATGAAGGAATCCCCGAAGAAACGGGGATTTTTTAATGGAAAGACCTTGTAAAAGCAAGACCTTGGGGCGCTGCCCCAACACCCCGCAAGGGACGTTGTCCCTTGACCCATTTTTGCAAAAACGTTGTTTTTGCAGGTAATACCAATAATGTTTTCCGCTGCGCATTTGCGCAGTGGCAGTAAAGTTCTTTGCGCCGCTTTCTTTCAAGAAAGCGGACGGGTTTGGGCAGAGCCCAAGGTCTTTAAGGTTTTAAGGAGGCAGTTTTGATGTATATTTACCCAGATAACTTGAAAGGCAAAAGCACGATGTTCTTGTGGACGCTGCGGGGTATGCTTGTCATTATCATCGGCGCGGCACTGTCAGCGGCATGTGCCACGGTGCTGCATCTCATGCTCCCCGGCGTACTCGTTGGCGTGTATGCGTTCCTGACCATGCGCATTGGCGGCGAACTGAATATCTCGGATTACATTCGCTTCGCCGTCCGGTTTTTTATCACAACACAACAGGATTTTTTCTGGAGGTTTGACGGATAAAAGGCTTGGTATTTGATATAAAACAGAGGACAAGTGAAATAAAGAAAGAAGTAAAAAAAGGAAAAAAATAAAACCTGCGTACCGGATAACGGCGGCAGGCTTTATTCCGTAAATTCAACAACATCATTCGGCGTACAGCCAATGATGGTACACAGCTTCTCTAATGTAAGGAGTGTGATATTTTTATTTTTCTTCAGGGAATCCAGCGTTTTATTGTCAATACCGGCTTTCAGCAGCTGGTATTGTGATATGCTGCGTTCTTTCATTGTTTTCCAAAGCGGGGCATAGCTTATGATGGGAATCACCGCCTCAATCAAAGGATAAATCAATTATATTGTAATTTTGTCCACAATAATATTGTGGATATATACACAATGTACTATACTGAAAGAAAGAGGATAAAACACTGGATGGAGGTTGTCAATTTGTATTTCAATAAAAAAAGATGGAAATTATACCTGCGGTACCGGACGAACAGGATGTTTATGATATGCGAGGACATGCACCTGCTGAACTGGTTTTATTACCTTACCCATACCGAAGAAGAAATATGGGCAGAGGAAGAAAAAGCGTTACAGGAACTGCGTGCGTTTATTGAAAGGCATAAACGGCAGGAGGAACCGCAGGTTCTGGAGGTTTGAAAGATGAAGGGCTTAAAATTAGGCAGAAAGAAATCAACAAGGGACGAAATCGGCGCGAAAAATATCGCGGAAAACGGCGTGGAAACGTCTGACGGGGGCTTCCTCGTATACTTCCTTGTGCAACCGGACAACATCGCAGTGCTGTCCGAATCCGCTGTCACCCACAAAGTCAGCTGCCTTGCCGCGCTGTTGAGGGGTTTCGACAGCACAGAACTCGCCTGCATCAATTCGCGGGAAAATTTCGAGGGCAACAAGCGTTTCTACCAGAAACGGATGGAGGAAGAACCCTGCGACGCTGTGCGGGAGCTGCTCCGGCAGGACGCGAAGCACCTTGACAGGGTGCAGATACAGACCGCGTCCGCGCGGGAATTCCTGTTCCTGCTGCGCTTCCGGGATTATAATCCGGAGGCGGACGATGTGCAGACGGGCATCAGCCGCATGGAAAAACTGCTGAAGGACGAGGGCTTTACGGCAAGGCTTGCCGGAAAGGAGGATATCAAAAGGTTATACGCCGTTTATTTTGTGCAGAACATCACACAGGTTTATTTTGACGATTATGATGGCGCACGGTTTGTAAAGGGGGAGGATTGGTGAAGCTAAGGAAAACGAAAAAAAGCAAAGAATACATTCCCAGGACGGAGGCAGAGAAAGAACAGGTGAAAATCAGGGGTTTCCTTGACCTGTGCAGCCCTTCCGTCCTGAAATTCTATCCGGACTATTACATCTGCGGCAATGCGTTCCGCAGCGTGTGGGCAATACGGGAGTACCCGACAAAAACGGACGAAACGGCGCTGCTGCGGCACCTTGGCGACCGCTCCGGCATTACGCTGCGGATCTACACAAGGGCGGTTTCTTCTGTGGAGGAAAAGAAAATATTCGCAAATGCCACCAGCGTGAACCTGATGAACCGGAATTCCGGCGATGTCCGCAGGGAGGTTGTGGCGCAGGAAAACATGAAGGATATCATGCGGTTAATGGCAACGGCGCACAGCGAAAGGGAGCTGTTCCTCCACTGCGCTGTATTTATTGACATTTCCGCGCCCTCTCAGGAAAAGTTGAAAGCAATGCAGGCAGACGTGGAGGCGGAGCTGACGCGCTCAAAGATTGCGGTGGACAAGCTGTTCCTCCGGCAGAAGGAAGGATTTGAAAGCGTGCAGCCCTGCGGGAAAAACAGGTTCGGCATACAGTTTGAACGGGTGCTGCCCGCCGCCAGCACCGCCAACCTGTATCCCTTTAATTATAGCGGCAAAGCTGATCCGGAGGGCTTTTATATCGGGTACGACAAGTACGGCTCGAACCTGTTCATAGATTTCCGAAGGAAAACAGCCGATAAAACCAACTCCAATATCCTGATCCTCGGCAACAGCGGCGAGGGCAAAAGCTACCTCATGAAGCTGCTGCTCTGCAATACGCGGGAAAGCGGCATGGATATTGTCTGCCTTGACGTGGAATCGGAGTATGCCGACCTGACGGAGAACCTTGGCGGCTGTTACATCGACTTAATGGAAGGAAGGTACCTGCTGAATGTGCTGGAACCGAAACGCTGGGAGGAGGGCGGCGCGGTTCTGTCAAGGCACATTTCCTTCCTGCGGGACTTTTTCCGCTCGTACAAGGATTTTTCCAGTGCGGAAACCGATGTGCTGGAAATTTTATTGGAACGGCTGTATGAAAGTTTCGGGATAACGGAAAACAGGAACCTTGGGGAACTGGAACACGATGAGTTCCCCATTTTATCAGACCTTTACGCGCTGGCGGAACAGGAACTGAGCAATTATAAGGAAGAAAAAAGCAGTATTTACACGCAGGAAACGGTGCGTGATCTGTGCCTGAAACTAAAATCCATCTGCGTTGGCGCGGACAGCCGCTTTTTCAACGGGCATACGAATGTTACATCAGACAGTTTTCTGTGTTTCGGCGTCAGGGGCATCATGGACGCGGACGTGTCAATCCGCAACGCGATGCTGTTCAACGTACTGTCCTATATGTCGGACGCACTGCTGTCAAAGGGGCATACGGCGGCGTTTATTGACGAGGTACACGCCTATCTGTCCAACACTGTGGCGGTGGAATACATCAGGAACGCCATGAAGCGCGTGCGGAAACGGGAAAGCGCGGTGGTGCTTGCCAGCCAGAACATAGAGGACTTCAACCAGCCGGGGGTGAAAGAGCTGACGAAGCCGCTGTTCACGATCCCGACGCACCAGTTCCTGTTCCACCCCGGTAAGATGTCGAAAAGCGAATACATGGAAATGCTGCATCTGGAGGAAAGCCTGTTCGACCTGATCAGCCATCCGGCGAAAGGCGTTTGTGTGTTCCGGCATGGCTCGGAGGTGTTCCATCTGGTGGTCAAAGCCGAGCCGTACAAGGAAAGGCTGTTTTACAGGAAAGAATGAAAACCTTGGAGGCTCTGCCTCCAAACCTCCGTAAGCCCTTTGAAAAGGGCTTGACCCCAAACTTTATTGCGAAAAACTGCGTTTTCCGAAAAATATAATTTTTATATTTTATACTTTTGCAGGAATGCCCCCATCGCATGAAATGCGATGGCAGAAGGGTCGAGGGATGAAATCCCTCGCGGGGGATTGGGGCAGTGCCCCAAGGTCTTAATGGTTTTTGGGAGGTGAAGGACTGTGAAAAATAAGAAATTGCAGGAGGCTGCACTGGTGAGAGGCCGGCGCAGCTTCCTTGGTATTTATCAGGTGAAAGAGGGCAAACGCGACTATCTCTTTGCCGGAACAAGGGAACTCGGCCGGAGGGGGCTGGGAATCCATAGGGGGAATTACGAACTGGTTTATGTGGAACCCCTGCGGTTCACGGATACTCTGGAACAAATATATCAGCGGTTTAACCTGGACAGGCCGGAGGATTTTACCGGACGTTCGCTGTCGGTCAGCGACATTGTTGTGCAGAACCGCGAAGGAAACGTGTCCGCAGCATTCGTGGATTCCTTTGGGTTTGCAAAAACACCGGAGTTTATAGACGAAATTTTGCAGGCAAACGATATGCATATCCTGGAAGAACTGGACGCTCTCCAGCTGGGCGATACGGTGCGGCTTTCCTCCGGCACCGTGCTGCGGATTTCAGAAATGCAGGAGATCGACTGGCACGGCTGGGAACAGACGCTCTGCGGGACAGATCCGGAAGGACGTTCTGTCCGCTTCCATATCGCAGAGGTAGAACAGGCATTGGTCGGGGGACAGGAGTATTTTCGTCCGGAACAGGAAACGGAACTATATTTTTATGTAACCGGCAGCAGCGGGAGGAACCCCCTGCTGGTGCATCCGTTTGCCAACCTGTCAGAAGCCGTAGAGTATTACCGCGGGATGCCGCCGGAACATGGAAAAACGCTTGGGATTGAAAACCGGAACATAGGAAACGTAGAACTGGTGCGGTACATAGATGGGTCGGACGTCATGACGGCAGATTACAAACGGTTGCGTGGCGGCTGGAACCCGGCGATCTTCGCGGCGGTACAGGAACTGAAGAAAAATTTTTTCAACAGAGCAGAGGAAATCAAAGAAGGAGGCGTATCTGAAATGTCAAGAGATGCAAGAAGTGAGTGGTTTGAACTGGTAGAGATAGACGGTGTGGAGGCACTGTTCACCAACGCAAGGCTGGACAGGGACACTGTACCGGAAGGTCTGTACTGCTATGATGTCAGGGAAACAGATGGTTTCAGCGGGATTCCCGCAACGCTTGAACGCTATGTCATGGCGAACCATTGGGGGACGGTTCTGTCAAAACAGGAATTCCCGATGGAAAACGGTTATTATGGAGTCAAAGAAGATGGCTTCAACTACCTTGGCGAAATGGTGACGCTGGAGGAATATATGCAGGAAACACAGGAACAAAAGCCCACTGAAAACGGAATGGATTTCACTCTGTGATAGGGCTTTTTTTAATGCAGGAAAGCCTTGGAGGCTCTGCCTCCAAACCTCCGCAAGCCCTTTGAAAAGGGCTTGATCCCAAACTTTGTGTCCCGCCGCAAAAAATGCGGCGGTTGAAGGGTCGAGGGATGAAATCCCTCGCGGGGTGGTGGGGCGGTGCCCCACGGTCTTTATCCAGACAAAAGAAAAGGAGGCGGTGCGATGGCAGGCCCAATGGCAGCCCTTGCGGCGAAAGCTGCGGCAGGGCTGGTAGAGGATAAAAGGCTGCGGACGTTTGTGGCGTCTGTGCTGGCGGGGCTGGTTATCATGCTCCTGATCCCGTTCCTTGCGCTGGTTTCCATTGCGAACGCCAAGGCGGGGTACAGCCAGGAAATCGCAAGGATTGTGTTTGACGGGGGCGAAATCCCTGAAAACGTTTCGGAGGAACTGGCGGAATACATGGAAGAAATGATGGACGCCTTTGAGCGGCTGGAAATTGCGATAGAGGATTTCGAGGACGTGGAACTTGACGAAACGAAAGTCAAGTCCTTTTTTTATGTCCTCTATTTCATCGAGGATAAGCCGGATTTCGATTCGGATTTTTATGAGGATTTCGTAAACTGTTTCACAGATACCGAAGATGATGAAGAAATATGCTCTGCGCTGGAAACCTTCCTCCCCTACTCTTTTACAGAAAGAGAAAAGGAGGAAATCCATGAATTATACCTGTTTATTAAGTTTGGGTATTCTTCGACAAACCAGATGGGCGGGATCACCGGAATCCCCGGAGAGGCGTTCAGCGACGAAACATTCGCGAAGCTGATGGGAGAGGCAACGAAACATATCGGAAAGCCATATGTCTGGGGCGGAAGTACGCCCTCCACCAGCTTCGACTGTTCCGGTTTTGTCTGCTGGTCATATACGAAATCAGGGGTGTACAACCTCCCCCGCACGACTGCGCAGGGTATTTATAACCAGTGCGCGCCTGTGGCGAAGGAGGATCTGAAGCCGGGGGATCTGGTGTTTTTTACTGGAACTTATAACAGCAGTTCCCCGGTTTCGCATATCGGAATCTATGTCGGAGATAACCAGATGCTTCATGCAGGCGACCCGATTGGTTACGCCAATCTGGGAAATTCATACTGGATCAAGCACTGGTACGGCGGCGGCAGATTATTGGAATGAGGTGGGAAAATACATGAAAAGGATAAGTATAGAGGAATTGAAACAGATGCGCGGCAGCGAAGGGCTGGTGCTGCAGGGCTGCGGCGGTGATTTACAGGAGTGGGTGGACGGCATTCATGAGATGCTGGCGGAGGAAGGGATATTCAAAAACGGCGGTACGTTCCATGAGGTGTATTCGTTTGAAAATGACGGGCTGACCTGTCTTTTATTTGATATGGAGGACGTAGATCTGGACATAGGAAAGCTGACGGCATGGCGGCTGTCGACCCGTGAAAATTTCGGCAGCATGTGGTTAAGTGATTATCTTGACAACCACATAGGCATGGATTCCGAGCAGAAACCGGAGCAGAAACCGGACTGCGAATTGATCGGGCAGGACGGAAACATCTTCAACCTCATGGGAATTGCGTCAAAAACATTGGAGAAAAACGGCATGAAGGAACAGGCGGAGGAAATGGTAAAACGCATTACCCAAGAGGCGTGCGGTTACAGCGAGGCACTGTGCATCATCGGGGAATACGTCCATATCACCGGCCCTGACGAGGAACCGGAAGATGGAATAGGCATGGAAATGTAAGATGGAAAGGAGCTGCTGGAAATGAAAATGGACGAAAAAAATGAAAGCAGGCAGGCGGAATTTGACCAGATGAAGGCCCTCCTGCATAAACTGCGGGGAGAGGAAATCGATATATTCCGGAGCTTCATAGAAAGGGTTCTCTTCCTGAAAGAGAAAATAATGAGCCGGTTTGACCCGAAGGAATCCTGCATCAGTGTAAAACTGGACATTTTCGGTCTGGACGATCGCAGACAGGTTGAACTGCTGCGGGAGCTGTTTTTGGCGGATGAAAGGATATGGGACGCCGACATAGACATATTACGTGGGCATATGGAACTCTATCCAGCCAAACCGGAACATACATATGTGCCGATAAAAATAGATCATGAAAAGCACTATGGATCTGCGGAGATAAACAGTTACATCCGCAGCTTTTCACAAGCCGAGGGCTGGTTTCAAGCAGCCGGGGACATACGGTGCGGGGTGACGATTGAGAAAACGGTCACGCTGAATGATGATGACTTCGCCTTTTTCGGCAGGAACATCGGGCAGGATACGCCCTTCACGTCCGGCGGCGGGGCGGAACAGTTTGTCGACCATAACGGTGAATGCCACTGCATTCTGGTCAAACCGGAGGGCAGTGACCATGGCATTCTGCTCTGCAGGGATGAAAAAAGCGGCGAATTTTATTCCGGCTATTTCCCAAACATGGAGTGGTTCGAGCAGCCGGAACAGGCTCTGGATACGCCGGAAAACGGCATGGATTTATGTTGAGGTGGTCATGATGAAGCAGACAACAGTACAGGTAAAATTTGATTCCGACAGGTATACCGCACTGCTGCGCTATGCCGGAAAGAAAGACGTCCCGGTGGAAAAGGAGCTGACGGATACGCTGGAACGGCTCTATAAACGGCTCGTCCCCGCCGACGTCAGGGAGTACATCGAGGATATGGAAATGGAAAATAAGGAGAAAAGCGGGTCAAAAAAGAAGGCTGCGGCAGCGGAAAATGAACCGGAAGAAATATCACATTCCGCCCCGCCAATGGCAGGGATATAAACCGGAAGTGCGGCTGGCAGGCACAACCGCCCTTTGTCGCCCCTGTCCGCCCCTGTGTCGGCTCTTTGAAAGCCGGTCGGGGAAATGACGGGGGCAGCACTAAAAGCGAAATTTGAGCCGAATAAAAGGGAATTTGAAAAAGGAGGTTTCAAACAGTGGAAAAGATGGTTTCAAAAGGGCTGAAGCAGCCCTTTTTTTCATGCTGCGGATGCAGGAACCCGACAGGAAAACAAGGACAGAATGGACTGCAAAAGTGCTTGCAGGTTAAAGCGCGCCATCAAACCTGCCGCGCGAATCCCTCAAATCCCCGCAGTGCGGGGATTTTTCCGGCTCCAAGGCTGGCATCAAAAACGGAGGGCTGCCATCAGGCGGGGCATCTTTCTAAAGGCAGGAACGAAAACGTGCTTAGGAAATAAAGGATTTTCAAAGCCTTCCGCCAGACCTCAAAACTGGCATCAAGGGGCTTTTTAGAGAGAATATTGGCAAAAGAAGGAGGCACAAAAGATGGAAAACAAAGCGAACAAAATCACGATACGGCTGACCGATGAAATGCTGAAAAAATGCGAGGAGGGTATGGAAATCTCCGGCTGCGGCATACGCAATGACTTCGTAGAACGGGCGATTGAGTTTTATACTGGGTACCTTTCCACCCAAACGCATACGGATTTTTTAGCGGACGCGCTGGTAGAAAGCATTGCGGGAACGGTGAAAACATCGGAAAACCGAATCGCCCGCCTGCTGTTCAAGATTGCAGTAGAGATGGCGAAGCTGGAACAGATGCTTGCGGTCATCAACGAGATGGACGAGGAAACTATCCAGCGGCTCCACATCCGCTGCGTGAATGATGTGAAAAAGCTGAACGGCATACTCCGCATGGAGGACGCTGTGAAATTCCAAAGGGGTGAAACAGATTGATTTATAAATTTTACAGCCCTGTCGCGGCAGTGATTGACTACACAGGGAATGACAGGCTGGAATACGCGGCCTATTTTGATTACGACCCGGCTGATATCTGTGAGGAAGGCGAAGCTGAAAACTTTGATTATCTGCTTGGCGAGGACATCCTGCAGTTCGCTGAGGATATCAACCGGGCGATCCAACAGGATTGGAATGAGATAAAAGCAAAAAGCGGGTTCATGGAATTCTTTTTGTGGGACAGCCGACAGGCACAGACGGAAGTATTTGAAAAAGTGGAATCAGCCTTCCCGAAAATTGAAATTGTTAATGATATAGCTTACGCTGTGACGGAGTGCAGCATCAGAGCAAATCTGACGATAGGCGAGGTAGAAACGCTGAAGGATTACTTCTCCGGGCAGTACAGCGATGGCTGGGGCGAGAGTTTTGAGCAGCACGCCATCAAGACAAAATGGGGCGCACTGTATGTCTGCTTCTGGCCGGAGGGTTTTATGATGGAAACGGAAGAAGAATTCCAAACGCGCATTGGCATGGAGGGGCAGAACGCCATGAGAGAACCTGTGGAAGAAGAAAAAAATATATTTGCACCTATGGAAGAAGAAAAAAACATGTCCGCACTTGCGGAAGAAGAAAAAAATATATTTGCATATGTGGAAAAAATCAGGGAAGAACTGCATGAAACAGTTGACAGGGAAATAGACAATTTCCTTTTGCGGCTGGAGAACGGGGAACTGCTGGAATCCAAAAGTGGATTAGAGAGGGAGATTCCCCTCTCCGCCATGCCTGCATATTTTAAGGGGAAAAAACCTGTGGCCGTCCTCTATCCGGATGGTGCGGAGGCGGCTGCCCCTACATGGAAAAAAGCGGCGGTGCATCTCCTGCAGCATTGTGCGGAGGAACCGGAAATGCTTGAAAGACTGAAGGAAATTCAGGGAAAAGTGTTCGGCAGGAACCGTCTGCTTTTTGGTTCAGACGGGAATGGAATGGATTCCCCGCTGGAATTTTATCCGGGAATGTTTTTGGAATCGAAATTTGATACGGAAACACTGCTGAAGGTAATCACCAAACGGATTTTCGATGCTGTCGGCTACGATTACGGCGGAATCCGTTTGAGGGTAGCAGATCCTGCTCCCGGCTTCCGAATGGAGAAAACGCCGGAAGAATTTGAAGAAACTAAAATTAATGAGAAAGGAATCCGAGAGGAAGAAAATGGAGAAGGTTTTTCTTTGACGATGTAAAGGTGAACCCGTATGCCAAAAATTATTTTTACATCACGCTACATCACCGGCGCAAAGCCGGGGCAGGTCAAAAATCTGCTGAACTACATGGCAACGCGTCCGAACGCTGAAAAGTTTTCAGCGGCGGAACCTGCAGAGGCAATGGTTAAGCAGAAGGAATGGATCGAGAAGGAACTCCAGAAATCTCACAGCCTGAAAAATCTGTATGAGTATCAAGATTATGAGGAAAATCCGACAAGTGAAAACGCTTCTGAGTTAATCAGGAAGATTGCGGAACAGCAGTTGGAAACGCAGGAAGGGATTGAAAATTATGTCGGCTATCTGGCGAAGCGTTCAGGGGCAGAACGCGGGGATCAGGATCATGCGCTGTGGAACGGCTCGGATGAACCGATTGACCTGCGGAAAACCATGCGGGAGGCGGCGGGACACAAAGGCAGGATATGGACGCACGTCATTTCCCTGCGCAGAGAGGACGCAGAACGCCTTGGTTATGACAATGCAGCGGCATGGCGGGAGCTGGTGCGGGAAAAAGCGCCGAAGATGGCAAAAGAAATGGGAATCCCGGTTGATGATTTCGTCTGGTATGGCGCGTTCCATAATGAAGGCCATCACCCTCATGTCCATATTTTTTGTTACTCGAAAAAAACGAAGCAGGGATATCTGTCAAAGAAGGGCATTGAGAACCTGCGGCGTTCCTTCGCGTCTGAAATATTCCATGATGACCTGCACCACATCTATGTCCAGAAGGACGCACAAAGGGAGGCGGTAAAAAAATATTTCGAGGAAGAACTGCAAAAAGCTGTCGCAAAAAGCCATGCTTCTAATTCGAGAGCCGAAGCCCTGCTGTTGAAGCTGGCGGCAAATTTGAAAACCGCCAAGCATAAAAAGGCTTACGGGCGGCTGGACAAGGAAAACAAGGTTCTGGTGGATGAGATTGTCCGAGAACTCAGCAAGGACGAAAAAGTCAAGGCGTTATATGAAAGCTGGCTGGGGCTGAAGGACGAGATTTCATTCACCTATCAAAATACAAGGCGTGCAGGGAAAAGCCTTGCCGATGAACCGGAGTTCCGGAACATCAAAAACATGGTTCTGAAATGTGCAAGGGAACTGTCAGAACAGGAAATCCAGAAGGACAGCAAGGTTGCGGCGCAGACAGCCTTCCTCCGTCTGCTGAAAAACATCAGCAGGATATTGGAAGAAGATATGGAACGGCAGAAAAATGAAATGCCGCTGACGGATAAAAAGCTGCTGCGGAAACTGCTGGAAAAGAAAGAAGCGTTAGGGCAGAAGATATGATGCAGTCTGCAGATAAAATCAGGGCTGTGTTGAAGAATGGAGGTAAAACATTTGGTATGGAAAAAATACAGGATAGAACTGGAACTGACGGGCATTACCCGGAAACGTGCCGCAGAACTGCTTGCGGAGCAGTTTGAAAACCCGCCGAAATATTCCTTTGACGGGGATCGGTATACTGTAACGGATACGAGGGGGAGGGAATGGTTCACCCTTCCCTCCCCTGACATACGGGCGGAGAAATGGAGCAACGGCAGGATGGTTGGAGCGAACCACTTATATCAGGTAAAAGCCTGCACGCCTTTTTTATATGAAAACGAGTTTGATACGCTTGCTGAAATGCTGGAACGGCTGGAAACGGGCGGCGCGTCCCTGAACGAAAGCACAAATATGGCAGTTCTGCTGGATATGACAGGACTGGAGAGCCAGAGCAAATTCATCGAGAACCTTTCAAAAATTTATGAAAGCAAGGGCGTGCTTCTACAGAAAGCAATCGGTAAAAATTTTGACCGTATTGCTAACTGTTCTGCGTTGGAAGAAACGGGCGGGGTTTCATTGCCACTGTTCCCTGCCAGTTTTTGTCCGGATGATGTGAAGGGCTATATCCAGCTTTCGCAGGGCATCTGCGGGTTTGCTGCAAAAAGCAAGGCGATACGGAACAAGGAAAACGACTCCCCGAATGAAAAGTTCCAATTGCGGACATGGCTGGTGCGGCTCGGATTTGTCGGGGAGGAATACAAGCACGCAAGGAAGATGCTGACAGAAAACCTGAGCGGCAACAGCGCGTGGCTGCGGAAAGCGGAACCGGAACCTGCATTGGAAAACCGGCAGGAAGAAACTATGTTAAAACCTGTGCTGCAAAATCAGCAGGATGAAGCTGTGCCAGAATCTGCACAGGAAAATCATCAGGAGGATACGGAAGAAATAGGCGGCAGGGACATGGAATCCCCTGAATCTTCCGAGGAAGATAATGCCCCAATATTGCCAGAAAATGAAATGACGATGTAGAACGGCCATGACAATGATCATGGCTGTTTTTTTGGAGGCGGTGCGGTGATACAGGACTATAACTTTGGCATTGAAATTGAAATGACAGGGCTGACGAGGAAAAAAGCAGCAAGAGTCATTGCAGAGCATTTCGGTACGGTGCCGGAGCATGTGGGCGGCAATTATGATAAATATATTGCAAGAGATCCATTGGGACGTGTGTGGCAGGTTGTCAGCGATTCAAGCATTGAATCCTGCCGGAAAATCAATGGCAGTCTTCAGTATGTAGACGACAGAAGCTATCAGGTAGAGATGGTCAGCCCGATCTGCAGCTATTCCGATATTGAAACAATACAGGAGATTGTACGGAAACTCCGTGGGAAAGGCGCTGTTTCAAATGAGTCGACAGGCGTCCACGTCCATGTTGACGCAATGCATTTTGACGCCAACAGCCTGCGGAACCTGACAAATATCATGCGGAGCAAGGAGGATATTTTATATAAAGCGCTTCAGGTGAATATAGACAGGGAAAATACTTATTGCAAAAAAGTGGACGAAGGATTCCTGCAGCGCCTGAACGAGTACAAACCGAAAACGCGGGAGGAATTAAAACAGCTTTGGTACAACGGGGACGATGGCAGCGGGTATCATTATCATCACAGCCGCTACAAAGGTCTGAATCTTCATGCTGTCTTCCAGAAAGGGACAGTTGAATTCCGTTTGTTTAACGGCACGACCCATGCCGGAAAAATCAAAACCTACATACAGCTGAGCCTCGCCATCTGCAATCAGGCTCTGACGCAAAAAAGCGCGAGATTCACAAGGACGCAGTCGGCAAATGAAAAATACACTTTCCGCACATGGCTCCTGCGGCTGGGGCTGATTGGTGAAGAATTTAAGACAGCAAGGCACCATCTGCTGGCAAACCTGGACGGGAATATTGCGTGGAAAGAACCGGAACAGGCCGAGCGGCAGAAGGAACGGATGCAGACACTGAGTGTCGCGAGATTGGAAAATGTGCAGGCGGAACAGGAAACGGGGCAGACGCCCCGACAGGAACAAAATGAAACAACAGGATATGATTATGGATACGGAGGAATGGAATTATGAGATATTACATCGCTTATGGGAGCAACCTGAACACAGAACAAATGAATTATCGGTGCCCAACGGCAGAAAAGCTGCAGACATCAGAACTGGATGGCTACCGCTTGGAATTCCGTGGCAGCGAGAATAATGCCTATGCAACGATCCTGCCGGACGAAGCGTGCAAAGTCCCCGTCCTGCTCTGGGAGATACAGCCGGAGGATGAACAGAAGCTGGATCGTTATGAGGGCTGGCCCCGATTCTACAGGAAAGAAAACCTCGAACTGGAAATCGGGGGACAGAAACAAGAAGCAATGGTTTATATCATGAACGATGGCTTTGAAAGAGATATGCCAAGCGAAAGGTACCTTGCCACAGTCATGGAAGGATATGAAGAAGCCGGCTTCGATCCTGCGCCGATTGAAATGGCACTGGAGATGAGCGAATGGGCGATTGCGGAACGGGAAGGACTATCGGAGATTGAAACGGAACCAGATTTTGAAACGGAACCAGATTTTGAAACAGAATCAGATTTTGAAATGGAACCAGATTTTGAAACGGAACCGGAGTTTGAAGTGGAACAAGAATCCCCTGCAGAGCCGGAAATGAAAATGTGAGAATAAAAGGCGGCGGAAATGAGGTGGAAGAATGGCGTTTATGTTGACCTACGATGAAAATATGTGCAGCAGCTTCATGCAGACGCTTTGCCCGTCTGCAAAGCTGTCGATAAAATGCAAGGTGAAGGGCTGGCGGCTGGTGCTGCGGAGGTTTTTTGCAGGCGCGGAGTTTTCGATAGAGCCGGGGGCGGAAGAAGATTCCATCCCTGCTGTCCTTTGGGAAATCGACAGCGCGGATGAAAAAGACCTCGCGGATTTTTACCCGAAAGAACTGTATGAAAAGATTTTATTCAGTTTTCATACGGGGGAAAGCAGGATAGCGGCTTTTGCGTTTGTTCTACGGAACCACGAAACGGCACTGCCGGAGGATGAGTATATTGAAAAGATTGCGGCGGCATACGCGGAACATGACTTTGATTTCTGGTTTGTGGAACAGGCGATGGATTCGGCTGCGGATATGATAAAATAATATATGGATAGAAGAATCCGGAGAGTTCTTAAAAATACGCCGCAGCATAAGAAAATGTGGTATACTATAAAGAACCACAGGACTACTTGGTTCCCAAAAGACAATTCAGTAAATTTCCTGCTCCAGAGAATCAAAAACAGGAGTGGAGAAAAATTCGGCTAACGTAATATCAAGCCCGTCACAAAGTTTCTTTATTGTGACGATGCCGGGATTCTGGCTTTCACCATTCAAAATGCTTTTTATTGTAGACTGTGGAACAGCCGAAAGATTGCTTAACCCATTTGGCGTGAGTTCACGCGCATGGCATAACTCAAGAATACGGGCTGCAACTGCCTCACGTGTATTCATAGGCAAATCCTCCAGAGTGATTTGTCATTATGATATACTATTTTATAGCTATAAATTAGTGATATATCACTATAAATAAAAAGGAGAAGCAAAAATGAAGAAGAATCAAAATGAAAAAGCAGAAAAAAACGAAGCGTATATGCTTCGGCAAATTGAAGAATCAAACCAGATCGTTACATTGCCAGAAGAAGAAATGGATTTATATGCCCGTGTGATTTTATACAGGGTACAAAAAGTGAGCCCTTCCCCAAAAAGTGGACAGAAATACTCCACAAAAAATCGAATAAAAACCTGCCTACAAAAACAGCAGCTTCATGCGGCTGAAACAAATTTCCGCTCATAAGTGCATG
>ERZ777306.2667-NODE-2667-length-21736-cov-5.489184_pt1 | contig 21736 bp, 17 predicted proteins | sample MGYA00374966_ERZ777306 | MGnify/ENA primary metagenome ERZ777306 (study PRJEB29329, sample SAMN06343882) | mouse gut metagenome | isolation source: Mouse cecum | place: Austria: Vienna | collected 2014-11-15 ...
CAGGTGCTTGTGCGCCTGCCCCGCAGCTGGAAAGGCGGCGTGACGGCGGGAACCGTCAGCGGCACCCTCAGTTCGCGCGGTCTCACCGGTACGGACATTGCCTTGAGCACCGTGTCCGGCAGCCTCCACGCGGAAAGCCTGGCCGGCATTAACCTGACCCTGCACACCGTGTCCGGCGCTATCCTGGCCAGCGATCTGGCCGGCGACAGCCTGGCCCTGCGCACGGTGTCCGGCGGCGTCAAGCTCTCCGGCTGCAGCTTTGGCAGCTACCGCATCAGCGGCGTCAGCAGCCATATGGATATGGGCATTGTCAGCGCCTTTGATTCCCTGGAGGGCAGCACCGTGTCCGGCAACATCCGCGTGACCGCCCCCATCAGCCGGGCCGACGCCTCGCTGCGCGCCGTCAGCGGCCGGCTGTATACCGAAGGGATTTCCATCGCCCCCGACGCGCCAAGAATTGCGCTGAGCAGCGTTTCAGCCAATGTGCAGCTTATTTCCAGCCTGTAAGCAGGCGGATGAACATGAAGGAGGAACACCCATGGCAAGACAGAATTTCGGCTTTGGCGGCGGCGCCAATATGCAGCAGCTGATGCGGCAGGCCCAGAAAATGCAGCAGCAGATGGCTGAAGCCCAGGAGAAGCTGGACGCGGCGGAATACGAGGCGGCCAGCGGCGGCGGCATGGTGCAGGTGAAGGTCAGCGGCAGGCGCGAGATCACCAGCATCGTCATTGATCCCCAGGTGGTGGATCCCGATGATATCGAGATGCTCCAGGATCTGATTCTGGCTGCGGTGAATGAAGCCCTGCGCAAGGGAGAGGAAGCCCGGGAGAACACCATGGGCAAAATGGTGCCCGGCGGCATGGGCGGGATGTTCTGACCGTGGAGAAGCAAATTGAGCCCATCGCGCGGATGGCGGCGGAGCTTTCGCATCTGCCGGGCGTGGGCCACAAAACAGCCCAGCGACTGGCCTATCACATCGTCAGCATGCCTCTGGAGGACGTTCACGCTCTGGCCACGGCCATTTGGCAGGGGCGCAAGGCCATTCGCTACTGCGAGCTGTGCGGCAACTATGCCGCCCAGGAGCAATGTGGCGTCTGCGCGTCCCCTGATCGCCACAACGGTCAAATCTGCGTTGTGCGCGACCCCCGAGACGTGGCCGCCATGGAGCGCATGAACGACTATCACGGCCTGTACCATGTGCTCCACGGCGCTCTCAGTCCCATGGACGGCGTGGGGCCGGACGACATCCGCATCAAGGAACTGGTCGCCCGACTGTCCGCCGAGGAGGTGGATGAGGTGATTCTTGCCACCAACCCCGACATCGAGGGCGAGGCTACGGCCACCTACATTGCCCGGCTGATCAAGCCTCTGGGCGTAAGGGTCACGCGGATCGCCCACGGCGTCCCTGTGGGCTCCGACCTGGAATACGCCGACGAGGTGACGCTTTCCAAGGCTCTGGAAGGCCGCCGGGAGATGTAGGCCCGCTCGTTTGTCACGCATGAAACCGTCGCGAAGGAGCGTCACCAATGAAAAAAATGGATGCTGTTGATATCCGTTCTGGTTCTGATGGCGGGCAGTCTGGCCTTTGCAGAAACCGACGCCGCTTATGGCGCATGGGTTATGGAGGCGTCGGACATCACCGTGACGGTCAATGACGAAACGGTGACCCTAAACCCAACCCTCACCCTTCGCCTGGGCATGACGGAGGATCTGTCCAAGGCCTATTTATCGGCAGAAATGCGCCGAAGCGACGAAATTCTCGCGGGCTTTTGGGCCGAGGAGGAAAACAACGGCCCGGCGCGATATGCTTTGTCCACAGGCGAGACCTGCGGCTCGATTGAGCCTGGATACTATCTGCACTTCATCTTCATTGCCAATTTTCTTGACGAAGATGCCGATATGTCGGAAGTTACGCAGCTTCCCAATGCCCTGAACATGGCCAATGCGTTCTTTGGGGACACGGAACATCTTGGGCAGCTGCCGCAAACGCTTGGGAGCGTTGAAATAGCGGGCGACGGCGCCTATCGCTTCAGCGCCGAGTTTGAAGGCATGGCTGTCTCTGCCACCTTGACGCTTCGCTGGGAGCCTATCGCAGACAAGCCCTTCGACCTGTCCGGACTGCGCGAAGTGCCATTCAACGCGCGCAAGGGGCTTTTCGGCACTGAGGGCTTCACGGAAGCCGAGGAGTAGATGGCAATCGCTCTGATGTCCGACGAGTCCATCGCCAGGCTCATCACCGTTCTCCTGCCCATCACGAACGCGGAATAACATCAGCCTTCACCTACCTTATCGACACCTCACGGCACGCTCTGTACTTTGGAGCGTGTCTTTTTGCCAAGGAGGACAGCATGGACATTGCCCTTTCTCTTCCCTACATCACCCTGGGGGCACTGCTCCTGGCCGTTGTGCTGCTGATCGCGGTGCTGCTGCGCCAGAGCCGTCACGCCCGGGCGGAGCGGCATCGCCAGCAGCTGCTGATGGACGGTCTGGCCCAGGTGGACGGCGGCCTTCAGCAGGACGGCGCCCGGTGGCACGGCGAAGCCATGACCGCCATCCGCGATAACAGTCAGCAGGTGAGCGGCGCGGTAGCTTCCCTGGGGCAGCGCCAATCCGCCCTGCTGGAAGGTCTTCAGCACCAGCAGTCCGCCTCGGCCCGGAACCAGCAGGAGGCCCTCCATCAGAGCCTCAGCCGCCTGGACGCGCAGATGGAGCAGCTTCGCCAGGCTACCCAGCAAAGTCTGTCCGCCCTGCGCCAGGACAACGACCGTCAGCTGACGGAAATGCGCCGCACCGTGGATGAAAAGCTGACCCAATCCCTGGATAAGCGGCTGAACGACAGCTTCGCCCAGGTCAGCCAGCGGCTGGAGCAGGTCTACAAGGGACTGGGGGAGATGCAGACCCTGGCCAGCGGCGTAGGCGATCTAAAGAAGGTTCTCGCCGGGGTGAAAACCCGGGGCAGCTGGGGCGAGATGCAGCTGGGCGCGCTCCTGAGCCAGCTGCTGGCCCCCGGCCAGTATGAGGAGAACGCACAGGTGATTCCCGGCTCCTCCGAGCGGGTGGAATTCGCCCTGCGGCTTCCCGGACGGGAGAAGGGCTGCATTTATCTGCCCATTGACAGCAAGTTCCCCCAGGAGGATTACCTGCGGCTGACGGAAGCCAGTCAGGCTGCCGACCGGGAAGCCATGGCCGATGCCCGCAAGGCCCTGGCTACGCGCATCAAGGCCGAGGCAAAGCGCATCAGCGGCAAGTACATCGCGCCGCCCCACACTACGGATTTCGCGGTGATGTTCCTGCCGGTGGAGGGCCTTTACGCCGAGATCACGCAAACACCCGGCCTGGTGGAGACTCTGCAGCAGGATTACCGGGTGGTACCCGCCGGTCCCAGCACCTTCTCCGCCCTGCTTAACGCCCTGCAAATGGGCTTCCGCACCCTGGCCATCGAACAGCGCACGGGGGAGGTCTGGCAGCTGCTGGCCGCAGTGAAGAAGGACTTCGGCCTCTTCGCGGAAACGCTGGAAAAGACCCGCCAACGCATCCGTCAAGCCGGCGAGTCTATTGATACGGCCTTCACCCGAACCCGCTCCATCCAGCGGAAGTTGGGGGCAGTGGAACTCCTTGATGGAGAGGATACCGAATCGCCCGAGGTAACGCCATGATCCTGCATACCGGTCGGCGCACGGACATCCCGGCCTTCTATGCCCCCTGGTTTCTGCGCAGGCTGGAGGAGGGCTATGTGCTGGTGCGCAGCCCCTACGCCGCCACCACTGTCACCCGGTACAGCCTGTCCCCGGAGGTGGTGGATCTGATCGGCTTCTGCACCAAAAACCCTCGGCCCATGCTGCCCCACCTGGACAAGCTGGCCCCCTATGGCCAGCACTGGTTCGTGACCATTACGCCCTACGGCCGGGATATGGAGCCCCATGTGCCGCCCAAGGAGCAGGTGATGGCGGACTTCCGCACCCTGTCGCGGGCCCTGGGGCCAGATCGGGTGGCTTGGCGCTATGATCCCATTCTGCTGACGGAACGCTATCCCCTGCCCTGGCACCTGGAACAGTTCGCCACCATGGCCCGAACGCTGCGAAACGCCACGGATACCTGCGTCATCAGCTTCATCGACCTGTACGAGAAGGTCAAGCGCAGCGCCCCCGAGCTGCGGGCCGTCAGCCGTGAGGATCGTATCACTCTGGGGCGGGAGATGGCTGCCATCGCCCGGGAGAACGGCATGAATTTGAAGGCCTGCGCCGAGGGCGGCGAGCTGGACCCTTACGGCGTGGACTGCTCCGGCTGCATGACCGACGCCGTCTATGAACGGGCCTTCCGCGGGCATCTGCGCTTTCCCAGGCTGCCCCGCGGCCGCGGCGCCTGCGCCTGCCGCCTCAGCTGCGACATCGGCGCGTACAACACCTGCGGCCACCTGTGCCGCTACTGCTACGCCAACGCCAGCCCCGCCCTCGTCCGCCGCACCATGGCCGCGCACGATCCCTATTCGCCCCTGCTCACAGGCCGCCTTCAGCCAGAGGATCAGGTATTGGAAGCTCGGCAGGAATCCTGGCGGGACGGGCAGCTTCGTCTGGATGATTGGTTATAAGCGCTGGCATGACAGCGCGCTGCTTGACCGAGCGGCTGCGCCCATTGGTCGAAAAACAAGCCGTCCCCCCGGCCGCTCCTTCACGGAAAAAACGATGTCTGACAAGATTCCGCAGGGGGCGCCCTGCTTCAGCGTCCCAAGGGGAAACCCAGATGTTCACCCGGCAGGCTGCATGCAGCGAGCTTGCCGCTTCTGACCTGGACTTTGCTGATAGACCGGTAAGCTTCGCTAAAACCAGCTGTAACAAAGGTACACAAGAAAGACAATCCACGCGCCAAAAACGATTGACATGCCTGAAGGGATATGCTATCCTAAACAGGAATCCGGCATACAAGGAGCCGGATCGGATGGGAGATACGACGGATGTTCGCTACGCTCGCGCTGCTGGCTGTAAAGGGCCTACTGATTAGCCTCGTTCTTGTACTGCTGGTAATGTGCAAGAACGTGTCTAAAAGTTTTGCCCTGCATGGCCATGTGTGCTGAAGAGCCATCAGCGGAGGCGCTTCCTTATTTGAAGAACGCCGCTGAACCCTTTCGCGATCACGTCCTCAAGCCTGCGGTCTAACTTTTAGACGGCAGGCTTTTTTACATCCCGGCGGGCTTTCCCGCCAGCATACCAATTACACAGGAGGGAACAGCATCATGGAGATGACCGGCGCCAAAATCGTGATGGAATGCCTGATCGAGCAGGGAGTTGACACCGTATTCGGTTATCCCGGCGGCACCATCCTCAACGTCTATGACGAATTGTACAATTATGCTGGCCGCGTCCAGCACATCCTCACCGCCCATGAGCAGGGCGCCTGCCACGCCGCCGACGGCTATGCCCGTTCCACCGGCAAGGTGGGCGTGTGCTTTGCCACCTCCGGCCCCGGAGCCACCAACCTGGTCACCGGCATCGCCACCGCCTACATGGATTCCTCCCCCATCGTGTGCATTACCTGCAACGTGGGCGGCAATCTGCTGGGTAAGGATTCCTTCCAGGAGGTGGACATCACCGGCGTGACCATGCCCATTACCAAGTGCAACTTCCTGGTGCGCTCGGTGGATGAATTGGCGGACACCATCCGCGAGGCCTTCGCCATCGCCCGCAGCGGGCGGCCCGGCCCCGTGCTCATCGACATTCTGAAAAACGCCACGGCGGAAACGGCGGACTTCGAGCCCCTGCCCCGCTCCACCCACGGTACCCACGGCCGCCTGGCCGCGCTGATGGCCCGCTCCTCCCAGGACTTCAAGGCGCCCGAGCCCGACCACCGGGACATCGACCGGCTGGTGGAAATGATCGGCGAGGCGAAAAAACCGCTGCTCATCTGCGGCGGCGGCGTTGTCCGCGCCCGGGCCCATGAGGAATTTGAGGCCTTCGCCAACCGAATTGACGCGCCTGTGGCCATCACCGTCATGGGGGCGGGCGGCTTCCGCGGGCGGAATCAGCTGACCACCGGCATGATCGGCATGCACGGCTCTCAGGCCTCCAACATGGCCGTGGACGCCTGCGACCTGCTCATCGCCGTAGGCTGCCGTTTCTCCGACCGCGTGGCCCTCAAGCCCGCTACCTTCGCCCAGAACGCCAAGATCGTTCAGATCGACATTGACCGCAGCGAGATCAACAAGAACGTCCAGACGGATCATCATATCATCGGCGACGCCAAACGCGTACTGGAGCTGCTCCTGGAACGGGTGCAGCCCATGGCACACGATGATTGGAAAAAGTACGTCTTCTCCTACAAGACCGAGACGGAATATGAAGAGGCCGCCGACCGCCTCACCCCCGGGCAGGTGCTTTCCTCCATCGCGCGCATCTGTCCCCAGGATACCATTGTCGCCACGGATGTGGGCCAGCATCAGATGTGGGCCATCCAGCACTTCCACTTTGATTACCCCGGTCAGCTGCTGACCTCCGGCGGCTTCGGCACCATGGGCTTCGGCCTGGGCGCGGCCATCGGTGCGCAGGCGGCCCATCCGGACAAGACGGTTCTGCATATCACCGGCGACGGCTCCTTCCGCATGAACTGCAATGAACTGGCCACCGAGCAGGCCTACCGTCTGCCCATCATCAACGTGCTGTTCAACAACGGCACCCTGGGCATGGTGCGCCAGTGGCAGACCCTCATCTACAAGGAGCACTACTCCCAGACCACCCTGGATCGCGCGCCCGATTTTGTGAAGCTGGCGGAAGCCTACGGGCTTTCCGGCCGCCGCGTACAGACCGTGGCGGAGCTGGAAGCCGCCCTGCAGGAGGCGCTTGCCTGCGGTCACGGCTATGTCATCGACTGCGTCATTGACATCGACGAGAAGGTTCGCCCGATGGTCGGCGGCGGAAGCCATATCACCGAATTCATGCTCAACTGAGGCGGACGTCGCTCCGCATCCCAACGACGTGATAGAGAAGGAGAAGACCGTCATGAACGAATCGAGCCGCCAAACCCTGGCCGTGCTGGTGGACAATGAATCCGGCGTGCTGTCCCGGGTGGTGCGCCTGTTCTCCGGCAAGGGCTACAACATCGAGTCCCTGGCCGTCGGCACCACGGACGATCCCAAGGTTTCCCGCATCACCATCGAGATTCTCGCCACCGACAGTCAGACCAGGCTGATCTCCAGCCAGCTGCGCAAGCTGTTCTGCGTCCATTCCGTCAAAATCCTCAACCCCGGTCACGCCATCCGCCGGGAGCTGGTGCTGATTAAGGTCATGGCCTCCTCCAGCGAGAGCCGCAACGAGATCATTCAGATCGCCAACATCTTCCGCGCCAGCATCATTGACGTTTCGGTATCCTCCCTGACCCTTGCCGTCATCGGTGACGAAAGCAAGGCGGAAGCCATCCAAAACCTCCTGCGGGAGTTTGGAATTCTCGAGCTGGTGCGCACCGGCATGGTCGCGCTGGAGCGGGGTCAATTTACCATCGACGAGCAAACCAAAGTGAAAGGGGAATATGACTATGGCAAAAATGTACTATGAGAAGGACTGTGATCTGAACAAGCTCACCGGCAAGACGGTGGCGGTGGTGGGCTACGGCTCCCAGGGCCACGCCCACGCGCTGAACCTGCGGGATTCCGGCGTGGATGTCATCATCGGCCTGCGCCGGGGCGGCAAAAGCTGGCCCGTGGCCGAGAAGGACGGCTTTGAGGTGCTGACCGTGCCGGAGGCCACCAAGCGCGCCGACATCATCATGATCCTCATCAACGACGAGAAGCAGGCGGATATGTACCGCCAGGACATCGAGCCCAACCTGACCGAGGGCAAGGCCATCGCCTTCGCCCACGGCTTCAATATCCGCTACAAGCAGATCGTTCCCCCCGCCGGGGTGGACGTGTTCATGGCCGCCCCCAAGGGCCCGGGCCATACCGTGCGCTCCCAGTATGTGGCGGGCAAGGGCGTCCCCTGTCTGGTCGCCGTGGATCAGGACGCCACCGGCCACTGCTATGACATCGCCCTGGCCTACATCGCCGGCATCGGCGGCGCCCGCGCGGGCATCATGGAAACCACCATGCACGACGAGACCGAGACCGACCTCTTCGGCGAGCAGGCCGTGCTGTGCGGCGGTGTGGTCGATCTGATGCGCTGCGGCTTCGAGACCCTGGTGGAAGCCGGCTACGAACCCGAAAACGCCTACTTCGAGTGCATCCACGAGATGAAGCTCATCATCGACCTCATCAACAAGGGCGGCGTGGCGGCCATGAACTACTCCATCTCCGACACTGCTGAATACGGCGAGTACGTCTCCGGCCCCCGTGTGCTGCCCTATGAGCAGACCAAGGCCAACATGAAGGCCGTTCTCCAGGACATCCAGGACGGTACCTTCGCCGGCAAGTGGATTGCCGAGAACAAAAACGGCCGCTGCTTCTTCAACTCCAAGCGCGAGCAGCTGGCCAAGCACCCCATGGAGATCATCGGCCGCCAGCTTCGCGAGCAGATGCTGTGGAAGAACGACGCCAACCTGGACAACGCCTCCAACTAATATGAGGGGCGCTGCCCCTCGACCCCGCCAGAGGGCCTTCGGCCCTCTGGACTCCCTTATTCCGGCGAACTATGTTCGCCGGAGGCTCTCGGCTTTAGAAGCCTTGTAAAGGAGCGAGCCACTCGCTTTCCTTCCAGAGGCGAAGCCTCTGGCAAAGGGATTCTTAAGGGCTGAAAGCCCTTAAGCGGGGTGCAGGGGCAGGGCCCCTGTACGCTATATCGCATTCGTTCGGGCCGTACCCGGACGACGCGCCTCATCGTTATCCCCATCCGCTCGACAAACAGGAGGATGATTATGCTTTCCGACAACATCAAGCAAGGCGTGGGCCGCGCGCCCAACCGCAGCCTGCTCTACGCCCTGGGCTACACGGACGAGGAGATCCGCCGTCCCATGATCGGCGTGGTCTGCTCCTACAACGAGATCGTCCCCGGCCACATGAATCTGGACAAGATCGCCGAGGCCGTCAAGGCGGGGATTCGCGCCGCGGGAGGTACGCCGGTGGAGTTCCCGGCCATCGCTGTGTGCGACGGCATCGCCATGGGCCATGTGGGCATGAAGTACAGCCTGGTCACCCGTGACCTCATCGCCGATTCCACCGAAGCCATGGCCATCGCCCATCAGTTTGACGGCCTGGTGATGATCCCCAACTGCGACAAGAACGTGCCCGGCCTGCTGATGGCCGCCGCCCGGCTGAATATCCCCACCATTTTCGTCTCCGGCGGGCCCATGCTGGCGGGCCGCCTGCCTGATGGCCGCCGCACCTGCCTGAGCCACATGTTTGAGGCTGTGGGCGCTTATCACGCCGGCACCCTGGACGAAGACGGCGTACGCACCTACGAGGAGAACGCCTGTCCCTCCTGCGGCAGCTGCTCGGGCATGTACACGGCCAACTCCATGAACTGCCTGTGCGAGGCCCTGGGCATGGCGCTCCCCGGCAACGGCACCATTCCCGCCGCGTATTCCGCCCGGCTTCGCCTGGCCAAGCATGCGGGGATGCAGATCATGGCCCTGGTGGAGAAGAATATCCGGCCCCGGGACATCATGACCCCCTCCGCCTTCAACAACGCCGAGACCGTCGATATGGCCCTGGGCTGCTCCACCAACACCATGCTGCACCTGCCCGCCATCGCCCATGAGGCCGGTGTGACCATCGGCCTGGATCACGCCAACGCCATCTCCGCCGCCACGCCGAACCTGTGCCATCTGGCTCCGGCGGGCGACACCTTCATGGAGGATCTTGACCGGGCGGGCGGCGTCTTCGCCGTGATGAAGGAACTGACGAAGAAAGCCCTGCTGGACGTCTCCGTTCTCACCTGCACCGGCAAGACCCTGGCGGAAAATCTGGAAGGCGTGGTCAACCTGGATGAAAGCATCATCAGGCCCATCGACCGGCCCTACAGCCAAAGCGGCGGCATTGCCGTGCTCAAGGGCAACCTGGCCAAGGACGGCTGTGTGGTCAAGCAGAGCGCCGTCGCGCCTGAAATGATGCGCCATGAGGGCCCCGCCCGGGTCTTTGATTCTGAGGAGGACGCCATCGCCGCCATTTATGACAAGCAGATTCACGCCGGGGACGTGGTGGTCATCCGCTATGAGGGCCCCAAGGGCGGCCCCGGTATGCGGGAAATGCTCAACCCCACCTCCGCCATCTGCGGCATGGGCCTGGGCGAAAGCGTCGCGCTCATCACCGACGGGCGCTTCTCCGGCGCCACCCGAGGCGCGTCCATCGGCCACGTCAGCCCCGAGGCGGCCCAGGGCGGCCTCATCGCCCTGGTGGAGGAAGGCGACCTGATCGCCATCGACATTCCTGCCTGCTCCATTGAGCTGAAGGTGCCCGAGGACGTACTGGCCAGCCGCCGCGCCGCCTGGGTCTGCCCCGAGCCCAAGATCAAGACCGGCTACCTGGCCCGCTACGCCAAGCTGGTTTCCTCCGCCGACAAGGGCGCGATTTTGGAGTAACGTGGAGGGGCGCTGCTCCTCCACCCCGCCAGAGGGCTCTGCCCTCTGGATACCCGGCAGGGGGCGCCGCCCCCTGCACCCCCGCGAAGGGGCTTCGCCCCTCTCGACGCCCGTCTCGCGATCAAGCTGCCGGCCTTCGCTCGAAGGTCGCGCGCGTGGGAGAGAGCATGCAGCTTGGGTGGAAGGTGCGCCGCGCGACAGGCGCGGAGAAACGCAGAGTCTGGGCCTGCGTCCTGACGGACGGCAGGCCGTGAGCTGCGCGGGCGTTTTTCGTAAGGATTTGAATAATCGTGAGAGGATGTACCTGATGAGTCAGATTAAAATTTTCGATACGACCCTGCGCGACGGCGAGCAGTCCCCGGGCTGCTCCATGAATTTGAAGGAGAAAATCGAGGTCGCACGCTGCCTGGAACGACTGAAGGTGGACGTGATCGAGGCGGGCTTCGCCATCTCCTCCCCCGGCGATTTCGAGAGTGTGCAGACCATCGCCCGCACGGTGAAGGACTGTTCCGTGGCCTCTCTGGCTCGGGCCACCATGAAGGACATCGACTGCGCCTGGGACGCGGTGAAGGACGCCGCCGACCCGCGCATCCACCTGTTCCTGGCCACATCGCCTCTGCATATGGAGTACAAGCTGAAAATGACCCCCGAGCAGGTGCTGGAGCGCACAGCCGCCATGGTGGCCCACGCGAAGAAATACGTCTCCAACATCGAGTTCTCCTGCGAAGACGCCACGCGCTCGGATATGGACTTCCTCATCCGTGTGGTGGACGCCGCCATCCGCAGCGGCGCGACGGTCATCAACCTGCCGGACACTGTGGGCTACACCACCCCCATGGAGATGCAGCGCCTGATCGCCGAGGTCATCGCGGGCGTTCCCGGCAGCGATAGGGTGGAATTCTCCGTCCACTGCCACAACGACCTGGGCATGGCCGTGGCAAACTCCCTGGCGGGCGTCCTGGGCGGCGCGCGGCAGATCGAGTGCACCATCAACGGCCTGGGCGAGCGCGCGGGCAACACCTCCCTGGAAGAAGTCGTCATGGCCATGCACACCCGGCCGGACGTTTTCGGTGAGGACACCACCCGCATTGACACCACGCAGATCTTCCGCGCCAGCAAGACAGTCTACAACATCATCGGCCAGACCGCCCCGCTGAACAAGCCCATCGTGGGCGTTAACGCCTTCCGCCACGAGAGCGGCATTCATCAGCACGGCGTCCTGGCCAACAAGAAGACCTATGAAATCCTCACGCCTGAAGCCGTGGGCGTCCGCCTGGACAACATCGTTCTGGGCAAGCACTCCGGCAAGCACGCCTTCGCCGCCCGCCTCAAGGACATGGGCTATGAGCTGGATGACGCAGAGCTGCAGCGCTGCTTTGAGGAATTCAAGGTGCTGTGCGACAAAAAGAAGAACGTGGGCGACCAGGACATCATCGCCATCGTCACGCACTCAGCCACCGATGACGAGGAGGTTGACGGCTATAAGCTGACCTGGTTCGCCGTTCACACCTCCAACATGACCACCTCCACCTCCGTGGTTCGCCTGAGCCTGGACGGTCAGGAGTTTGAAGCCGTCTGCTCCGGCGACGGCCCGGTGGACGCCGCCTTTGAGGCCATCGATCAGATCATTCGCCCGGTGGAGCACTCCTTCGACCTCTACCGCATCAACTCCATCTCCCCCGGCAAGGACACCATGGGCGACGTCTCCGTGAAGCTGGGTTGTGACAACCGAACCTTCTCCGGCCGCGGGCTGCACACCAACATTGTCGAGGCCTCCGTCCGGGCCTATATCAGCGCCATGAACAAGCTGCGCGACTACGCCATCCGCCGCGCGAAAAAGGAGGTTTGATCCGCCATGGGTATGACCATGACGCAAAAGATTCTCGCCGCCCACGCCGGGCTTCCCCAGGTGAAGGCGGGCGACCTTATCGAAGCACGCCTTGACCTAGTACTGGGCAACGACGTGACCACCCCTGTGGCCGTCAAGGTCTTTGACGAGGCCGGGTTCACCCGCGTTTTCGACAAGGACAAGATCGCCATCGTGCTGGATCACTACACCCCCTGCAAGGACATCAAGTCCGCCCAGCTGTGCAAGACCGCCCGGGACTTTGCCCGCCGCTTCGACATCACCCACTTCTTTGACGTGGGCACGGTGGGCATCGAACACGCGCTCCTGCCCGAAAAGGGCATTGTCGCCCCCGGCGAGTGCATCATCGGCGCGGACAGCCACACCTGCACCTACGGCGCCCTGGGGGCCTTCTCCACCGGCGTGGGCTCCACGGACATGGCCGCCGGCATGGCCTCGGGCGAGAACTGGTTCAAGGTGCCCAGCGCCATCAAGGTGACGCTCCTGGGCAAGCTGCCCCCCTATGTCAGCGGCAAAGATGTCATCCTTCACCTCATCGGCCTCATCGGTGTGGACGGCGCGCTGTACAAGTCTATTGAGTTCACGGGCGAGGGCGTCCACGAATTGAACATGGATGACCGCTTCACCATCGCCAACATGGCCATTGAGGCCGGCGGCAAAAACGGCATTTTCCCCGTGGACGACAAGACCATCGCCTATGTGGAAGGCCGCGTCAGCCGTCCCTGGACAGCCTACGAGGCCGACGCCGACGCGGAGTATGAGCGGGAGGTGGTCATCGACCTGAGCAGCCTTCAGCCCACCGTGGCCCTGCCCCACCTGCCCAGCAATGTCAAGCCTGTGGCCGAGGTCGCGGGTCTGCCCATCGATCAGGTGGTCATCGGCTCCTGCACCAACGGCCGCATCAGCGATATGCGCATCGCGGCGGACATCCTCCGTGGCCGCAAGGTGGCTGACGGCGTGCGCTGCATCGTCATCCCCGCCACCCAGCAGGTCTATCTGGACTGCATGACCGAGGGGCTGACGGAAGTCTTCATCCAAGCCGGCTGCGCCGTTTCCACCCCTACCTGCGGCCCCTGCCTGGGCGGCCACATGGGCTGCATGTGCGAGGGTGAGCGCGCCGTCGCCACCACCAACCGCAACTTTGTGGGCCGCATGGGCCATGTGAAGAGCGAGGTCATCCTGGCCAGCCCCGCCGTCGCCGCCGCGTCCGCCGTGATGGGCTGCGTCGCCTCGCCCGCCGCGCTTGAGAAGGAGGCTGAATAACATGGTTACAGGCAAGGTTTTCTGCTACGGCGATAACGTGGACACCGACGTGATTATCCCCGCCCGCTACCTCAACGCCCCTTCCCCGGAGGAGTTGGCAAAGCATTGCATGGAGGACATCGACGCCTCCTTCGCTTCCACTGTCAGGCCCGGCGACATCATGGTGGGCGGCGCGAACTTCGGCTGCGGCTCCTCCCGGGAACACGCGCCCATCGCCATCCAGGCCTGCGGTGTGCGCTGCGTCATCGCGGCCAGCTTCGCCCGCATCTTCTACCGCAACGCCATCAACATCGGCTTCCCCATTCTGGAATGCCCGGAGGCCGCCGCGGCCATTCAGTCGGGCGACACCGTGTCCGTGGATTTTGCCACAGGCGTCATCCGGGATGATACTACCGCAGCAACCTTCCAGGCAGTAGCTTTCCCGGCCTTCATCAACAGGATTGTCGATCATGGCGGCCTCCTGCCTTACCTGAAGGCCCGCCAGGACGCAGAGGACTAAGCCGTGTATATCCACACCATGCTGCTGAGCTTGCTGGCCTGCTTCGTGCTGACCTGCGCGGCCCAGCAGCTGCTTCCGGGCAAAGGGCGCGTCATTGTCAGCGGCACGGTGCTGTGCCTTTGGGCGGCAGCTGTGCTGTATCTGACAATTCTATCCCGTGCCCCCGTCCCGGAGACCCGCATCCAGCTGATCCCCTTCCTGGGGCAAAGCAGTTATAGCGTCCGTCAGACGGTCTATGGCATGGTGGAAAACGCCGTCATGTTCGTCCCTCTGGGCTGCTTCCTGCCGGTTATGCTGCCGCGGCTCAGGCTGCGCCGCGGCCTGCTGATCGGCGCGGGGACGTCCCTTTGCATCGAGCTGCTCCAACTGATAACCCACCGCGGCATCACCGCCACGGAAGATTTGCTGGCCAACACCCTGGGCTGCATTCTGGGCCTAACCATGATGCGCCTTATGCGGAAGCTGGCCGCTCGCGCCTGATCCTTTATCCCATCACAGAAAGAAGGCATCCTCTCATGCGTTACAACATCGCCCTCCTGCGCGGCGACGGCATCGGCCCCGAAATCGTGGACTCCGCCGTCCGGGTGCTTGAACGGATCGCAGAAAAGTTCGGCCACACCTTTGTCTTCACCCCCTATCTCATTGGCGGCGCGGCCATTGACGCCACCGGCGTTCCCCTGCCCCAGGAGACCATTGACGGCTGTCTTGCCGCCGACAGTGTACTGCTGGGCGCGGTGGGAGGCCCCAAGTGGGACACACAGCCCGCCGCCCTGCGCCCCGAAAAGGGCCTGCTGGGTATCCGTTCCGCCATGGGGCTGTACACCAACCTGCGCCCCGCCAAGCTTTACCCCGCCCTCAAGGATGAATGCCCCCTGCGGGCGAACATCGTGGCGGAAGGCTTTGACCTGATGATGGTTCGGGAGCTTACCGGCGGCATTTACTTTGGTCAGCGCGGCCGCCGGGAAGGGCAATACGGCCCTGAGGCCTACGACACCGAGGCCTACTCCGTTATGGAGGTAGAGCGCATCGCCCGCGCCGCCTTCGACGCAGCCCGAAAGCGCCGCAAGAGCGTGATCTCCATCGACAAGGCCAACGTGCTGGAAACCTCCCGGCTGTGGCGGGAGACGGTGCATCGGGTAGCCCAGGAATACCCGGACGTCGCCTGCACCGACATGCTGGTGGACAATGCCGCCATGCAGCTGGTGCGGCGGCCCAGCCAATTCGACGTGGTGCTCACCAGCAACATGTTCGGTGACATCCTCTCCGACGAGGCCAGCCAGATCACCGGCTCCATCGGGCTGCTGCCCAGCGCCTCCCTGGGCGAGGGCAAGCGCGGCCTGTACGAGCCCATTCACGGCAGCGCCCCGGACATCGCCGGGCAAAACAAGGCGAACCCCATCGCCACCATTCTTTCCGCAGCCATGATGCTGCGCTACGCCTTCGACCTGACCGCTGAAGCCGACCGCATCGAAGCCGCGGTGGACGCCGTCCTGTCCGCCGGTTTCCGCACCGCGGACATCGTTGGCTCCACCGGCGTGACGCCCCTCTCCTGCTCCGCCATGACCGACGCAATCCTGGAACGGATTTAAGGGCTCCGCTGCAGGGGCGCTGCCCCTGCACCCCGCCAAAGGGGCGTCGCCCCTCTGGCCGCCCGTTCTGCGTCAGGGGTGAGCGCTTTCGGTCTGACAATACCCGCATGAGCGTTTTTGGGGGCACTCCCCCCAAACCCCCGCCAGAGGGGCGTCGCCCCTCTGGACGCCCGTTCTGCGTCAGGGGTGAGCGCTTTCGGTCTGACAATATCCGCATGAGCGTTTTCGGGGGCGCTCCCCCCAAGCCCCCGTCAGAGGGGCGTCGCCCCTCTGGACGCCCGTTCTGCGTCAGGGGTGGACGGCTTCGGGCAAGCAATATGCGCATGAGCGTTTTCGGGGGCGCTGCCCCCACCCCCCGCCAAAGGGGCATCGCCCCTCTGGCCGCCCGTTCTGCGTCAGGGGTGAGCGTCTTCGGTCAGACAACATGCGCATGATGGTTTTGGGGGCGACTATCCCCGGAAGGACAGCGCACGCAAGGATTAGGAAAGGTCGTTGTTTTATGAATCAGCAAATCGCCAAGCTGCTGCTTTACGGCAGCTTGCCGGAGGACAGCATGCTCACGCGGCTGTCCGGCATTTTTTACGACTGGCATCATCACGCCTGTGACAAGTCGGTTTTGATCCAACGTATTTACGCCCAGGTGAAGCGCCTGCTGAACCTGGCCACGATCTACGGCTTCAACGACAACCTCTGGCACAACTACCTGGCCTTTATCCTGATGACCTGCGAAAACTCCTTTTCCCTGACCTGTGAGCGCGTAGGCCCCAGCGAAGGCAGCGTGAACCGCTTCGCCAAGGCGGACTTCCGCATCTTTAAGGCCCTGTTCGACTTCGACTTTGCGCCCATCGAGGCCGACCTGGGCATCGACTGCTTCTCCATCCTCTCTCACTATCAGGCCATTCCCAAGCAGGCCCAGCGCTACTATCAGAACGTTTCCCAGGCCGTCCGCTCTCTTTCCTCCGCCATTGAGGCGGCGGAAGACGAGGATGCCGTTTTCCGCCTTGTCACAGCCTATTACCGGGAGCACGGCGTGGGCATGTTCGGGCTGAACCGCGCCTTCCGCATCCAGGAACAAAACGGTCGGGTCATTTTCGAGGCCATCAACAACATCGACCGGGTTATGCTCAGCGACCTCATCGGCTACGAACCTCAGAAAAAGGAGCTGCGCCAGAACGCGGAGGCCTTTGTCGAGGGACGCGGCTGCAACAACATGCTCCTTTACGGCGACGCGGGCACCGGCAAATCCACCTCCGTCAAAGCGCTGCTGAACGAATACGGCAGCCAGGGCCTGCGAATGGTCGAGATTTACAAGCACCAGTTCGGCCTATTATCCCAGGTCATCGCCCAGGTAAAGAACCGCAACTACCGCTTCATGATCTTCATTGACGATCTGTCCTTCGAGGAGCATGAGGTAGAGTACAAATTCCTCAAGGCCGTGATTGAGGGCGGGGTGGAGACCAGGCCCGGCAACGTGCTGATCTGCGCTACCTCCAACCGCCGCCATCTCATCCAGGAGACCTGGAACGACCGCAGCGACATGGAATTCAAGGGCGATGTCCACCGCTCAGACACCATGGAGGAAAAGCTCTCCCTGGCCGCGCGCTTCGGCTGCGCCATCAACTATTCCAACCCTAACCGCCAGCAGTACCACGACATCGTGCGCGGGCTGGCGGAAAAGTACCCCGCCATCGGCCTGAGCGAGGAGCAGCTGCTCCAGGAGGCCAACCGCTGGGAGATCCGCCACGGCGGCATATCCGGGCGGACGGCGCAGCAGTTCATCAACCATCTGCTTGGCAGGGAAGCACCCGACTAAAACGAACGACGCACAGCATCCCCATACGACACAATAAACTCGCCGTCGGTAGACCGCAACTCGAAAATCGACAAGCCCCTCCGGGGCGGTTAAACAGGTCGAAACCCCTGTGCGGCGATTTTCGTGCAATCTCGTCAGAAATTGCTTCCTTACACGAACGAACGACCGGAAGCTTGCATCGCAAGCGACCAGTGAGTGCACACTCGCAAAAGTGGCGCACGCCGCTCTTGCGACATCCGAAAGGAGACGCTGTCCCATGGTCACTCTTGACAAAATCTACCATGCAGCCTTTGTCCTCAAGCCCGTTGCCCGCAAAACCGACATGATCCACGCGCCCAAACTGTCCGACGGCTTCGACATGTACCTGAAGACCGAGAACCTCCAGCTCACAGGCTCCTTCAAGCTGCGCGGCGCGTACTACAAGATCAGCCAGCTGACTCAGGAGCAGCGGGCCGCCGGAATCATCGCCTGCTCGGCGGGCAATCATGCCCAGGGCGTGGCGCTGGCCGCCAGCCGCATGGGCATCAAGGCCATTGTCTGCATGCCTGACGGCGCGCCCATCAGCAAGGTGGAAGCCACCAAGGCCCTGGGCGCGGATGTCTGCCTGGTCAAGGGCGCCTATGACGACGCCTATGCTCACGCCCTCCGCCTGCAGCAGGAGTCCGGCATGACCTTCATCCATCCCTTTGATGATGACGAGGTGATCGCAGGCCAAGGCACCATCGGTCTGGAAATCCTCGACCAGCTGGCGGACGTGGACGCGGTTATCTGTCCCGTGGGCGGAGGCGGCCTGATTTCTGGCGTGGCCTACGCCATCAAGACCCTGAACCCCCAGGTGAAGGTTTACGGCGTACAGGCGGAAAACGCCCCCAGCATGGCCCAGTCCATGCGGGAGGGGGAGGCCATCACCCTGAACACCGTCGCCACCTTTGCCGACGGCATCGCCGTCAAGCATCCAGGGGACACCACCTTCGCCATGGTGCGGGACTATGTAGATGACGTTGTAACCGTCAGCGAGGATGAGATCGCCGCGGCCATCCTGGCGCTGATGGAGAAACAGAAGCTGGTGGCTGAAGGCGCGGGCGCCGTGTCCGTGGCCGCCGCCATGTTCGGCAAGCTGCCCATTCAGGGCAAGAACGTATGCTGTCTGGTCTCCGGCGGCAACATTGACGTGAACATCCTCTCCCGGGTCATCACCCGCGGCCTGGTCACCGCCGGACGCAACGCCATGCTGCAAATTGCCCTGGAGGACAAGCCCGGCCAGCTGCTGGGCGTCAGCCAGATCATCAGCGAATGCGGCGGCAACGTGGTCTCCGTGCAGTATGAGCGCAGCGACGCCAATATGCCCGTGGCCAGCTGCTTCCTCAAGATCGGCATGGAAACCCGAGACTTTGAGCAGATCGCCCTCATTCGGGAAAAGCTGGCGGAAAACGGCTTCAACATTGTCAATTGAACAGATAAAAAGGCATCAACTGCCTCACACATCGCGCCAGCGAAAAAGGGAGTCTGAGGGCCGATGGCCCTCAGGCAGGGGGTTGGGGGCAAGGCCCCCAATGTCTCCCCCTTCGCGCAGCGAACAAAACGTAGTCAGGCAGCGTAGCGTCCCTGACGGTCGGTTCGGTGCAGCATGCCTTCCCGCGCCAGCGAAAAAGGGAGTCTGAGGGCCGATGGCCCTCAGGCAGGGGGGTGGGGGCAAGGCCCCCAACGTCTCCCCCTTCGCGCAGCGAACAAAACGTAGTCAGGCAGTGCAGCGTCCCTGACGGTCGGTTCGGTGCAGCAGGCCTTCTCGCGCCAGCGAAAAAGGGAGTCTGAGGGCCGATGGCCCTCAGGCAGGGGGTTAGGGGCAAGGCCCCTAACGTCTCTCCCTTCGCGCAGCAAACAAAACGTAGTCAGGCACCGCAGCGTCCCTGACGGTCGGTTCCAAACGCATCAATTGTGATGAATAATCAATAAAAGAGCAGAATCAGCACTTTCGCCGATTCTGCTCTTTTCGTTTGCATTTCTAAAATATGTGTTCCGGGAGTTTCCCTCAACCGTCACGGCGTTCCGCCGCGACACCTTCCCCAAGGAGGAAGGCTAAGAGGGGAACTTTTCCTATCCATTCAAGTTTGGGGGAAGCGACCGTCAGGAATCGCTTCGCTCCCTGCCTGCTTCTTTTTCACTTCGCGAAAGGTACGTTGGGGGCCTTGCCCCTAACCCTCCGCCTGAGGGCCGATGGCCCTCAAACTCCCATTTCCGCTGGCGCGATCCATTGCAGGCTCGGGGTATTGCATTACCGTGTCAGCCGCTCAATGGCTTCCTCCTGGGTTGCCACAAAGAACACGTCCTTGCCTTTATTGCTTTCACGAATGAAGTCCTGCAGGGGCTTGCTGGTATAATGCGAATAATCGCCGAAAATGGCAATGCGCCCGCCATAGTTGACGTACTTCTGCAAAATCTCACCCGCAAGGCCCGTGCTGAGGATGAAGAACGCCTCCGCCACCAGCTTTTTGCTGATGACAATGTTCTTCGTTCCATGCTCATACTTGGCCTGCACCAGCAAATCCAGCGCGGACTGGGCGTCGGTCAGCACCGGTTCCTCGCTGTCAATCACCGCGCACAAAATATGGTTATTTTCAATCGTTGTCATCTGCATAAAACAAACTCCTCTTCTTAATAGATGCTCCCTGCCGCGCCTTGGCATTATGCCAACTGCAGCTGGTAGAGCTTCTTATAAATGCCGTCCATGTCCAGTAGCTCCTGATGGGTGCCGCTTTCGCGGATGCGGCCATGGTGCATCACAATGATGCGGTCGGCGTGTTGGATGGTGGACAGTCGATGCGCCACCATGATGGTGGTGCGGCCCCTCATCAGCGTTTCCAGTGCCTCCTGAATCCACAGCTCCGTCTCGGTGTCGATGTTGGCGGTGGCCTCGTCCAGAATCAGGATGGCGGGATCATAGGCCAGGGTTCGGGCAAAGGACAAAAGCTGCCGCTGCCCTGCCGAAAAGGTTGCCCCGCGCTCGGTCACCCGCTCGTCATAGCCGTGGGGCAGGCGCTCGATGAAGCGGCTGGCATTGGTGTTCCGCGCTGCCTCACGGATGGCGGCATTGGAGATGCTTTCGTCCCGCAGGCGGATATTGCTCTTCACGTCTCCGGTGAAAATGAACACGTCCTGCTGCACCTGACCGATGGCCCGGCGAATCTGATCCCGGGACAGCTGTCGGATGTCAACACCGTCAATACGGATGGCGCCCTTTTGAATATCGTAGTACCGGCCGATGAGGTTCAGGATGGAAGACTTACCCGCGCCTGTGGCGCCCACAAAGGCCACGCGCTGGCCGGGCTCAATGGTGAAGGATACGTCCTTGAGGATATAATGCTCATTGTCATAGGCGAACCACACATGGTCGAACTCAATCCGGCCCTTGATCCCCGGCAGCGCCACGGGCTTTTCGGGATCCTGAATCATCGGCTCCTCATCCAGCAGGGTGAAGATCTTCTCCGCTGACGCGATGGCCGACTGCAGGGTGGAGAACTGCTCCGCCAGCTCCTGAATGGGGTCGAACAGGTTGCTGATGTACTGCACAAAAACGTACAGCGTACCCAGGGAAATCGCGCCCCCCAGCACCTGCGCGCTGCCGCCGCCAAGCACCAGCGCCATGGCAATCACCGACACAAGGTAGAGACTGGGGCGGAAGATGGCGTAGACCATCATTTCCTTGTAGCCGGCCTTGTACAGCTCCTCGCTCTTGTCGTTGAACTCCGTGTGCTTCTCCTTTTCCCGGGCGAAAATCTGAATCAGCTTCATGCCGGAGAGGTGCTCGGACAGGAAGGTGTTCAGCACCGTGCGCCAGGTGCGGCTTAGCTGGTATGCCTTTCGGGACATCTTTCGGAAGTAGATTGTCAGCACCAGCACCACCGGCACCAGCGCAAAGCTCAGCAGCGCCATGCGGACGTTCAGGGTCAGCATCACCACCGCCAGCCCCAGGATCATCATGACGTTGCGGAAAAAGCGGACAATAATGTCGGAATACAGCTCGTTGATGGACTCCGTATCGTTGGTGACGCGGGTGACGATGCGGCCCACGGGCGTCAGGTCAAAAAAGCGCATACTGAGCTTCTGCACATGGGCCATCAGCTCCTCGCGCATGGTATAGACGATCTTCTGACCCGTTTCCTGAATCATCAGATACTGCTTACGGCTGAAGACGAAGGTCGCCGCCAGCA
>ERZ777306.2668-NODE-2668-length-21736-cov-5.280430_pt1 | contig 21736 bp, 15 predicted proteins | sample MGYA00374966_ERZ777306 | MGnify/ENA primary metagenome ERZ777306 (study PRJEB29329, sample SAMN06343882) | mouse gut metagenome | isolation source: Mouse cecum | place: Austria: Vienna | collected 2014-11-15 ...
TATTTCAAAACCGCCGATACTTGCACCGCGTGCGGATATTGCGCAAAGACCTGCCCCGTCGGTAACATCGAACTTACAGAGGACGGCGACGGAAACAAAAAAATAAAGTTCGGCAAGAAGTGCATCATATGTATGCATTGCGCGTTCGCCTGTCCGCACGACGCCGTTATCCCGGGCATACTGAAAAATTGGAAGGTCAACGGCGCGTACTCGTTTGAAAAACCGGACAGAGAAGAACACGACGATCACGCCGACTATTGCAAAAAAGCGTACGATCGATATTACGTCAACGCCGAAAAGAAAATATCGAATGCGAGAAAATCGGAAACCGACGAGAACGGCGCGGAATAGAAACAAGTTTTCGCGTTTCCTCTGTCGCTTCCGTTGTAACGCTTCCATCGTTACGAACTTTTCCGTATAAAATTTTGCTTCAAGGTTTGTTTTTGACCGGAGTTATTTATTTAATTGCGACCTTCATTTCGCACGCAATGTTTCTATTGATAAACACGATCGATCTGAACGATATATATTCGCTTGCTATCACGTACGTGCCGCTTACTCGCCACGTGATACCCGAACCGTTATCGGCGCTTATTACGCTCGGGATTACGGCATGGCTCGTTTTGACTACGGTCGCGCCGAAAAAACCTAAAAGAAAAAAGCGGAACGAACCGAGCAAAACAAAGTGACAGCCGAAATATAAAAAGCGCTTAAATAAAACGTGCAAGTATAATTCGGCTTGCACGTTTTACGGTTGAATTTTTAATCTTATTTCTCGCCTTCGGAAACAACGAAGAAGCGACGCGAGCAATACGTTTATTCCTCGCCCTTGGCTTCCTTTATCTGTTCCTCGGTGGGATAGTCCGCCGAACGGTCGCCTACGAAAACGCTTTCAAACTTGACAACGCCGTCTTCGATATTCTGCGCTCCGTCCACCTTGCAGAAGTACGTGTAGTTATCCGCCCACTGATCCAATGTATCGTAATACATAAAGTAGCCGGCGGCAAGATCGCACTCGAGAGTAGCCGCGCCCGCGCCCGAAATGAGCGTTTGCACTTCTTTATCAGCGAAACCTTCCATGTTTTCAAACAGAGGCACGCGCACGAAATCGCTCGAATCTTTGATATAAGCATAACCGTCTTTTACGAACTTGACCGTACCCGTCTTTCCGAATATTTTCGTGAACGAGCCGTCCTGCTTATACAGATTGATTGCCGAGCTTGTAACGCCCAAGAACATAACTTCGTTGGATTGCGAATCGGGTCTGAACGCATAAGTCGCGGTTATGTCGCTCGAGATCGTCGTGCCGAACTCGCCGTCGAACTGGAGATTGCGCGCATACTCGTCCTTTGCGGTCTGCGCGGCTTTATACGTAGGCGAAAAATCTCCGTTCTCGTCGCCGCTCATCAAGATATCGTGCAGTGACGTATACGCTATTTTCGTATTTTTCGCATTGTCGGTTGTACGGTAGAACAAAACTCCGTCGCGCACGGCTTCAAAAGTTTCCGTTCTGCCGCGCATACCGATCTTGATGTTTTCCGATCCGTCGGGGCGCATCATTTCTATCACGCTGCCCGTGTTGGTTTCGTCGTCGTCGGTCGCACTGCGCACGAAGTATATAAAGTCCTCGAGCGTATCGGTTTCGATTCCGTTGTAATACGTGTCGCGCACGGGGAAATACACGCCCGTCGCATTGACCTCGAACTTGACCGTATCGTCGATCTTGCCCTTTTCGCTTATGCCGATCGAAACGATAGTGCCGCCTTCATTGACCACGAGATACACCTTTTTGCCGTACTTGTAAAACGCATACGCGCTCGAACTCGTATCTACGCCAGACGCCGTGGTATATATCTTTTTAGGCGAACCGCCGTTGAGCGGCATCATAAAAAAGTCGGTAAGCGTGGTCTGAACGTTGCCTTTTCTGTCCTTTTGGTTATTGGGCGACGCATAGAACACATAGTTATCGTAGATAAATATTCCGCCGTCGGCATATCCGGTAGTACCCACGGTTTTCGCGGATATTTTATCGGTAGTGACTACTTTGATCTCCTCGTCGAGCGGATCGTAACCGTCGGTATACACAAAGCCGAGCGCTTCGCCCTGCTCCGTCGCGGGAACAAAATCGCTGTGCGCCCCGCCCGTGACCTTTTCGCCCAAAAGCTCGGCGCGGTAAAGCCCGCCTTTGATCGCCTTATCCCAAACGTTGTTCTTTCCGTCGGAATCCTCGTAGCCGCGAGTGCCGTTGATAAAATATACGTAATTACCGTACGAAACGGCGCTGCCTCCCTGACTCGTAACGGCATAAGTCGTATCTTGCGCATCGAAGCTCAGTTTGCTATAGTGGTCGCCCGAGCACCCAACGGCGAACGGCGTTGCCGCCAAAACCGTAGCGAGTGCCAAAGCCGTAGCTATGTTTTTCTTTTTCATTTACGAATGTCTCCTCGGCGTTTTACCGCTCTCTTGCGATAATTATTGCCGCTTATATACGATTTAATAAGTTGGTGTACGTAACCGCGCAACGCGTCACTTGTCAGTTTTGATCTTGAACGTTATCTTTGCCGCCAACAGTCCGTCGCCGGTTACCTTGACAAGCGTTTTGCCTTCACCGTCCGGCTTGATCGCGGCGAGCGCTCTGCCGCCGTATGCGGGGCATGTGTCGAACGAATTTTTACGCAGCATCGGATCGGCGTTGATAAAGCTAACGAGCGTTCCGCCCGTGACCGTTATGCCGAGCTGACGCATTGCGTACGGAACGAGATTGCCGTCTTTATCGCACACTTCCACGTGTACGAAACCTACGTCGCCTCGCGTTGCGTCGAGGCTTTTGCACGGCGACGTAAGCCGTATCGCGCGCGGCGAGCTTGCGCTCGCAAGCGACGTTCTCGCGCACTCGACGCCCTTGAAGTAGCAAACGGCTTCGAGCTTGCCGGGGTAATAATCCACATTGAACGTGGCGACGTGCTTATTTACTTTGCCTGCGAGTTTTCTGCCCAAAAGCCGTCCGTCCAAGTACAGTGCGGCGACGTCGCCAGAAGTATAAACGCACACCGTCACGCGTTGACCGAGATGCCGCGGCCAGTTCCACATGGGCGTCGGCTCGTCCGTTTCGGGATCGAGCACCGTTATATACGCAACGCCGCGCTCGCCCATGATTATACGCTTGTACACGCCTTGCGGCTTTTCGTCGCCTATGGCGTCGAGATCGCCTTTGGTACAGTAAATCTCGTTAAGCTTTCCGCCGCCCGGGTAATCCATGCCGCAATCGCAAAAATCGCCTATAACGTGCGGGTACTTTTCGGTTTCGTCTATGCTCTCGAACGCGCGTTCCGCCGACGTGCGGCTGCCGAGAATAAATCTTTCGTGCTTGAGCCTATCCGTGCTGTACAGCGGGTACAGATAATTGAATCCGCACACGTCGACGCTGTCGAACGCGCCCGAAGTGAGAGTATCGAACAGATCGTGCTCTCGTCCCGCATTGATAGCCGCGCTGTCGCTGTCCACAGCTCTCCGTACGCCCGCATGCTCGAGTTCGCGCCGCGTGGGAACGAACTCGCGCGCCGATACGGTAACGGGGCGCGAATCGTCGAGATTTTTTATATACTCCGCAAAATACTTGATGTCTCGGTGTCCGCCGTTGCGGTCGTAACACTCGGGAACGTCGTCCGCTATACCGTAGATAGTCACGCTCGGGTGATTGCGCAACGCGATAATGCTCGTTGCGACTACCGCGTCGGCATACGGCATATCGCTGCCGTCGAAAAATATGTGCCCGTCGATGGGCGTTTTGCCCGACTTGAGATGCGAGAATATATCGACGAACGCGTACATACCAACGTCGTCGCATGCGGAAAGCGCGGCTTCCGTAGGACACTTGACAAAATGCACCGCGTTATAACCCAAAGCTTTGAGCGCCGAAAGCCTGCGCTTTTCGTTGCAATACAACGACGCGCAACCGAGCGCGGCGTCCGCATTGGAAAGGTACGCGCCGAATAGTTTGGTCTGTTTGCGGTTGATATACAAACCGCGCGTTTGATTGATCGAACGCGTTATTATTCCGAACCGTGTTTTTACGCTCTTGTCGCTGCCGTCGGGGAAAATGATGCGCGCCGTCATATTGTACATATACGGGTCGGAAGGAGTCCACTCGTATGCGCGCGCTATGCGCACGCGAGCCGTATACGTTTTTTCGGTATGTGCGCGAACATAGAGCTTGCGCTGTTTTTTGCCGCAACGCTTGTCCCGCGCGTTCGTGACCGCGCAATCCAAAACGAGCTTCATAGGCTCGTCGGTATCGTTTACTATATTGACCGACGCTTCGGCATATACCTTGTCGCCAGACGTTTCCGTGCGAACGAACAGAGTATCCGCCTGAATGTCCACGTCGTCTTCTTGGATCAGCCGCACTCCGCCGGCAATACCCAATCCCTCGTACTTATCCGCAAGCGCGGGCGACGAGTATAATTCTATGCGCAAAATATTGGTAGTACAATCGAAATAATCGCTCACGTCGAACGCGCACGGCGCGTAAGAATTGAGCGTGCCCACGCGCTCGTCGTTTATAAATACGTCGCCTAATCCGCACGTTCCGTTAATTATAAGAAATATCTTACGTCCTTTGACCGCAGGCAACTTTTTAACGAGCGACGCGCTCGCGGACGGGATATACCCGTTAAGCCCGCCGAACGAACAGGAATAATCGCGTATCGATCCGTTCAACGCATCATAAGGCAGATCGACGGTACTCTCGACCCCATCCTTTACTATTCTCCATTCGGCGTTCAAGTCAAAACTTTTCATATTGTCATTATAACAATACGCCGACAAAATAGCAAGTAAAATAAGGCATTTTTTGTTTTTATTGTGCCTTTTCGACGAAAAACCGTACTTTTTTGTTCGTTTTTGTATTTATCGACTGTTTTTACTCGGTACGTATTATATCGCCCGTGGCAAGGCTTTGGAATATGAGCCAATAGCCCCGACCGGTCGGAGAATCGGCTTGCGCAGGCAGCCATTGCGCCTCTTCGCCGAACGGATTGATCGCATAAGTGCCGCCTACCGCATAACATAGAAACGAGTCGCCGCCGCGCCCGACCGTCACCGTGCCGCCCGCAAGCTCCACGCTTACCCAATTCACGTCGGGCAAGAGTTTACCGAGATTTTCATCCTTGGGCGCGGATGCGAACAGTTTGTCTATATCCGCGCGCGACCGCTCGAAAAACATCAAGTCGCGCAGTTTCTTGATCTGTGCGGTCCGGCGCACAGGCTCTACGCGCGCGGTGCGCTTTACCACCTTGCGCCCGCCGCGCATCGATAAAAATTTCGACTCCATTTCCCAAGGCATTGCGCGCGACACTTCCGGCTCCGCCGTCGCGGCTGCCTCGCGCTCCGCACCCGTCTCCGCGCCGTTCTCGGCGTTCGCTTGAGCGGCAGGCTCGGCATTTTCGATATTTTCGTTTGCGCTCTTTATTCCCTCGGTATTTTCGGGCTGCGTCACGTCCGAAATCTCTGCGTCGGGCACGCTCGCGACTTGCGCGGCGGCATCCGTTTCGGCGGCAGAGACTTCGGAGAACTCCGATATTTCCGCTACATCGTTCGTTTCATCCGTTGCTTCGTCGGTTGCGACCGCGCCGTCCGTTGCAACGACGTTATCGGCGTTATCCGTGTTTGCCGACGCCGACGGCGTTACCGTAGGCGCAAGCCCGTCGAGTATCGAACCCGTTACACGCTCGCCGTTAAGCACGCGCGGTGCATCCAAAAACGCGTCGACTTCGGACAGTCGGGCCAAATAGTCGAACGGCGTGTAAAAATCATCGCGCGGCATCGTCTCATCGAGGTACGCGGCACGTACGGCGGGTTCGGGCGGGGGCAAACGCGTGTATTCCTTGCCGTCGCTCGGCGGGAGTTTTTGCGGCGTCGGCGTAGGCGAGGTCATTCGGTCGCGGCGCAAAAGAATATCGGTGAGATTAGACTCCCACATGCGCTCACCCGTCGCGCCGTAAAGAATTATCTCGTCGTCGAACACGGCAAAGTGCAGTTTGTCGAGATCGAGATCGTCCGTGACGAACATAGCCGACGGATCTGCGATCGGCGGAAGATCGCGTATTATAACGGTGCGCGGAGTGACGATACCCGCTTTTAACTGCGGCATCGGCGCAAGCCCGAACGTGCGCAAATTAAATCTCACTCCCGCGCCGCTGCGCTCTATCATGACAACGCCCTTGCCCTTGCCCGATAATATCAACATCTTTTTTTCGTACCGCATAACCGACGCACCTCTGCAATAAATTACAATATCAAAATACCATATAATATATGTCGGCTTTTGTATTATTTATGTGCTCGCATGAATATTATTGCGAAACGCAAAAGAGAAAGTTCTACGTCCAAACACAACAGACGCTACTCAACCTCTCCCGAGCGCGCAAGCGAAGAATCTCAACTTTATTAAAAAGAGTAAGCGCTATTTCCAACGCTTACTCCATAAAGAACAGTATCTCGATTAAACCGAAAAATTTTTAATTCCGAATTCTTAATTCTTAAATTATTTACACCACTTCCGCTTGATACAGCGCGGGATACTCGCCAAGCTCGAGCGTGCCGAATGCGGACAGCATCGCGTACTTCGTTTTCAGCTTTTCAAAGTCGTCTTTTATTTCGTCGTACCGCGATTTCAGATCCGCGTTTGCCTTTTGAATATCGGACGCGTCGGCGGGCGGATTGTTTTTGAGCGCGACGTACTTTTCATTATATGCCGCTATTTTTACGAGCACGCCTTTCCACACATCGGTTATATTCTCCGAGCTGTCGTATATAGCGTCTATATACACGCCGAGCATATCGTCGCCGACGCTTTGCATAGTAGTTTTGAAATTCGCGACGGCATTGTTGTTATAATCCATTATTGCTTTGACCGTAACGTCGAAACCGCAATCGGCAAAGCCCGCCGTGCTGCGCAAGTACGCATCTTTACCCTCGAGCTTTTCTTTGTCCAAAAGCTTGGTTGTTTCGTCCTCTACGTACACGTCCTGCGAATAATTGAGGTTGCCTATGCCGCAATATATTTTGAGTCTGTCGCCGGAAAGATCGTCGGGATCGTTACGATCGTCGGGATCTACTTGGAACTCAGACTTATTCACTATTCTGTCGAACATATCGGCGTTAGGCAAAAAGCACGTATCTTTTATTCCGTAAGCCGCTACGTTCAAATATTTGCCGAGCACAGATTTTTCGTATTCCGTTTCTACGGTATTGAACGCGTCTATGAACGTAAATCCGCCGTATACCGACATAACCACGGTAAGCGCAAGCGCGATAAGTCCGCCTTGAGCAACGCCCACGAAGAACCCGCCCGCGCGACTGCCAGCAGATTTCTTTTTGGGTATAAACGATTTGACGATCATCGTGACTATGCTCAAAAGCAGTCTGATCACCACGAACAAGCACACGCCTATTATCGACGAGAACACGGTAAACGACAAATACAGAGCCATAGCGTCCTGCGGCTGCATGCCCGTCGCCGCTTCCTCTATGATAGCCGCCACGGGGCGGTAGAAATTGACGTCTATGAACGATTCGGACGCGCCGGCAGTTCCGGGGATATTGTCGCGCAGCCATGTAAACAGCGAAAACCCTTCGGGCGCCATTACGAATTTGCGCACCGCCTCAAGTCCCAAGAACCCTTCGGCAACCGTGTTAGCCAAAAAGAACGCCACCAAGAACGCCACGAGAAACGCGCCGAGAGACAACGCGGACTTTTGCACTCCGCGCAACACTCCTATCGTGCCGAACAGCACTGCCAGCGCTATTATGACAATATCGACCCATGACATAAATAAGTTTGCCTCCGTTTACTTATCGACAGTTAGAACTTTTTTTATACGCGCTCGGCGCCGTATATCCGCCGCCGCTTTTGGCAACAATCGCTTTTATGTACGAATTACTGCCCGAACGAATAGAAGAATTGAATCTCGACTGCGCGCTCGTCACGCTCGGCAAGCGCCCCGTCATACTCTGCATAGGCTCCGACCGCGTGACCGGCGACTGTCTCGGTCCGATAGTCGGGCAAATGCTCGTCGAACGCAATGTGAACGCGTTTGTTTACGGCACGCTTTCGCATCCCGTGACCGCGCTCAACCTCAAGGAATCGGTGCGCCACATCAAACGCGTGCACTCCGATAAAAAGGTGCTTGCCATAGACTCGTCGGTCGGAAAAGCCTCCGACATAGGCAAGGTGCGCATTTCCTTCGGGTCTATCGCTCCCGGCAGCGCCGACGGCAAAAAGCTTCCGAAGGTTGGCGACGTGTCCATAACCGCGACGGTCACCGACTTGAGCAAGACCCCGCTTTCCGCGGTGCGGCTCGGGATCGTTTACGACCTCGCCCGCGAAGTGACCGACAGAATTATGCGTCACGTAAAGTAACGACCGAACCGTGCGATACCGATATGATATAGGTATAAATCTCGCTTCGGCGTTTCTTCAACTATATTATAGTACATCTCGCGTAATAAAGCCATTACATTCACATTAAAATTTGATTAAAGATTTAGAGCGGAACTAAACCGTCAAGCTCTTTCACTTGATTTTAACGTCGTACAATGCGTTATTGACGAAAGAATATAAATACGTGTTTTTCACGTTATACCCCGTGCTTTTTTCCACGGCTCGAGCATATAGTTCGAGCTGTTTTTTATATGCGTCGGTGAACAGGCTCTTCGGCTTTGTGGTCTTGTAATCGACTACGGCGGCGCTGCCGTCGGCGTATAACACGAGCAAGTCTATAACGCCTTGCACGAGCGTGTCCGTGCTCTCAGCCGCCATGCTGCCGTCGCCGTCGGTAAAAGACTCTTCTATTGGCAGATCGGCTATAAAATACCGCTCCTTAAACACGTGAGTCGCGCCGCGCGTCACTTTTTCGAGCGTTTCCGCCGCGCGCATAAGCGTCGATCTATCCAATCGATCCATGCCGTCCGCTCCGCTCAATACGGAAAAATCGGGCGCGGCAAAATCGAGAAGTTCCATAGCTTTATGATACAGCGTGCCGAGCGTACGCTCGTCGGTATCCGACTTCGGCATTTGCACGGCGGTATCGAACCCGTCATCGAACATGACGGGAACGAATGCGCTCTCGTCTTCTCCGTGTCCCGAAAGTTCCGCTATAGACGTGACGCTTCGTTTTACCGGCGCATCGCGATAGCCGTAATGCGCGTTGCATTTTTCGGCGACGGCTTTTTCCACCTCGTCCGAACGCATATCCTCGGTCTGCGCCGTATGTTCGCGCACCTTAGGCGTCACGCGCTCTGCGGGCACGCGGTCGCGCATGAACGACAGCATGCTTTGCATGCCTTTTTGCAGTTTGTCGCGTCCGCATACAACAAGTCCGTTTTTGGCGCGGGTAAGCGCAACGTACAGCAACCGCAATTCTTCCTGCTTGAGCTTTAGCGGTATCTTGCGGTTTTCCACAAGCCACGGCACGCTCGGCTTGAGCGTTTTGGTCTCTGCGTCGGGGATCTTTACCGACACGCCGCGCTCCGACACTATCACTCTGTCGGTCGCATCGGAAAGATTGAATTTGTGCGCGGTATCGGCAACTATGCAAAAGTCGAACTCGAGGCCTTTGGATGCGTGCACCGTCATAACCGACACGGCGTCGCCCGCGCCGCTCGATGTAAGCTCGAAACCCGTATCGTCGCAACGCTTTATAAACGCATGCACGTCGAACCCGACGGCGGCGTTTATAAGCGCCTGCACGTTCCCCGCGGCGTCCGCGCCGAAATTCTCGTATACGTACGGAAAATACGCAAAATCCGCAGTTATCTTTCCGAGCGTTTCCGCGGCGTCGCGGGTTTGAGCGAACTCCGCTATCCGAGAGCGCGCGGCATAAAACGCACGCAGCCGCGGCTCGAGTTCGCCGCGGTAAGCTTCCGCTTTCTGCCAAAAGCTCACGCGCTTACCGCCGCTCGTTTTTGCGGCTATCGCGCCACCTACTCGCGCTATCTCCATCAGCTCGCAATCGGAGAAGCCGCCCATCGGCGAACGCAATGCGGTATAAAGCGCAAGATCGTCGTAACGATTGTCCGTACAGCGCAAAATATCCAAAAGACACACCGCTTCGGGACAAACATTCAGACTCGGATTTTTACCGAACCGCGCCGGTATGCCGTATTTTTCAAACAAGCGTTTCAGATCGTCGCAGAACTTCGTTCCCATTCCGCGCACAAGCACCGCTACGTTTTTATACGCTCGGGTCTTGTCTTCCGCCATATACTCGAGTATACGCTCCGCAACGAAAACCGCTTCTGCGTTTATTTCGGCGCGCTCGTCGGCGCGCATGACCGAATAAACACCGCCGTCGGTTTCTCCCTCGCTTTCGGCGTTTTGACAATCCACGTAAAACAGCCCCGCCCCGCCCGTCGGCGCGTCCGCTCTCGCTATCAGTTTCTGTTTTTCGTCGTCGTACTCGACGCCGCCGAAGTCCTCGGTCATAAGCCCCGCGAACACGTCGTTCACGAGATCGACCACGGCGCGAGACGAACGGAAATTGCGCGCGAGCGCAACGCTCGTATAGTTCTCCGCCTTGAGCTTTTGCGCGAAATGTTCGGGGCTGCATCTGCGAAAACCGTATATCGACTGCTTTATATCGCCCACCAAAAACATCTCCGCGCCGAGCGCTTCCAGCTCGTCCGCGATACTTGCTTGCAACGGATTGACGTCTTGAAACTCGTCTATAAACACGTACTCGATCTTTTGACGCAGCGCGGCTCTGCATGAGACGTCGGACAATACGCGGCGCGCGCCGTGTTCGAGATCGGAATAATCGAGCTTGCCGAGCGCGGCTTTTTTATTGGCGTACTTGTCGATCGCGTCGCGCGCGAGCGCGCACAGCGCTTCGGAATACGGCGCGCTGTCGACGAGCGACGCCGCCCGAGCGACGTCGCACTCCTCGACGAAAGTTTTACAATCGGTCTTGACCTGCTTGTATTCTTCGTTAAACGCTATAAGCGCGACGTCCGCCTTTGCACTCACCGAAGTTTTCGGCACTGCGTCCGCCGACTGTCTGCAAGAGATCACTTCGCACAGCACGCCGCATGCCGAAACGAATTTCTCGGCTTTAATCTCTCTCGCCCATTCCGCAAGCCTCTGCAATTTTTCGGCAAGCGCGGCATGTTTTTCGGCAAACATGCGTTTCAGCTCCGCAAGGTTATCCGCATCGGACACGCGACGCGACAGATAAGCGTCGGGATCGGGAGTGGACAGCGCATAATCGACTATGTTCTCGATCGTTTCTATAAACGCATCGTCGGACTTTTTCATGCGCAGCGCGTCGTACATCGTGCGCAGCGGCACATCGCCCGAACATAGCGCTTCAGCCACAGCCGCACGCACGGCAGCGCGCTTGTATATTTTCGCCTCGCCGTCTTCGCAAACGACCGCCGAAGGATCGACGCCCGCCGCATAAAAATACGTTTTTATCAGCCTCTGACAAAACCCGTGCAACGTGCCGATATCGGACACGGGCAAAGCCTCGAGCGCGGCTTGCGCCGCCGCGGGATGCGTTTTGCGCAAGTCCTTGAGCTTTTCGACGAGTTTTACCTTGATGTCCGCAGCCGCTGCGCGCGTGAACGTGACGATGAGCATATTTTCCAAGCTCTTGCCGGCTTTGAGCTTTTCGGTTATGCGCTCGATCATGACGGCTGTCTTGCCGCTGCCCGCGCCTGCCGAAACTATCGTATTGCCAACGCCGTATACGGCGGCTTGTTGTTCTTTCGTAAATTCGACTCTGCCCATCGCCGCTACCTCGACCGCTTGTCCGAGCACAGCGCGCCGTACGGACAATAAACGCATGCGCCGTCTGCTGGCGAACGCTCGATATATCCGCACGCTATCTCGTCCGCGGCAACCCCCGCCGCGGCGACGCACATATTTTTGAGCCGCTCGAAATCGGAATAGTCCATAACCGTAGCGGACGGATTTTTGAACGCCGCGCCGTTTACTGTCAACCGCGCTTTTATAACGGGCGGCTGCTCGCCGCACTCTATCCCGCTGTCGAACGCTTTTGCCAATTCCACGTCCTTGACGAACGCGCCGCTCAAAAGCTCGCCTTTGGCGTTGTATTCGGGGCGCATCGGCATATAGAAAAATCCGACTACGTCGTAATCGGGCACTGCGGCGGCATAGAGCGGCAACTGCATATCCGTACCGTCGATACAGCTTTTGACGTCGAAACGTTTGCCGCTGTTCGTCTTATAATCTATTATACGCGCTTTGTCGCCGCAAACGTCTATGCGGTCTATCTTTCCTTTGAACGGCACTTGCGCCGCGCCGAGCGCAATATCGCCCTCGAACTCGCGTTCGGCAAACTTCGGCACGAACTTCCCGCGCTCTATCACTGTTTTATTGTCGAGCGCAAACCGCCGCGCGTCCGACAGCATGCGCTCGTATAACAGCGCATCGTCATCGGTAAGTTCGATCTCGCTTTTTTCGAGCGCGGCGTTTACAAGCTCGCGCACGTGCGTTTCCGAGCAATCCATATCTCCGTCGCGTTCGTACTCGTTTACGAGCGATTCCATGAACGAGTGCATTATAATGCCGAAATCGAGCGCAGCCACTTTGTCGCGTTTGCGCTCGCCTACGCCCACAGTATACTTCAAAAACCGCTTATAAGGGCACGAAAACCACGCCGACAGTTCGCTCGCGGAAAGCGAACGCAGTGTGACCGAACCCACATTGTTCACAAAACCCGAGGCTTTCTTTATATCCCCAGCCGCCGAATCGAGCGACGCGGAATACTTCGTAGCCTTTCTTGCGGCAAGCTCGCGCGCGGCGGATTCGGCGCACGCATAGTACGCTATCTCGCTCGGGTCATCCGAACGCATCAGCAACGCGTCCGCATCCTCGGATCTATGTTCTGCGGTATCGGCGGCGGCAAGCAGCGCCGACCGTCCGCCTTCCGCGGTGCAATACGAACAATATACGCTCTCGGCATTGTTTATGACCGCCGCCAGCTCCGCGGCGTCGCGCCTGTTCTTTTCTCGCGCGGTCGGTTCTATCCTGTCGCGCACGGCGTGTATTTCCGCGTCGCCGATCAAGCCCGTATCCAAAGTCACGCACGGCAAAACACCGTCGTTGAAATCGACGACATACAGTCTTTTACACCGCGTCATTCGCAACGAGCTTGGCTGACACACAGTTACGCAATCGCCGTAACGCGGCAAAGACTTGACCTCTGCGGAACGCGCCGCCGAAAAGAACGCCTCTGCGTCTCCGTCGAACGCGCCCGTACCGTAACTGTCCAAAAGCGCGAGCAATTCGTCGATCGGCTGCAACACGTCGGTAGCATAATCCGACATGCCGAGCCGTGTTTGCACGCCCTCGAAATCCGCCTTGCCGATTACCGCCCTAACGCTCTCGGCGAATTTTGCGGTTCGCGGCTCTTTTTCGTCCGTTTCGGTTTTTTCGCCGTGAAAAAGCTCTACGAGATTCTTTGCCGTATCACGCGCTCGGCGCGCGCGCTCGTCGTCTATGCCGATATTTAACACGCCGCGCGCTATCCCGCGTTCGGACAAATAGTTTTGCAGTTTTTCGGCGTCTGCGCGGTCGCATCCCGAATACGGGTTTTTACACAACGCGATCAGATCGTCGGCATTGGGTTCGCGCAAACCGTACAGCGCGCGCAATGCGGCAGTCGGAGACGTTTCGGCAAGCGGCACGCTCGTTTCGGCATAGAACCGTATTCCGTACTCGCCGAGTATGCGCACAAGCGCGCGCGGCTCGGGGCATATCACCGATACGTCGCCGTACCTGCCCCCGTCTATAGCGTAATTCCGTATATCCGCCGCGATTTTTTTATACTGCGTTATTCTGTCGGACGCAACGAACACGTCGATTTTATCGCGGCGCGAAACGCTCGTCTGCCGCGTCGCTTCATAAAGCGTAAAGCTTTTGCATGACCGAGCGAGCGCGTCGAAAACGTCTCTGTTAAGCTTTGTCGGATCGGAATAGCCTATAGCGATCATATGCGATCTTTTAACAAGCTCGCTGTCGCTTGCCGCGGCGATCAGCTCGCGCAGTCTGTCGGTCGCGTCGCTGCAACCCGACTTCAGTCTGTCGTACTCCTCGGCAATGAGCGCAAGATCGGAAAGTTTACCGGCAGTCGCGCCCGTCGCTTCTATATCCGACGGCGTTAATCCCGACGCACCGATCTGCAACAGCGTTTCGAGCACAGACCGCGCGAAATCGTAATACCTTACGGCGTTTTTGTAAAACACAAGTTTGTCTTTAACGTTTTTGATAGCGCGCGATACGAGCATAACGCTGCCCTCGCGCGATAAAGCTTTACCTTTGGGCAATACGCGTCTGCATAAACGCGACAGCGTGAGCACCTCGCAATTTATCGAGCCGCCGCCTCGAAACAGCTTTTGCTCCACTCCGAGCGTATACCTATCGGGCGTAAGTATTATGTAATAGTCGTTCGGATCGAACGCGACGGCGGACATTTGCTCTTTAAGCCTGTCGAGCGCATCCGGATGCGAATCGCAAACGACCGTTCTTTTGTTTTTACTCTCAAGCATACGTCCATTATATAACCGATTTTTCCGAAAAGCAAGTACATTCGGCAAAACGATTGCAATTTACACGCAAATGTGCTAAACTACGAACATGAAAAATGCAACGAAAAAAGTAACCGCCGCAGTTTGCGCCGCATCGGTTGCGCTGCTCGGCGCGTGCACTCCGACCGTAAAAGTCGTTTTCGACGAAGTCAAGCCGTGGCATGATTCCGCGGCGTCGTACGAGCGGCTCGTATTCGATACCGCAATATACGATACCGCGGACGAAAACAGCCACGTAACGATCGCTACGGGCAAGCTCACTTTCGAGCTGACGGAAAACTTCGAGACCACTGCCGAAGGCGTGCCTTATACCAAGATAGAAATGACGAGTACCGTAACGTACAACGACTCCGCGCCCGAAAAAGACCGCGGACTTACGGACACGATCTCGAGCTATGTGGATTTTCAGTCGAGCGGACTTGCGGCGAGAAGATCCGAAAAAAACGTAACGCTTGCCGATCGCGCAGGCGTGGAAAATCTTTCGTACACCGTTACCGCCGACTATTTCGGCACGCATACCGCGACGCGAAAAATGCTCGCAAGCGGCGAAGAAAAATCTCTTAACATAGAACAGCGCGGCTCCGGCTACTACGATAACGAAATGCTGTTTTACCTCGCGCGCGCAACAAAGATGGGCGCAGGCTCGCAAGCGTCTTTCAGCGCCGTCAATCTGTTCGATTCGTTTATCGGCAAAAAACCCAAGCTCGTAAACTATTCGTTTGCAGTCAATACGTCAAAATCACCGTCGGTCATAGTGTTTGCCGACGACGACAAAAATTGGGTCAAAAACTTCGGTGTGGAACCTGTTACCGCCGATGACGGAACAGTCACCTATCCCGTGCCGTGCTACTTTACGAGCATTGCGTTGAGCGCGACGAAAGCGGGACAGCCTTACGTTGTGCACTTCTCGCAAAACCCGTTTAAGCAAGGCGAAGAAGGCAGCGAAAAATCACACGGCAAAATACCGATGAAAATATCGTACAGCGAATACACCGAAACGACGCGCACTCGGTTTACCGAATACACATTGACAGAACTGTCGTTTGAAAAATAAAATCCCGCATAGCAAAAGCGCGACGCTACGTCGCGCTTTTCAGTTGCATGATTCGTTATACGTAAAGCAGCAGATCGCCGTATGTAGGGAACGGCCACCTGTCTTTGGGCAAAAGCGTTTCCAGATCGTCGCAATATGCGCGCAGCTCTTGCATGAGCGCAAACACGTTATCGTGGCAGAAATCCGCCGCGCTTTGCAAGTCGTGTTCGTTCTTGATCTCGAGCTGTGCTTCGGACAGCTTTTGCTGTGCGCGGTACGCGCTCGTTACCAACCCCGAAACGGTGCGGAGCATATCCGCTTGCGCGCTCGTTTCCATGCCAAGCTCGTTGAGCGCCTTTATATTTTTCGCAAGCGCGGTGGAAAATTCCACAGCTGCGGGCAATATCTGTTTTTGCGTTATTTGGCACATAGTGAGCGCTTCTATGCTTATTACTTTGCAGTAATTCTCGAGAAGTATCTCTTTGCGCGCGCGCACCTCTTCCGCAGTATATATCTTGAGCCGTTTGAACAGTTCGACGTTTTCCTTGCGGTCATAATACGACAACGCTTCGGGCGTAGCTTTGAGATTCAACAGCCCGCGGCGCGCCGCTTCCTCTACCCATTCGTCGGCATAGTTGTTGCCGTTGAATACTATGCGCTTATGCTTGACGTATTCCGTTTTGATAAGCGTTTTGAGCGCCTTGTCGAAGTTATCCGCTTTTTCGAGCTTATCCGCAAACTCGTTGAGCGCATCGGCTACGGCGGCGTTTATCATAATGTTGGGGCAAGCAATATTGACCGACGAACCGAGCGAGCGGAACTCGAATTTATTGCCCGTGAACGCGAACGGCGAAGTTCTGTTTCTGTCGGTGGTGTCCTCGAAAATTACGGGAACGGACTCGACGCCCGTCGAAAGCTTGTTACCGCAACGGTTGCTGTATTCCTTTCCGGACGCGACGGTCTCGAGAAGATCGGTCAACTCGTCGCCGAGGAACATGGATATTATAGCGGGCGGCGCTTCGTTCGCGCCGAGACGGTGATCGTTGCCGGCAGTGGCGACGGACAGCCGCAAAAGGTCCTGATGTTCGTCGACGGCCTTTATTACGGCGGTTAAGAACAGCATGAATTGAAGATTGTGCTTTAAGTCCTTGCCGGGTTCCAAAAGATTTTCGCCGTCGGACGTGGAGATCGACCAGTTGTTATGCTTGCCCGAACCGTTCACGCCGGCAAACGGTTTTTCGTGCAGCAAGCACACGAGACCGTGCCGCTCCGCCACCTTTTGCATGACGGACATTGTGAGCTGATTGTGATCCGTCGCGATATTCACCATCGAATATATGGGCGCCAACTCGTGCTGACCGGGCGCGACCTCGTTATGCCGCGTCTTGGCGAGTATGCCGAGTTTCCATAGCTCCGCATCGAGATCTTCCATATATTCGAGAACTTTCGTTTTGATGTTACCGAAATAATGATCTTCGAGTTCCTGACCTTTCGGCGGTTTGGCGCCGAACAGCGTACGACCGGTAATGATAAGGTCGGGACGTTTTTTGTAGAGTTCCACGGGGATCAAGAAATATTCTTGTTCCGGACCGACAGACGTAGTGACGCGCTCGGGAGTCTTGCCGAACAACTTGAGTATACGCTTTGCCGAAACGCTTATGCTCTCCATCGAACGCAAAAGCGGCGTTTTTTTGTCGAGAACTTGACCCGAATACGATATGAACGCCGTGGGTATGTACAATACGGTGTCCTTGACGAACGCATAGCTCGTTGGATCCCATGCCGTGTAACCGCGCGCCTCGAAAGTGGAACGCAACCCGCCCGACGGAAAACTCGACGCGTCAGGCTCGCCCTTGATAAGCTCCTTGCCCGAGAAATTCATTATAACCGAACCGCCCTCGGTCGGCTGTATGAACCCGTCGTGCTTTTCGGCGGTTATGCCCGTCATCGGCTGGAACCAATGCGTATAATGCGTAGCGCCCTTTTCTATCGCCCAATCCTTCATGGCGTTTGCGACAACGTCGGCGACTTCCGACGCGATCGAAATATTGGACTTTATCGTCTTTTGCAACGAGCGAAATACCTCTTTCGGCAACCGTTCGCGCATGACCTGTTCGTTGAACACCATGGAACCGAACATCTCGGGCACTTTTCTCATAACGCCTCCTAAAATGGGAACACCGACCAAGCGACGCGAACAAGATTGTCGTACAAACTTATTCGGTGTTTCAAAAGTCAAAGGGACACCGCATCACAGTGTCCTCAATGTACAATTTAAGTATAAGTTTTGCGCCCGATTTTGTCAATCGTTTGACACCGATTTCACGATATTTTTATTTCGCGAGCTTTTTCGCGCCGTTTGCCGCATTCGTAAATAATACCGCACAAAATATGCAACGCGGTTTTCGGATCGGTATATCCGACTTTATCCTTTTAACAATCGATATTCGCTTTTCGGGCTTGACTGCATAATTCACGAGTGGCAAGCGTATATTGTTTGCCGTCCTTGATAAAATGCGTTCCGCACTGCCGAAACTCGAAACGCACATTATGCGCGATACACAGATTTTCAATATAACAAATCGACACCTCCGTTATCGGGAAATGTCGATTTTTTATATTGTCTTTATAAAACGAAATACTGCTATACCAATCAGGCGCTATGACTTGTATCTCGAATGTTTTTCCGTTTGAAATTTCGCTTTCTCTTTCCAATCGAGCTTTTCGGTCCATTCATACTGCGTAGGCAAAAACGACTTTATGTTTCCTTTCATTTCCGCAAACGGCTCGTCGTAGCAAATCACCGCGCTCGGTTTTATCCGCTTTAGCATCTCGTTATATCCGGGCATAAAATCGTCCTCGCAGTTTTCACGGTAATACGTGCAAACGGCAACGACCGAACCTTGCTCTATCCCGTCGAAACAAAAGTCGAACGTGCGTTCATCACCCCAAGCTACGGTGGGGATAACCTTTAAGCCTTGACTTTGCCAGTACGCGCCGCACCATCGGTTTTTGAACACGCTTTCTATTTGCAACGCAAGCGGCATATCGGTAAACAAACTAAAATCGGGCGTTAATAACGCATAGTATTGTTTGAGCTTTTCTATCTCGTCGTCGGGCTTGCCATACACCTTATCGAACTTCCAATCGTGCATGAAAAAATGCACCGTTTTATGTGCATTCTCTTTATCTTTGATTTTGGTTTTCGTGTAATCCAAAAACTTGATTTTGTTTAAGTCTATCTGTTGTTTGCTCACGAGCGGTATATCGTACTTGCCTGCGCCGCGAAACTCGTTACGTACCAAAAGCCGTTTATGTTTAGCTTTTTGTATTTCGTATTCTGTTAGTTCTTTCATGATTTATCTCCTTTTTAATCTTCGGGCGGGAAATCATAATCCCCTTCGACGCCGCAATACATAAAGCATGAGTGTATCACTTCATCCCATAGGTCTTTAAGCAACCGTCCATTTATATTGGCGTTATCTGCAAAATCGTCAACGCTCTTATATATTAGCTTCATGCCTTTACTTTCAAAGAATATTCCCATACTGCGATAACGCACAGCATAATATTTGTTGTCATACCAAAACAACATCTCCTTATACCAATTCAGACCGTTAATAAAATCTTCAAATGTTGCCTTGAACTTTTGTCCGTTTTTGTATTGCTCTCGCGCTCGAGAAAGCGGCACAAGCTTCGGATAGCTTATTCCGTGCCATTTCTCCATAAGTTCATTGCCTCCGTCTTGCATCCAACCGCAATTCGGACATCTGTCCGTATTCCCGTAATCATCCGCAAATGTAAGATTACCGCACACTTCACACTTAATTACATTGTTATATTCCATAGAATCATATTTCTTTTCCATTTTACACCTCATCACTCGGATAATTTATGTAATCTGACGGCAAATGTTCCGTGCCGCGTATTATATAAGCTTTTAAAATGCCATTCTCTTTAATTCATTTTCAATTCTTGTTTTAAAGCCTTTAATATCACTTGTGCTTCCTCGCATATTCTTATTATTATGAATTGCATGATAACTGCATAAAGCCTTAATCGTTATATTTTTTACTTTACTAAAAAACACCGTTTCAATCAAATCTGCCGGCATCAAATATGGGTCAATTATACAAATTTCTTGCAAATCCCATAATAGTTGTGGCATATTGATTATCTCTCTAATATCAATTATAGCTCGTTTGTGCTCATTGACTGCATAAGAACGTAAAATATGATAATCATAAAAAAATCGCTGCTTTTCTTTTTCTATTCGCTTATTTGTCCTTCCAGTGTCTATAAATTCACAGACTTCTCCTGCACGCGCAACAAAATTTAGGCCTATTTCCTGCAGTTTTCCATTAAGATTAATTTTTCGAGTTTGAAAATATCCATTTGCTACGACCCAAGGTGGCTGAATATCTCGATCGTATCCAACTTTTAGAGTATAGTCCAAATATAACGCATATACAATTAATTCGCTTTGACTATCAATTATTGTGATTTTGTTAATATGTTGGTTTGGATAAATAACTATCTCTTTAAAATCAAAATTTTCTACAGTCTTATTATAACAAATACATTGATCAAATTCTTGCATAAATGTTAACAAAAATCTTCTTTCTTCACCAACCCTTTGATCCTTATCAAAATTTATGCGTATCCCTTGTTGTCGATTTAATAGTATAGGATGATGTTTAACTATTTCAATGGGAAATTTACAAACTAAACTCCCAATATGATCTGTTAAAATATTTAATTTATATATCAAAGCTATTTTTTGTATTTCAATCTGTATTTTATCTATATCCTTATTAGACAAAATACTTAATTGTTTGTTTTCACTAAATAGCTCAAACAAATAATAATTGCCTATAAAGTCAGAACCAAATAAATGTTTTTCAATTGGAATAAACATATTATATTGTCCAGTAGTAGGATCAATTGCTGGGACAAATCGAGCATCTGTTTCAAAAGTACTATCTAAAATAACAGAATTGTTTTCTATTGAATATTCTTTTTTGGTAATACAATCATTCCAAATTAAATTAAATTTGTCTATAGAAATTATTATTTCTCCAATACATAATTGTATTCCTTTTCTTATAGTACATGGACTTTTCGTTAAATATTTGAATTTCTGTTCATGTTTATAATTTTGCGAAAACTCAAAACAAGTAAAATAATTTATTGGTTTTTCATCTATCAATAATACAAGCATTGTCGCCTTAAAAAATTGATAATAACCAATGTTACCATATTTAACTAAATCCTCTATTTTTATCGACATACCTTCTCCTTAAAACTAATTAATTTTAGAATGATATTTGATAAATATCCAAACAAGAATTCTCAATGTTTAATCGCGCTAAAAGCTCACTTAATTTTAATACCGTAGAATACATATATCGGATAGCTTTAATTACTTTTTTGAAATTATCATCGCAATATGTTTGTGCCAACATTTCGGTTATTCTCTTATACGATAAAACGTCAGCTCCATGCATATTAAATCCGACGTCAAGTATTTCAAGCAACGATATTAAATCAATTATCTCGCCGGTAAACTCTAAAACTACGCGCTTCAATAAAAAATCGCCGATTGTTTTTTGTTTACTTACTATTGCATTGGTATAAATTTCTATTTTATCATCCTTAAAAATAGTAAGTCCGATATTATTGAATAATGTATAACCGACCACCATGCCTTTTCCGTTTTTTGTATATCGAGAGAGAATCAGTTTGTTATTAACCACTTTATTTCCAACGCTATACAATCCTTTAGAAACTGTAAGTACGATTCCATCATCTTCAAGACGATTAAATATTTTAAGCAAAGTTTTATACGGAATATCTGCAAACACACTATCTCTAACGATAGATATATCCACTAAAGAATTAACATGATTTTCGCAATATTCTCTTACTTGCTTCGTATAGTTCACTTTATTACTCCCTACTTAATCATTATAACATATTTTTTGCATAATGAAAAGCCGACAACTTCTGTTTCATCAGAAAATGTCGACTTTTTATCTTGTGTGTGTTTTACGAAATCTCGCGTTTTGGATAGTGTGTTTGACAAAATCTCGC
>ERZ777306.2669-NODE-2669-length-21731-cov-22.527496_pt1 | contig 21731 bp, 13 predicted proteins | sample MGYA00374966_ERZ777306 | MGnify/ENA primary metagenome ERZ777306 (study PRJEB29329, sample SAMN06343882) | mouse gut metagenome | isolation source: Mouse cecum | place: Austria: Vienna | collected 2014-11-15 ...
GATGAGAAGATCGAGGGGATCATGCCGATCTCGGCCATCTTCTCGTACTGGTCGGCGCGCGCGGTCTGGGCGTGGATCATCACCGGGCGCAGGGCCATCTTGTCCGGGTTATCCGAGGCGTCGCGGGCGGCCTCGTACACGCGCAGCAGCTGGTCGGCCGCCGCGTCGCCGTTGCAGTGGCACAAAAGCTGGTGGTTCGAGTCGATGGCGGTCTTCGCGAAGGCGGCGGCGTCCTCGTCGGTCATGGTGCCGTAGGCCACCCAGTCCCTCTCGCCGTCGGGGCCCTCCACATAGGGCTCGGTCATCCAGGCGGTCAGGCCCTGGGGCGAGCCGTCCAGGAACATCTTCAGGCCGCCGAAGCGGAAGTGGCCGGTGTATCTCTGGCTGTCGAACTCGGGGTTGGCGGCCAGGGTGGCCATGACGTCGGTGCCCCACATGGGGTACGCGACGATATCCATCTTCAGAAGCCCCGCCTTCGCGAGCGACACGAGCACGCCGGCCATGTCGGGGGCGGTGGCGCCGTCCTGGCAGGTGGTCACGCCGTGCTCCAGGTAGATGCGCTGCATGTCGCCGATCATGGCGTTGAAGTCCAGGCCCAGGCGCGGCGTGGTCACCGCGTAGAAGGGGTTCATGGCCGCCGGCTCCTCGGCGTAGCCGTCCAAGTCGCCGGTGCCGTCCATGCGCCCGTAGCGGCCGCCCTCCGGATCGGGGGTCGTGGGCGTGATGCCGGCCAGCTTCAGCAGGCAGTCGTTGGCCACGCCCATGTGGTTCGACACGTGCGTGATGAGCACGGGCGTGTCCTCGGACACGGCGTTCAGGACGGACTTGTCGGGATGGCGCTGCTCGACCAGGTTGTTCTGGTCGTAGCCGTTGCCCATGATGACCCCGTCGGGCCCGATGTTGTTCTCGGCGGCGAACGCCTTGAGCGTCTCGGTGATCTCGGCGAAGGAGGTGCACGCGGACAGGTCGGCGTACAGGAGGTACTGCAGCGCGCCGGTGAAGTGGCTGTGGGGGTCGATGAGCCCGGGCAGCACCGCCGCGCCGCCCAGGTCCACCTCCTCGGCGCCCTCGGCGCGCTCGCGGGCCTCCTCCAGGGGGCCGACGAAGGCGATGCGGCCCTCGTCGTCGACGAGCAGGGCGTCGGCGGTATCGAACTCGTCGACCATGGTGACGAAGGTGGCGTTGGTGAAAAGCCGTTTCATGGTCTTCCTTTCAGTTGTCGGATGACGGGGTGCGCAGGGGGGTGTGCGAGAGGGCTTCCCCCGATAGAAGAAGCGGGTGGGTGCGCGTCCCACCCGCTTCGGTCAAGGCCGGGGTATCGTCCGGTCAGTCAGAGGGCGGCCGGCCTACATCTCGCGGTCGACCACGGGCTCGAAGGGTTGCTCGCCGGCGGTCTCCTCGACGATGGTCTCCTCCTTGCCGTCCTCATCCTTCTTGAAGATGGTGATCCAGCGGGTGGACAGCAGGCCCAGCAAGATCAGCACCGCGGCCACCACGTAGGAGGTGATGGTGGACTGGATGCGGGCGTCGGAGTTCAACTGCACGAGCTCGGCGCGCTGCGCGTCGTCCATGGGGATGTCGGCGATGGTGGCCTCGAACTGCGCGTCGCCCATGAGCGAGATGTTGCGCTCGGCCACGGCCTGCTGCACCTCGGGGGTGATGACGGGGCTCTCGGCCATGGCGTTGTCGATGTTGGCGGTGATGCCGAACAGGAGCACCGCGCCGATGGCGGCCACGCCGATGGCCTGGCCCACGTTGCGCATGGTGGTCTGGATGCCGCCGGACTGGGAGGCGTCGCGCTCGTTCACGGCCAGGGCCACGATATTGTTGGCCTGGGCGGACACGATACCGGCGCCGGCGCCGGCCACGGCCAGGCCGACCCACATGAGGCCGTTGACCTCAGAGCCGTGCAGCGAGAGGGCCATGGGGATGAAGGCGGCGGCCATCACGATGTAGCCGAGCTGGATGACGCGGCGCGGGTTGGCGTTCGGCATGAACTTCGGGATGCCGAGCGAGAAGATGAACGTGGGAATGCCCACGGCCAGCGCCATGACGCCCATGAGCACCGGCGACCAGCCGGCCACCAGCTGCAGGTAGGGCGAGAGCAGGATGGCCTGGACGCCCATGAAGAAGAAGGTGATGGCGCTCGCCACGAGGCCGGCGCGCACCTGCGGGGTCTTCAGGAAGGACTGGGGCAGAAGCGCGATGCCGTTCTTCTCCTCCACGCGCTTTTCCACCGGCACCAGGATGACCAGCAGGATCAGGCCGAGCACCGCCATGGGCAGGGCCGGCGAGATGCCGAAGATGGTGAAGGGGCACTCGGCGAAGGGCTCGATGAGGCCCCAGGCGGAGATGCGGGACAGGCCCACGAGGAACAGGAACAGGCCCACGGCGGCGATGCCGGTGCCGAGCCCGTCGAACTTGAGCTTCTCAGCGGGCTTCTCGATGGCCGGCAGCTTGAAGGACAAGAGCAGCACCAGGGCGAAGTACACGGCCAACACGCCGAAGGTGACGCGGAAGCCGCCGAACTGCATCACGATGCCCAGGATCAGCGGCAGGAAGGCCGACAGGCCCGAGGCGGCGCCGATGCAGCCGAAGGCCAGCACGCGGTTCTTGCCGTGGTAGATGAAGGGGATAAGGCCCAGCACCGAGGGGATCATGAAGCTGGCGCCGAAGCCGACGAGAATGCGGCCGCCCCAGATGAACACGGTCATGTTCGGCGACAGCGCCATGACAAGCTCGCCGGCCGCGCAGAGGGCGGCGCCCATGCGGAAGTTCGTGCGCCAGCCGATGATGGTGCCCATCAGACCGCCCGCCACCATGAAGGCGCCGGCCATGAGCGAGTACACCATGTTCGCCAGCTGGATGTCGGGGGTGGTGGCGCCCAGCACGTCGACCAGCTGCTGGTTGGCCAGGCCGAGCGCGCCGTTGTCGCCCGAGGTTCCCATCTGCGCCAGAATCAGCACGATAATGGGCAGTACCAGGAACTTCTCGACACCCCCCTCGGGATGTGCCGCTTTTGTCTTCGCCATTGTTCCTCCTTAAAACTTGGATGGGATGCCTACACCGAAGAGGGTAGTCTCGCAAGGACCCTCCGTAACTCGGCGGCGATCATTGTAGGGAGATTGCTCCCTTTCCGAATGGGAAACGTTTTCCGCAGCAACGGAAATGGTTTATGCGCAGAAAGGGAACACCGGTTCCTATAATGCTTCCCGTCACATCGCCGCGTCCCTGCGGGACCGGCCGCGCGGAGGAAGCCGCGGGCTCGTCGTAAAGCCCCGCTCCGCGCCGAGAGCATCGCAAGAAGAAAGGAACGCTCACCTATGGCAAAATCCCCCAAGGCCCCCCTGTCCTTCACGTCCTACGCGCTGAACAAGTGCCTCATCGGCTACGGCGTGGTGAACGGCATCATCAACGCCGCCATCTTCGCCGGCCTGCACGCCGCCGCCGAGGGCGCCACCTTCGACATGGGCGCCGTCGTGTCCGATCTGTCCTTCACCGGTCTTCTGCTGGGCATGCTGCTGTTCGCCTGCGTGGTGCCGCTCACCCGCATGGACCTGCGCAAGAACGTCTTCAAGCTGCCGGCTGGCGGCGCGGGCGCCTTCCCGCTCGTGTCCGGCTCCTACGCCGTGTCTATCCTCGTGGTAGGCGCTCTGGCCTGCGTGTTCATGACCGGCATCGGCGCCCTGCTCTCCCTGGCGCTGCCCGCCGGCGGTGCCACGGTCACCGGCATGATGTTCCTGAAGGGCCTTGTGTGCGCCTGCGGCGGCGCGGTTGCCGGCTACTTCACCATCAGCTTCGTGGTGCGCGGCCAGCAGAGGGCCGATGCCGTGGCCGAGGCCATGGCCGCCAAGACCGCCGAGATCAGCGCCTAAGGCACCGGCTGCATTGCGCCTGTCGCCGCCGGTGGCGCGGTCGGGCAGCTTTTCCGGCGGTCGCACCGCTCAGAAGAGTCTTCGGAAAGAGAGAACCCGCGGGCAGTCCCCGCGGGTTCTCTCTTTTCCCGTCCCATGGGGCGCGGGCGAGATCACCTCCCGGTGGCCGTCTCCACGAGGTGGCGCGTGCCGATGAGGCTGAGGGCCATGACGGCGCCGAGCAGGCCGAAGGTAAGGCGCAGGGCGTCGGCCTGGGCTTGGCTGTGGATAGCGGCGAGCGCGGCACCGTCGGCGGGGGCGGCTCCCCACGTCGCCGCCAGCTCGGCGAAGGCATCGGGGCCCATGAGGGTGCTGCCCTGCTCGGCGGCGGTGCGCACCAGGTCGCCGGCTATCGACGCCTCGGCGGCGCCGCTCGCGAACAGCGTTGCCATGGCGAGCAGCAGGCAGGTGCCGCCCACGGCGGTGCCGAGGGCCAGGCCGATGTTGCGGGCGGCCCCCTGGATGCCCCCGGACTGCTCGGTGTCACGACCGCGTACGGCCGAGGCCACGGCGTTGTTGGCCTGGGAGTTGACGGCCCCCACGCCGATGCCGCCCAGCATTGTGCCGGCGAACAGGGCCACGCCGACCGCGTCCTGCTCCACGCCGAGGGCCATGAGGAGGCAGGCGGCGACAATGGCGGCAAGGCCGATGCGGATGATGAGGCGCGACGAGAGGCGCGGTGCCAGCTTCGGCAGAAACGTCGCCAGGCAGAACATGGGGATGCCCGACAGCAGCGACAGCATGCCGCTTTGCATGGCGGAGAAGCCGGCCACGAGCATCAGGTAGGGAGTGATGAGGATTCCCTGGGCGCCCATGAAGAAGAACGGCATCGCCACGGCGAGAAGTCCCGAGCGCACCGCCGGCGAGGTGAGGTAGGATCGTGGGATGAGGGCTCCGCCGGCTGCCTCGGCCGCCCGCTCGATGGGAACGAGAAGGGCGAGCAGCAACAGCCCTGCTGCCATGAGGGGCACCGCCGGCGAGAGGCCCGCCACGGTGAAGGGGCAGCCGGCCATGGGGAAGACCACGCCCCAGGTGGACAGCCGCGAGGTGCCGAGCAGGAAGAGGGCCAGGCCCGCGGCGGCAACGGCCATGCCGGCGACGTCGAAGCGCTTGCGCCCCGCCTGCGGGGCACTTGCGGGTAGCAGCGCGGTTGTTCCCAGAACGAGGGCGAAATAGGCGGCCAGCACGGCGAAGGTGACGCGGAAGCCCGCGGCGTCCATGATGGCGCCTAAGACGATGGGGGAGAGGGTGGACAGGGCCGCCGCGCCGGCAATGGCCCCGAAGGCCACCGCGCGCCGCCTCCCCTCGTAGAGGGCCGCCACCAGTCCGAGCACCGAGGGGGTCACCAGACACGCCCCGACCCCCATGAGCACCCGGCCGCCCCAGGTGAGCACTGCGATGTGAAAAGCGCAGGCTGCCACGACCTCGCCCAGGACGGCCAGGGCCAGCCCGATGCGCATGGTGCGCCGCAGCCCGATGGTAACGCCGATGAGGCCGCCGGCGATCATGAAGGCCCCGGCGATGAGGGAGAAGACCGTGGTGGCCATCTGGATGTCGCCCAGGGTGGCGCCGAGCTCGGCGGTGAGGCTGCCTACGGCGATGTTCATGGCGGCGTTGTCGCTGGAGGTGCCGATCTGAGCCAAGACGAGCACGGCCAGGGGCGCCCAGCTCCCCGTGCCCGGCTCGCGCCCGCCTGCCCCTTCGCTGCGGCGGCGCGCGGTAGCGCGAGACGTTTCTGCGGCGGGGTTCGTGGACGTCATAGGGCCCTCCAAACTGATGGCGCGAACACGGGAAACTGAGGGGGATTGTAGGTCTGCCCCGGTCGGCGGCGGGGCACATCTCTTGCCGCAGATGCGGTAAAAACAGTGGTACGCAGGGGGTTTGCCGTAACTGCGGCAATTTGTCTGGCCTCTGCGGCCCGTGCGGCCAAGGGGAATTCAGTACACTATTGCCGAGTGAATCGCTCAGCTTATTCCCGGGACCACGAGGGGGAGTCCATGAACGCCAGACAGGGATCGTTGCTCCGCGCGCTGCTCAACGAGGCCGAGTACAAGACCTGCGCCTGGTACGCCCATCTGCTCGGCTGCTCCGAGAAGACGGTGCGCACGGACGTGAAGGCCATCGACGGGTTCCTCCGCCACGAGGGCTTCGCGTCCTGTGTCTCACGGCGGCGAGGGTCGGGGCTGCGCCTCGTGCTGGCCGCCCATGAGGCGAACCGCCTCTCGCGTCTGCTCGACGAGAGCGAGGCTGCCATGCATCCGCGCTTTGAGCGCCTCTGCCGGGAGTTGGTGGTGCTCACCTGCACGCCGGGACCCCATACCGTGGAATCCCTCACGCGGGCGGTCTTCACGAACAAGCAGCAGATGCAGAGCGATCTGCACTGGTGGCAGCGGGTGCTCGTGGGCCGGGGGCTGGCGGTGCGCACCGGCCGGCGCATCGAGTTCGTCGGGGCCGAGTGGACTCAGCGGGGCTTTCTCATGTCGGTGCTGTTCTCCTTCCCGCCCCAGGCCGTGCGCCGCCGCATCGAGCCGCTGCTCTTGGACGCGGCCTCCGGCTGCGACCAGCGGTTCTTCGATCGCTGCATCGAGGAGGTCCAAGACAACCTCGGCTTCACCCTCTCCAGCAACGCCCGCTGGCAGCTCGGCGTCTACCTGCGCATCATGGTGGCGCGCATCCGAATGGGCCACGTCATCGCCGACCGGCCCCTTACCGGCGAGCTGTCCGGGTTCTTCGCGGGCCTCGGGGCGCGCCTGTCGCGCCACTTCGGCATCGCGGTGAACGAGGCCGAGATGGGGCTGCTCCAGGATATGGCGAACTGCTGCACGTGGCAGTGGAGCGCCGAGCTCATGGAACGCTACGAGCCCAACGATCGGGCCCGGGCCATGGCTGCCGACATCGCCGCCGCCTGCGAGGCCGCCTTCGGCGAGCCGGTGCCCGCCTCCCTCATTCGTCCGCTGGGCATTCTCGTGGAGAGCGGGTTGACCCGGCGCGCTTGCGGGCTGGTGGTGCAGAACCCCAACGAGCTGGCCGTGAAATACGATTCCATGGACGGCATGTGCCTGCTGTCCTCGGTGCTGTGCGAGGTGCCCGCGCTCGTGGAGGCGCGGCTGCACACGTCGGATTACACGCGCTTGGTGCTGGTGCTGGTCGAGTACTTGGAGCGGGTGGGGAGCCTGCGGCACTACCGCGTGGGACTGGTGGTGAACAGCGGCATCGACTTGGCCCTGTGGGGCCGCTACCGCATCGAGAAGCTGTCGAGCCGCGTGCAGGTGGTGGACGTCATCGCTGAGAACGAGGTGCTCTCGGCCTGCGCGAGACCCTCTTCGCCCTTGCTCGATCGCTTCGACTTCCTCGTGTCCTTCGAGCCTCTGCCCGTGGATTTTCCCAGCGTGACTATATCGAGCCTCGTGGACGAGCGCGATTTGGAGCGCATCGTGGAGGCCATTCCCCTGTGGCGCCGCGGCCGCGAGGCGCAGGTGCCCTGCGAGCGGGTGCGCCTTACGGTGCCCGCGACCCCGAGCGCTCTGCTGCCGACGGTCCATCGCGATCTGGTCGCGAGCGGCGCGGTGTCCCTCGGCCTCGAGCGCTTCCGGTGGCTCGTGCGCACGTTGGGCTTCATTCGCGAGCGCAGCCTCGTGCTCGCCTGGTGCGGCGAGGGGGTCGAGCGCACCGCGGTGCACCTCTACGACTTGGACGGGGGGCCGCAGCTGGCGGGGAAGCGCTGCGCCCAGGTGGCGCTGCTGCTCGTGCATCCCGACGATCGAGGGGATCTGACGCCGCTGACGGAGCGCTTCAAGCGTCTCTTGGAGTCCCAGGGCGCCGAGGGGACGGAAGCGGCCGAGGACGATTTCTTCCCCGGCTTTCCCGAGCTGCGGGGCGCGTTCTAGGGAAGGAAACGGCCGGCCGCCCCTTCAGGGGAGCAGCCGGCCGCAGGAATGGGGCGGAGGGGTTCTTATGCCTCGTCGCGCCGGTAGATCACCTCGCCCTCCTTGATGGTGGCGAGCACCTTGATGTCGCGGATCTCGCGCGGGTCCACGGCCAGCGGGTTGCGGTCGAGCACCACGAGGTCGGCCAGCTTGCCCGCCTCCAGAGTGCCCTTGTCGGCCTCCTCGCCGTACTGGTAGGCGCCGTTGAAGGTGATGGCGCGCATGGCCTCGTAGGGGGTGACCTTCTGGTCCTCGTCCAGCTGCGCGCCGGCCTTGGTGACGCGGTTCACGGCGCACCAGGCGGCCTCCAACAGGTTCGGGCGCAGCACCGGGGTGTCGGTGTGCAGGGTGAAGAGCAGACCCGCCCGCGCCGCGTCGCCGCAGGCGCTCACGCGGCCGCCGCGCGCGGGGCCGAGGTTGCGCAGGTGCGCGTCGCCCCAGTACCAGATATGGGATGAGAAGATCGAGGGGATCATGCCGATCTCGGCCATCTTCTCGTACTGGTCGGTCCGGGCGGTCTGGCAGTGGATCATCACCGGGCGCAGGCCCATCTTGTCCGGGTTGTCCGAGGCGTCCCGCGCCGCCTCGTAGACGCGCAGCAGCTGGTCGGCGGCCGCGTCGCCGTTGGTGTGGCACAAAAGCTGGTGGTTCGAGTCGATGGCGGCCTTCGCGAAGGCGGCGGCGTCATCGTCGGTCATGGTGCCGTAGGCCACCCAGTCGCGCTCGCCGTCGGGGCCCTCCACATAGGGCTCGGTCATCCAAGCGGTCAGGCCCTGGGGCGAGCCGTCCAGGAACATCTTCAGGCCGCCGAAGCGGAAGTGGCCGGTGTATCTCTGGCTGTCGAACTCGGGGTTGGCGGCCAGGGTGGCCATGACGTCGGTGCCCCACATGGGGTACGCGACGATATCCATCTTCAGAAGCCCCGCCTTCGCGAGCGACACGAGCACGCCGGCCATGTCGGGGGCGGTGGCGCCGTCCTGGCAGGTGGTCACGCCGTGCTCCAGGTAGATGCGCTGCATGTCGCCGATCATGGCGTTGAAGTCCAGGCCCAGGCGCGGCGTGGTCACCGCGTAGAAGGGGTTCATGGCCGCCGGCTCCTCGGCGTAGCCGTCCAAGTCGCCGGTGCCGTCCATGCGCCCGTAGCGGCCGCCCTCCGGGTCGGGGGTGGCGGGCGTGATGCCGGCCAGCTCCAGCAGGCGGTCGTTGGCCACGCCCATGTGGTTCGACACGTGGGTGATGAGCACGGGCGTGTCCTCGGACACGGCGTTCAGGACGGACTTGTCGGGGTGGCGCTGCTCGACCAGGTTGTTCTGGTCGTAGCCGTTGCCCATGATGACGCCGTCGGGCCCGATGTGGCGCTTGGCGGCGAACTCCCTCAGCGTCTCGGTGATCTCGGCGAAGGAGGTGCACTCGGACAGGTCGGCGAACAGCAGGTACTGCAGCGAGCCGGTGAAGTGGCTGTGGGGGTCGATGAGCCCGGGCAGCACCGCCGCGCCGCCCAGGTCCACCTCCTCGGCGCCCTCGGCGCGCTCGCGGGCCTCCTCCAGGGGGCCGACGAAGGCGATGCGGCCCTCGTCGTCGACGAGCAGGGCGTCGGCGCGGGCGTCCTCGTCGGTGAGGGGAACGAACGTTGCGTTGCAGAACAGCTTGCCCATAGGTCTTCCTTTCGTGGTCGGTTCCGGTCTTGGATGCAAGAAGCGGGTGGGCGTTCGTCCCACCCGCTTCGTCTTGCCAGGTTTGATAGATGTCCTCGCCCAAGCAGCGGGTGCGGTCGCTACATCTCGCGATCCACCACGGGCTCGAAGGGCTGCTCGCCGGCGGGCAGCGGCTCAGACGGGGCGCCGCCTTCCTCGTCCTTACGGAAGATGGTGATCCAGCGGGTGGTGAGCAGGCCGAGGAGAATGATGACGGCCGACACCACGTAGGCGGTGATGGTGGACTGGATGCGGGCATCCGAGTTCAGCTTCACCAGCTCCGTCTTCTCGGCATCGTCCATGGGGATGTCGGCGATGGTGGCCTCGAACTGGGCGTCGCCCATGAGGGTGATGTTGCGCTCGGCCACGGCGGCGCGCACCTCGGGAGTGATGGTCGGGTTGTCGGCCATGGCGTTGTCGATGTTCACGGTGATGCCGAACAGGAGCACCGCGCCGATGGCGGCCACGCCGATGGCCTGGCCCACGTTGCGCATGGTGGTCTGGATGCCGCCGGACTGGGAGGCGTCGCGCTCGTTCACGGCCAGGGCCACGATATTGTTGGCCTGGGCGGACACGATACCGGCGCCGGCGCCGGCCACGGCCAGGCCGACCCACATGAGGCCGTTGACCTCAGAGCCGTGCAGCGAGAGGGCCATGGGGATGAAGGCGGCGGCCATCACGATGTAGCCGAGCTGGATGACGCGGCGCGGGTTGGCGTTCGGCATGAACTTCGGGATGCCGAGCGAGAAGATGAACGTGGGAATGCCCACGGCCAGCGCCATGACGCCCATGAGCACCGGCGACCAGCCGGCCACCAGCTGCAGGTAGGGCGAGAGCAGGATGGCCTGGACGCCCATGAAGAAGAAGGTGATGGCGCTCGCCACGAGGCCGGCGCGCACCTGCGGGGTCTTCAGGAAGGACTGGGGCAGAAGCGCGATGCCGTTCTTCTCCTCCACGCGCTTTTCCACCGGCACCAGGATGACCAGCAGGATCAGGCCGAGCACCGCCATGGGCAGGGCCGGCGAGATGCCGAAGATGGTGAAGGGGCACTCGGCGAAGGGCTCGATGAGGCCCCAGGCGGAGATGCGGGACAGGCCCACGAGGAACAGGAACAGGCCCACGGCGGCGATGCCGGTGCCGAGCCCGTCGAACTTGAGCTTCTCAGCGGGCTTCTCGATGGCCGGCAGCTTGAAGGACAAGAGCAGCACCAGGGCGAAGTACACGGCCAACACGCCGAAGGTGACGCGGAAGCCGCCGAACTGCATCACGATGCCCAGGATCAGCGGCAGGAAGGCCGACAGGCCCGAGGCGGCGCCGATGCAGCCGAAGGCCAGCACGCGGTTCTTGCCGTGGTAGATGAAGGGGATAAGGCCCAGCACCGAGGGGATCATGAAGCTGGCGCCGAAGCCGACGAGAATGCGGCCGCCCCAGATGAACACGGTCATGTTCGGCGACAGCGCCATGACAAGCTCGCCGGCCGCGCAGAGGGCGGCGCCCATGCGGAAGTTCGTGCGCCAGCCGATGATGGTGCCCATCAGACCGCCCGCCACCATGAAGGCGCCGGCCATGAGCGAGTACACCATGTTCGCCAGCTGGATGTCGGGGGTGGTGGCGCCCAGCACGTCGACCAGCTGCTGGTTGGCCAGGCCGAGCGCGCCGTTGTCGCCCGAGGTTCCCATCTGGGCCATGATGAGCACCAGGATGGGCAGCACCAGGAACTTCTCCGCACCTCCCTCGACTTGCTTTGCCTTGTCTTTGGTCATAGATTTCCTCCTTCTATCGGAACCGATATGCCATGCGCCTTCCTCGGCGCACGGGAGGGAGGCTGCTCGGGCCGCGCGGGCGCGAGCCCTGCGAGACGAGAAACCCGAACGGCCGCCCCCTCCGTTGCCGCCATCGTAGTACCGCCGCCTCGGCGGCCATGGCAGAAGCTTTACCGCAGCAGCGGCAAGGGGCTTGCGCGGCCGGGGAGCCCCCTGCAGGGATCCCTCGCCACAGCGACCCCGTATTTCCCCAGGTAAAACGGTTTGGAAACAACTCGGTTCCCCCTCTGTGGCGCAACGGCGGCGAAAGTGCCCCGCCGCCCACCCTTCCGTAACAGCGGTAAGGGTTCTTCCGCAGAGGCGGCGGCGCCCTCCCATAATGGAAGCGTCAGACGGCCCCGCCCCGGCTGCTATCGCCGATGCGGGCCAGCGGTTCTCGAGGAAAGGAACACCCATGGCAAAGTCAGTGGCAAGCTCGGGCGCGACGGCTCCGGCGCGTCCCGCGAAGCCCTTCAACTCCTATCTGCTGAACAAGTGCATCATCGGCTACGGCGTCATCAACGGCATCATCAACGCCGTCATCTTCTACCTGCTGCACATGGGCGAGCCCGAGGCCCTGCTCGGCCACGCCGACATTTTCCACGACTTCGCCCTGACCGGCGTGCTCCTGGGCCTTCTGCTGTTCGTCATCGTGGTGCCGCTCACCCGCATGGACCTGCGCAAGCACGTCTTCGCCGGCCCCAATGCGGCCAACCTCGGCGGGGCGGCCTCCCTCGTGCCGGCCAGCTACGCCCCGGCGCTGCTCGTCACCACCGTGGCGGCCACCGTCACCCTCATGGGCGTGGGCGCCTTCGCCTGCGTGCTTCTGCCCCTGCCGCTTACGGTTACGGCCATGATGCTGCTCAAAGGCGTCGTCTGCGCGTGCGCAGGCGGTGTGGCCGGCTACTTCACCATCTGCTACGTGGTGCGCTCCGGCAAAAGCGAGGCCTAAGGAGCCGATACAATGGCTTTTAGAGGCGCGGGCGTCCTGCCCGCGTCTCTTTTTTGTGTCATGGTTTGGGCGATGTGTAGCCACTGTGTGATGGTTGTGGCATAATGGGCAGCCGTGCGCTTCCGCGGGATTCCGCCTGGCGGATCGCCGAGGAAGTGTTCGCGCGGGCGCAAGTATCCCGCGCCGTGTCAGGAAACGATGGAGGAATTATTCGTGGAAACAAACGTTGAGTCCCTTGAGGGCAACAAGGCCAAGGTCACCGTCACCATCGACGCCGCCGACGTGGACGGCCGCATCACCAAGACCTACAAGGACTTCGCTCGCAAGTACAACTTCCCGGGCTTCCGCCGCGGCAAGGCCCCGCGCCCGGTTATCGACAACGCGCTCGGCGCCGAGGCCGTGCGTGCCACCGTCACCGACGAGCTGCTGAACAGCGCCTGGGCCGCCGCCGTCGACGCCGAGGGCCTCAGCCCCGTGTCCGGCCCCGCCATGGAGGAGACCGAGCTCGTGGAGGCCGGCAAGCCCTACGTGTTCTCCTTCACCATCGACCTGCGTCCCGAGGTGGAGCTTTCCAGCTACGACGCCGTCGAGATCGAGCTGCCCTTCGCCGAGGCCACCGAGGCCGAGATCGACGACCAGGTGTCTGCCATGGCCGAGCACTACACCACCTTCGAGGACGCCTCCGCTGCCACGAAGCTGAAGCCGGAGAACTACGCCGACCTGGCCATCAAGGCCACCGACGCCGAGGGCAACGACATCGCCGCCATCACGAGCGAGTCTCGCCTGTACGGCCCGGGCACCGGCATGCTGTCCGAGGCCTTCGACGCCGAGATCATGGGCATGAAGAAGGGCCAGAGCAAGGAGTTCACCCTGGAGGTGCCCGCCGACGAGACCGCCGTGCTCTTGGCCGACCAGGCCGGCAAGCCGGTGAACTTCGAGGTCACCTGCACCGTGGTGAAGAAGAAGGCCGCCCCCGAGGTCACCGATGAGTGGGCGAAGGAGACCATGGGCTTCGAGTCCGTGGCCGACATGCGCGAGCGCATCGCCGAGTCGCTGAACATGCAGAAGGGCGCCATGATGCCGCGCATCAAGGAGAACGCCATTATGACGAAGCTGCTGGAGCGCATCGACGCCGAGGTGCCCGCGGCCATGGTGGCCGAGGCCGAGACCTCGCTGCTCCAGGACTTCTTCGGCCAGCTGCAGCAGGCCGGCATGACCTTCGACGCCTACCTGGGCAGCCAGGGCATCACCGCCGACCAGTTCAAGGCCGATCTGAAGGCCCAGGCTGCCGACCATGTGAAGGAGCAGCTCGCCCTTGAGGCCTGGGCCCGCCATGCCGGCATGGAGATCACCGACGAGGAGATTTCCGCCGAGTTCGATAAGACCGGCGTGGAGGATCCCGCAGCTTTGGAGAAGGAGTGGCGCGAGGCGGGTCGCCTGCACCTCATCCGCACCGGCCTTCTGCGCACCAAGGCCATCGAGGACCTCATGGAGAACGCCAAGGTGACCGAGAAGGACTTCGCCGCCGAGGCCGCTGCCGAGAAGAAGGCTGCCAAGAAGCCGGCGAAGAAGAAGGCCGCCAAGAAGGCCGACGACGCCGAGGAAGCCGCCGAGTAACAGCGCTTCGCATCGCGGGTCGACAAGGGCGGGGGAGACCCCGCCCTTTTTCGTGGCGAATCTTCCGGGTCGGGACCGCCCGGTATTCTGATTCGCTCAGACAGTCCTCGCTTTGTGCGACAGTCCACTGGACTGTCGCAGTCGCTGCGGAACTCGCTCGGTCAGAACACCGGGCACTCCCTCTACACTCAACCTCCGCTGCTGTGTTCATTTCCCCGTTCCCCTTGCATTGCGAACGGATGTATAGCAATATGGTTCTGAACTATGGACAGGCCGCGTTATGCGGCCCTATTTGCGAAAGAGAGGCACCCATGGGCATCGAACGCGCGAGCAACGCCCTCATCCCCTACGTCATCGAGCAGTCGCCGCGGGGCGAGCGCAGCTACGACATCTACAGTCGCCTGCTGAACGACCGCATCATCTTCCTCGGCGAGCAGATCGACGACCATGTGGCCAACTCCGTGGTGGCCCAGCTGCTGCACCTGGAGGCCACCGATCCCGATAAGGACATCTCCCTGTACATTAATTCTCCGGGCGGCTCGGTCACGGCCGGTCTCGGCATTTTGGACACCATGAACTTCATCAAGTGCGACGTGTCCACCATCTGCATCGGCGAGTGCGCCTCCATGGCCGCCGTGCTCCTGTCCTCGGGCACCAAGGGCAAGCGCTTCGTGCTGCCGAACTCCATGGTGCTCATCCACCAGCCGCTCGGCGGCGCCCAGGGCCAGCAGACCGAGATCGCCATCGTGGCCGACTTCATGCTGAAGACCCGCAAGCGCCTGAACAAGATCCTGTCCGAGAACACCGGCCAGTCCATTGAGCGCATCCAGCTGGACACCGAGCGCGACAACTACATGACCGCCGAGGAGGCCAAGGAGTATGGCCTCGTGGACGAGATCATCTACCATCACGGCGCCATGCCCGGCCAGAAGAAGGGCGAATAGCGCGCATCGCTTCCCGATGCACCGCGAAGCCGAACGAGCGAGGAACCTGAAAAGGAAGCCATGAACAACCATCATCATCCCTACGACCCCCATCGGGGCGATTACACCTGCGCCTTCTGCGGTAAGACCGGCGACTTGGTCAACGCCATGATCTCCGGCCCCAACGGCATCTACATCTGCGACGAGTGCATCTCGGTATGCGCCGATGCCATGATGCGCGACATGGGCTACACCATGGCCCAGGAGTTCGAGCCGGTCGATGACGGCCGCTTCGGCGGGGGCTGGGGCCGCTGGGGCAATCCGCCCGAGGCCGAGATGGTCCGCGAGGAGAGCCCCGTGGTCGACGACGGCCCCTCGCCGGCCGAGGTGCTGGGGGACTTGCCCACGCCCCACGAGCTGTACGCGCGGCTGTCCGAGCACGTGGTGGGCCAGGAGGAGGCCAAGCGGGCCCTGTCCGTGGCCGTGTACAACCACTACAAGCGCATCTCCATGGGGGAGGCGGCCGCCGAAGGCGACGTGGAGCTGGCCAAGAGCAACATCATGCTCATCGGTCCCACGGGGTCGGGCAAGACGCTTCTGGCTCAAACCCTGGCCCGCACCCTGCAGGTGCCCTTCGCCATCGCCGACGCCACCACGCTCACCGAGGCGGGATACGTGGGCGAGGACGTGGAGAACATCTTGCTGAAGCTCATCACCGCCGCCGACTTCGAGGTGCCCCGGGCCGAGATCGGCATCATCTACATCGACGAGATCGATAAGATTGCCCGCAAGGCCGAGAACCTCTCCATCACCCGCGACGTGTCCGGCGAGGGCGTGCAGCAGGCCCTGCTGAAGATCGTCGAGGGCTGCGAGGCCTCGGTGCCGCCCCAGGGCGGTCGCAAGCACCCCCAGCAGGAGCTCATCCCCATCGACACCACCAACATCCTGTTCATCTTGGGCGGCGCCTTCGTGGGTCTGGCCGACATCGTGGCGAGCCGCGTGGGCACTACCTCGCTGGGCTTCGCGAGCGAGCTGGCCGCTTCCAAGAAGGAGTCCGAGGCCGAGCTTCTGCGCCAGGTGCTTCCCGAGGATCTGAACAAGTACGGCATGATCCCCGAGTTCGTGGGCCGCATCCCGGTCATCACGTCGCTGAACGAGCTGTCCGAGGAAGACCTCGTGCGCATCCTCGTGGAGCCGAAGAACGCGCTCGTGAAGCAGTACACCCGCATGTTCGAGTTCGAGGACTGCCGCCTGGCCTTCGACAAGGCGGCGCTGACAGCCATCGCCCACGAGGCCGTCGAGCACGGCACCGGCGCCCGCGGCCTGCGCTCCATCTGCGAGCGCGTGCTCATGGACGTGATGTACGACCTGCCCGAGTTCGACGGCGCCTCCCAGGTGACCGTGCGGGCCAGCGACATCACCGGCGAGACGAAGCCGGTCATCAAGCCCCGGGCCAACATCGAGGAAGCCCTGCACGCTTCCTAGCAGCTATGGGCGGCGCCGGGCGTCCATGGGGGCGCCGGCGCCGTGTTCCGTACCCACCGATTTCGCAGAGAAGGGATGAGGATGACCCAGACCGATTACGCCGCCATGGAGCGGCCCATCTTCGAGGCATGGAAGGACGCCGGCTATTTCCAGCGCACGCCGGGCTTCGGCGAGCATGCCGGCGAGAGCTACACCATCGTCATCCCGCCGCCGAACATCACCGGCGTGCTGCACATGGGCCATGCCCTGAACGACACCATCCAGGACGCCTGCATCCGCCGCGCCCGCATGCGCGGCTTTAAGACCCGCTGGATCATCGGCACCGACCATGCCGGCATCTCCACCCAGACCAAGGTGGACAAGCGCCTGGCCGAGGCTGGTATCAGCCGCCTGGAGATCGGCCGCGAGGCCTTCATCGGGGAATGCTACAAGTGGCGCGAGGAGTACGGCACCACCATCGTGAACCAGATCAAGGGCATGGGCTGCTCCTGCGACTACTCCGACGAGCACTTCACCTTAGAGCCCTCCTACGTGCGCGCCGTGCGGAAGCTGTTCGTGGACTGGTACCGTGACAAGCTCATCTATCGGGGCAAGCGCATCGTGAACTGGTGCCCGAGCTGCACCACGGCCATCGCCGACGACGAGGCCGAGTACGTGGACGAGGTGGGGCATCTGTGGTACCTGCGCTACCCCCTGGCCGAGCCGGTGGACGGCCTGGAGTACCTGGTCGTGGCCACCACGCGCCCCGAGACCATGCTGGGGGACACCGGCGTGGCCGTGAACCCCAAGGACGAGCGCTTCGGGCATCTCGTTGGCAAGACGGTGAAGCTGCCGCTCGTGGATCGCGAGATTCCCATCTTCGCCGACTGGCACGTGGACACCGAGTTCGGCACCGGCTGCGTGAAGGTGACCCCCTCCCATGACCCCAACGACTGGGCCATGGGGGAGAAGGCGGGGCTTCCCCGCATCAACATCTTCGACGAGACGGCGCACGTGGTGGAAGGCTACGGGAAGTTCTCGGGGATGGACCGAGACGAGGCCCGCGAGGCCGTAGTGGCCGCCTTCGAGGAGCTCGGCCTGCTCGATCATGTGGAGGACCACGACCATTCGGTCATGACCTGCTACCGTTGCCACACCAAGCTGGAGCCCTGGGAATCCGAGCAGTGGTTCGTGGCCGTGGACGGCCTGAAGGAGGCCGCCGCCCGCGTAGTGGAGGACGGTTCCATCCAGTTCCACCCGGCCCGGTGGAAGCAAGTGTATCTGGACTGGCTCGCGAATTTGAAGGACTGGTGCATCTCGCGCCAGTTGTGGTGGGGCCACCGCATTCCCATGTACTACTGCGATGAGTGCGGCTGGGAGGACGCCTCGGTGGACGAGATTGAGGTCTGCCCGGTGTGCGGGGCGCCGGTGCGCCAGGACGACGACGTGCTGGACACCTGGTTCTCCAGCCAGCTGTGGCCCTTTGCCACCATGGGCTGGACGGAAGAGGGCATGGACGCGCCCCAGATGCACACGGCCTACCCGACCCAGGTGCTCTCCACGGCCCGCGACATCATGGGCCTGTGGGTGGCGCGCATGGTGATGGCCTCCATGTACTGCTGCGATAACACCATTCCCTTCGAGGACGTCATCATCCATCCCACGGTCATGGCCGCCGACGGCAAGCCCATGTCCAAGAGCCGCGGCAACGGCGTGGACCCGCTGCGCCTCATGGAGGACTACGGCGCCGACGGCATGCGTTTCGGCCTGCTCATGCAGGTGACCGGCGCCCAGGACATGAAGTTCAACGAGGCCAAGCTGGAAAGCTCCCGCAACTTCGCCAACAAGGTGAAAAACGCGAGCCGCTTTGTGCTCATGAACCTGGAGGGATACGAGCCCGGCGCGCCCGAGCCGGTCACGCCGGCCGACCGCTGGATCTTCTCCCGTCTGGCGAAGGTCGTGGCGGCGGTGGACGCGGCCTACGACAACTTCGAGTTCGGCGAGATCACCCGCGAGCTGTACGGTTTCGTGTGGAACGAGTTCTGCGACTGGTACATCGAGTTCTCCAAGGCCCGTCTGGCCGTGGGGGCCGATCCGGCCGATCGCGCCGCCTGCCAGCGCAACCTGGTGTTCGTGCTGGGGCAGATTCTGCGCCTTCTGCATCCCATCATGCCGTTCATCACCGAGGAGGTCTACGGCGAGATGCCCAAGGACGAGGGCGCTGTGCCCATGCTCATCGTGGCGCCGTGGCCCGATGCCGCCGAGCTTAGCCGCTTTATCGACGAGGAGTCCGAACGTGCCATTGCCATGGTATGCGAGGTGGTGGGCGCGGTGCGCTCCACCCGTTCGCGCTACGGCATCTCGCCGAAGGTGGCCCTGCCCGTGGCTGTGAAGGTGGCGGCCGAGGCTGACGCGGCCCTGCTGCTGGCCCAGGCGCACCTCATCGGCCAGCTGGCCAATGTGGAGGAGCTCGAGGTGGCTGTGGAGGCATCCAAGCCCGCCGAGAGCGCCGTGGTGCTCGGTTCGGGGCTCGAGGTTTATATCGTGCTGGCGGGCCATGTGGACTTCGATGCCGAGCGGGCGCGTCTGGCCCGTGAGCGCGATGGCCTGGCCAAAGACGTTGCCAAGTTCGAGAAGAAGCTCTCCAACCCGGGCTTTCTGGCGAAGGCCGCCCCGGAGATCGTGGAGAAGGACAAGGCGAAGCTGGCCGACCTGGCCGACAAGCTGACCCGCGTCGAGGCCCAGCTGGCCGAGCTGGGGTAAAAGGCTCGCGCCCGCGCAGATCGACCTACTTCCTGCATCGCACCTGTGCAAATCGGTTCATTTTTGCATCGCTGCATATTATGAGCTGATTTGCACAGGTGTTTGCACATTAAGGGGCGATTTGCATAGATTTTAGGGATGGGCGAGAGCAAAATCTATGCAAATCACGTGTTTAGATGTCGCGATGCTCAACGAGCCCCGATTTGCACAGGTCAGGTGTGAATCGGGACTCGTGATCTGCGCAGATGCCGACGGGAAGCTCGCGCGAACCGTCCGATCTCAGCCGCCTTGTTCTGCTCGTGTCGCCGGGATAGTCGAATTGCGCTACTCGACTTCTCTTCCCGCGTCTATCTCGCGAGGGAAGAATACCTCCATGCGGGCGTTGGGCCTTTGCTTGCCGATAAGGCTGCCGAGCAGCATGAGCACGGCTGCCACGGCAATGCCGATGACGATCTGGTGCAGGTCGGCTACCTTGAAACCCAGGGCCATGGTGGCGCAGTAAGCCGCCGTACCGCCTGCGAGCGAGAGCAGGGCGCCCAGCGCATTGGCCCGTTTCCAGAACAGACCGCAGACCAGCACGAAGAAGAACGCCGTCTCCAAACCGCCGAAGGCGAACATGTTGATCTTCCAGATGACGTCGGGCGGCGTGACTGACAGGGCGAACACCGCCACGCCCAGAAGCAGGGTAATCGCCTGGCTCCAGAAGGCCACCTTGCCTTCGCGCACGGCAATGCCGCGCGATTCGCAGGCGTGCAGGCACACATCCTTGATAATGGCCGACGACGAGGAGATGAGCAGCGAGGACACTGTGGAGATGGAGGCGGCCACAGGGCCGATGATGGCCACGCCCGCGAGCACCGGCGGCAGTGATTCCACAATCACACTGGGAATGATGTTGTCGACGCTGCCCCCGTAGGCGGCCAAATCCTCGGTGAGCACGCCGGCCGACAGCACGCCGAGCGAGGTGACGCCGATCATCATAGCGCCGATGATAACGGTGCCCCAGATCATGGCGGAGTGCAGGGCCCGGGTGTCGCGGTAGCCCATGGTGCGCACCACCGATTGGGGCAGCACGAAGGTGAACACGCCCACGAGCAGCCACTGGGTCAGGTACAGCGAGGGAGGCATGGCTCCACCGGCGAAGGGCTCGAGCATCTGGGGCTCATGGGTGGCGATGGAGTGCATGATAGCCTCGTAGCCACCGCCGGCATCCAGAATGCCGCAAGCCAGCACCACGATGCCCACGAGCATCATAATGCCGCACAGGGCATCGGTGACGGCCACGCCCCGAAAGCCGCCGATGGTGGTGAACAGTACCACGGCCACGCCGAACAGGCCCAATCCAATGACGTAAGAGTAGCCGGTCACCGCTTCGAAGAGCTTCGCGCCGCCCACGAACTGAGCCACCATGGTGGCGGCGAAGAACAGCACGATGACCAGCGCCGACAGGTTCGCCAGGGCGTTGGAGCCGTAGCGGGCTCGGATGACGTCCACGACGGTCACGGCGTTCAGCTTGCGGGAGATGAGCCCCATCTTCTTGCCGAAGATGCCGTAGAGCAGCACGAGGGCGGTCACCTGCACCACGGCCATGTACACCCAACCGAAACCGATGTCCCAAGCTTGGCCCGGGCCGCCTACAAAGGAGCTCACCGACCCGTAGGTGGCGATGGTGGTCATGGCCAACACGAAGCCGCCCAGGGCCCGGTTGCCGATGAAGTAGCGGTTCACGAAGGTGCCCCCGGCGGCTCGAGTACGGCCGCGCACGATGATGGAGGCGACAAGGGCGATGAGCAAAAAGCCCGCCAACGGGGCCAGCGGCGCCAGCGCCTCAAGGCTGTCAGGCGATACGAGCGACGCGAAATCGAAGTTATCGAAGCCGAGGTCGAGATTATCCACGGAATGCCTCCTCGCCGCTCGCGTCATCGTCGTCCAGGTTGAAGTTGGCGAAGAGGCCCTTGCCCAAAACGATGGCGGCGAGCACGGTCACGATCCACGTGCCCACGCACCCGCCGATGATCCAGATGGGGGTGGAGAAGACCTCGATGTCGCTGTCGGCCATGCCGATGCCCCACGACAGCCAGGTGACGACGATCACGAACAGCGCTGCCACCGTGGCGAGCGCCTCTCGGTTTGCCTGCCGCATCTTGGCGGCATAGGTGGTGAATGTTCGCTTTGTCATGGCACGCTCCTCGCTGCTCGGGGTAGCTTCTCTTGCGTTGCGTCAAACAATACCAAAAGCGCCGAGGGAACGGTACCCTCGGCGCCGGTAGTTTTCAGGATAAGGCTCCTGTCGGGCCTGACGAGACGGCTAAATCGCCGCGTCGCGGATGACGTCGATGAACTTCTGACGATCCCACTGCCCCAGATCGCCCTCGGCACGGTCGCGCACGGACACGACGCGCTCCTCGATCTCCTTGTCGCCGAGTACCACCATGTAGGGGATCTTCTGGCTCTGGGCCTTGGCGATCTTCACCTTCATGGGCTCGTTGGCGTCCATTATCTCCACGCGGCCGCCCACGCTCTTCAGCTCGCCGGCGAACTCGGCGGCGGCCTCCTTGTGGCGGTCGGCGATGGGGATGACGGCCACCTGCACCGGGGCCAGCCACAGCGGCAGGGCTCCGGCGTAGTGCTCGATGAGGATGCCGAGGAAGCGCTCGATGGAGCCGAAGATGGCGC
>ERZ777306.2672-NODE-2672-length-21720-cov-4.765336_pt1 | contig 21720 bp, 18 predicted proteins | sample MGYA00374966_ERZ777306 | MGnify/ENA primary metagenome ERZ777306 (study PRJEB29329, sample SAMN06343882) | mouse gut metagenome | isolation source: Mouse cecum | place: Austria: Vienna | collected 2014-11-15 ...
GTCACTCAGGTTGAAGCCCCAGAGGGGTACCTCCTGGAGGGCACCTACCAGTGGGCCGAAATCAAGACCGGTGTTGAGAAAACCTACGTCAAATTCACCAATAACCGTATTTCCGGCCTGACCATTCGTGCTCTGGACCGGGACACACAGGCCCCTCTGGCCGGCGTCATCTTCGAGGTTTACGAGGAGAATGGCAAGCTGGTTCAGACTGTGACCACCGACGCTGCCGGCATTGTGACCGTCAGCAACCTCGCTCCTGGCACCTATCTGGTAAAGGAGAAGAAGGGGCCAGACGGCTATCAGATTGACACCGCTTCTCAGCGTGTGACTATCACCAACAATGCCAACACCACCATCACCTTCAACCATGTGGTCAACGCTAATCTGACCCTTCGCGCTGTGGACGCAAAGTCTGGCGCAGTGATTGCCGGTGTAACCTTCCATGTTACCAAGGCTGATGGCACCTATGTTGGCGAGTATACCACTGGTGCTAACGGTTTGGTTCAGCTGGCCGCCACTGCTCCCGCCGACTACACCGTCAACGTGATGACTGTTCCTGAAGGCTACATTCTGGATACAACCTCCCGCACCTTCACTGTGAAGGCCAACGTACAGGTCCAGGAGACCTTCGTCATCAACCAGGAATCCGGAGCCGCTGTCCGTGTGATTGAGGCTCAGACCGGCAACGGCGTGAAGGGAGTCTCCCTGAAAATCACAACTCTGAATGGCACTCTGATTGGCAACTTTACCTCCAACGGCCAGGGCTATATCAACGTAGACCTCAAGCCCGGCGAGTATATTGCCTGGCAGACCTTCGTGCCCGATGGGTATGAGAAGGATCCCCAGCCTCACAACTTCGTCGTGAAGGCCAATGTCACTACCAATATTGAGCTGGAGGTTGTGAAGCAGTCCCACGTCCGCATCCAGGTCATTGATGCCACCACTAAGGCGGGCGTGTATAATGTCCAGGTTGAGATCGTGGACGCCAACAACAACTATGTCGGCCGCTATAAGACCGACAACGAGGGCTTCATCTATCTGGATACCGTCCTCGCTTCCGGCCGCTACAAGGTCACTATGCTGACTGTTCCCGAAGGATATATCAAGGATACCACGCCCAAGACTATCTCCGTGGAGTTGTCTGGCACCACTGACATCAAGTGGGAAATCACTGGCCAGCAGGGTCAGCTGACTATCACCACTCTGTCCGCCGCTGATAATACCCTGATGGGCATCCGCAAGGGTGCTCGGCTGCAGGGTGCTGTATACCAGATTACCGATATGTCCGGCACTGTCGTGGCCACCATCTACGGTGACAGCTATGGCGAGGCCCACTCCGGCGCTCTGGCTATCGGCTCCTACTACGTGCAGCAGATCCAGGCCCCCGCCGGCTACATGGTCAATGACCAGCGCGTAACTGTGCGAATCAGCAGCAAGAACGACGACGTGAAAATCACCGTCTACAATAAGTCCGGCAACTTCGCCACTTCCGTTGAGGCTCATGGTCCTCGTACCGTGGCTGCAAATAAGCAAGCCAAGTTCTACTGGACCAACGTGTATAACAAGTCCACTGTGCCCGTGGCCAACTTCTTCCTGCACGTTAAGGTGCCCACTGACGGCGCTCGTGCTGGTACGTTCTACACCGGCACTTGGACTGGTACCGCTACCACCTATCGCATTGAGTACAAGACCAACTACTCTGACTATCGTGTTCTGGCCCAGGGTCTGAACAGCAAGTCTCAGTACAGCTACGACCTGAGCTCCATCGCTCTGGGTCTGACCTCTGGCGAGTACGTCACCGATGTGCGTATGGTGTTCGCCCAGGCTTCTGCCGGCATGCACGAGTCTATGGCTCCCAGCATGTACGTCACTGTTCTGCCCAACGTGGTCAACGGCTTCCAGCTGATCAACCGCGCTGAGGTTGGCTGCCAGGGCGCTGCCTCCGCATCTGTGAGTGGCACTGGTACTAACAGTGCTAACACTGGGATTAATAGCATCAACGATGGCTGGACCAGTTCTTCCTCTCAGTCCACCACCACTGTGAATGGCCCCGCATATCCCAACTACGGCTATCCCGGCTACTACCCCCAGTACCCCCTGCCTAACCAGCTCCCCAAGACTGGCTATTAAGGGATAACAAATGGCCCCGCTTCGGCGGGGCCGTCTTTTTTTGTGCGGAACTTATCCTTGGCGAATGTAGGGTTTGGAAATACTTGCCTTTTGAGTGGATACAGAGAGCTGTGGAGGGAAGGATGTTCCGGACCTTTGCCCCATGTGTTCTGAGAGGATATACCGATCGATGATATTAGGAGAGAGTTGGGCCATTCAAGGGCCAAGCCTCTTTTTGTTGAAAACAATAGGCAGGTGGTGCTAGTCCAAATACCATCGATCGTAAGGACCTCCGGGGCTCGTGATTCAACATAAAGAAACTCAAAATTCAACATTTCTTCGTATCCACCGAGAAAAAATATAAATTTTCCGGTATTAGATACCCCATTTGCAGAATTGAATTCTTCCTTTTTGCATACGATACCGACATCTTACCAGAAAGGAGAGGGGGCATAAATCAAACCTGCCCCCGGTAAATGCTTATGAAACGCATCTTTGCTCTCGGGTTGGCGCTCATTCTTTGTATGTGCTCCCTGACCCTCCCCGCTCTTGCAGCGGGTACTGATAGCGCTGGCTATGGCGTTGCTGTAGACGGCACTACATTCAATCGTGGCTCCAGCGGCGGCGGCACGCCTGGCAGTCTCACGGACAACACTGGTTCCAACGGCTACTATGGATATATCCCTTCCTCTGATGAGGTTCTGGGGATGAACTCTGGCAACAAGGTCACCACTGCAGATGTTGATGGCTGGGTCAGCCGCAAGGGTAACGACCTGATTGGGATTGTTACCAAGGGTGTTCAGGTGTTTTCTATTCTGGGCTTCTTTGGAGCTCTGTTCCTGATTGTGGTTGGTGCTCTGGGCGACAAGCGGACCATGGTTGCTGGGCTTATTGCTCTGGTTATCGCCTGTGCCGTGTTTACTGCCGCTACCTGTGCTCCTCAGATTATGTCTGCCGTTCGCGGCTGGCTGATCACCTAATCTAGGGGGGAGGAGATAATTATGCCAGAGCTCCAGACTCTCATTAAAGTTGCGGCTATTCTGATGGCTATTTGCCTGGTGCTCTCTGTCCTGTTTCATATGCCTCGGGCAGCTATCGTTTTCCTGATTATGCTCATTACGGTCCCCATGCTCTGCACAATCATGTGGGGTGATGGATCCCGGTATGTTGCAAGAGTCGCGAGTCTCTTTACTCCGGAACTCGAACAGCAAATCAATGATGGATATCGAGTGTACCATGACGCAAACGCCGAAGATCCCGTGGTTGACCTTGACCAGATAGAGTCGTATTTGGACAAGGTCAAGGGAACCGTGAAAAGTAACACAATTGAGAAAGTCTTCCCAACAAGATAGTGCTTTTTGTTTTGCCAATACAATTCGAATCAATTGCATAGCATAATAATAAGCTATTGACTACCAATGGGGGGCAGCTGATAGACGTCCTCCTGTGGGCAAAAATAAATTGGAAAGGTTGTTTTATAAAAATGATGAAACGCATTTGTCTCAGCATCCTGATCGCAATTTTTGGTGTATTTGCGGGCGCTGCTCTTGTGGGATTCGACTTGATTCCTGCGTCTGTCGGGCTGTCTGTTTGGGGTCTTGGATTCATTGCAGCAGTCGCATATTTTATCCGGTCCGGATCCAAATCCTGAACCGTGCCCCCCTGGAGGCATATGATTTTATCCCCTGCTCCTGAGGAAGGAGCTGGGGATTTTTACGATGGCCTTTTTAATGCCCAAGGTGGAATACATAGGGGGTGCTGCAAGAAACACAAAAATCGGGCGTGGTTAGTACAGAGGCTGTGACAGAGCGTTTTTCAGTTGAGTGTCAGCGCAGCGGTTGAGCGGGGTGTAGGCCTCGGTCTCCTAAAGGCATGGTAGAAGTTTGGATCCATAGTATTACACCCGCTTTTTAGTGGGTTTTTATTGTAGAAAGAAAACTCCGTGGGATATTTCTTGACTAAATAGCACATAAACAATTTGCATAAGATAGAGAAGAAGTCGCAAAAATATAATATAAGGAGACCATTTGCTTGGACAATGATGACAAGAAGAGAACGGGATATGGGAAATATCCCTTCCTTGATGACAGAGGGCTGCCCATTGGGCGAATAACTCCTGTGCAGTGGGTCAGAGAGGATGAATCGCCAGAGAAGAAGATGGTAATTGATTTCAAAAGAATCGTTTCAATGTTGATAGCGATTGTAGCACTGTTTGTTATCGTGGTATTCGATATTTGGAAAGACATCTCTCAGGATACCATCGGATTATCTGATCAAAATAATGTATCGGGGATGTGTGCTTTCATCGACCGCACCCATGAGATATATCGGGGGAGCCACTACCTAACGGAAGCCTTGGAATATTTCTATGACAAGACCGGAGTTGCCCCATATGTGTATATCACAGATACCATCAACGGGAACGACAGTCCATCGTTCGATGAAATGACCCAGTATGCGGCGAATCTGTACAGTTGGCACATCCACGACAAATCTCATGTGCTGATACTGATTCAAAGAAATATGGGCCGATACCAAGTCTCAACTGTGGTAGGGGAGGCAGCTACAGAGATTTTGGACGAAGATGCGGTTGGGTCGTTGGAAAACAGTTTGTTGGACTCTCTTAGACGTAGTGTCAGCAAAGAAGCCTCTATATCGGATGGGCTTAAAATGGCAGCAGATCAGATAGCCAGACCAAAGAAGGAACTGAGAAATCCTATTATTGCAGGTTTTGTGACCATACTTGCAGTTCTATTTCTGGTTGTTTGTTTCAATGTCAACCGAGATTCAGATTCCCAGACATAGAGAATATATTTGAGCTTTTGTGCATATGATAGCCTCAGTGAACAATTCGGGAGGTAATATCTATGCGGAAAGTCATCGATGTCGCAAAGCAGTCTAAGAAAGCTCAGAAAGCCTTCTATGCTACCAAGCGCGGCGGCTGGAACGGAGTCAATCCCGTATCTCGAATCGTACCGAGTGGAAAGCAGTATTCCCGGGCAAAGGCGAAGGCCAATGATCGCCGGAGTGCCGATCCGCTCGGTACTTTTTTGCTGGAATAGCAAAGGTGCTCTCTGCATACTATGGCCTCAAACCCAATTTGGAGAGACAAAAATACGCAAAAAGGGGAATGCAAAATGTATACTGTCATCATTAACAAGGCTAAGACGTTGGTGTTCGAGACTAAGGAGGCTCTGATTCAGCACTTCGTAAAGCAGGAGGCCACTTTTGGTGTCGATCCCAAGACCTATATCCCTGACATTTTCATGGATATTGCGCTGAACGAGAACGACATTCGGACGCTAAATCCCTACAACGAGTATTTTCCCCGCTGGTTTATGCCGGCGTCGGAGGCCCGGACCACTATGGTCTATGACGCCGATGGCCGCATCATCGACATCCGCCTGTGGCTCCCTGAATTTCGGGCCGCGATGGAGAAGCGGATTAACACGATTCCGGTCTGTGGAAAGTCCGAGAATATGGGTCCGAGGCCCAAGTTCCGGAAGTGCTATCGGCGGCCCAAGGGCCTGAAGCAGCGCAAGAGCCTGCCGGGGCAGATTGACCGAGAGGAGATTCTTGAAGTTATGAGCTCTGTTCCGGTTGGTCTTCTGCGGGCCTATAAGCCTGGCAGATACTGCGGAGTGCGCAGTGACAGCCGCTCCTGGAAGGAACAGTCTAAGTGCAGGAAAAGCTGGCAGTGCCGCTCAGGAGAGTCCCCTGCACGGCAACTGTACAAGCAGGATTGGTTGGAGAGCATTGAGGACATCGAGGCTGAGACGATGCTCATGGAGGACGATTGGATCGATTTGGAGCCGTTGTTCCCGATGCATGAGTCAGACCTTGCGGACGAGATCGGCGAGAACTTCCCCTTCATGCCGAAGCTGACGGCCTGAGAGGGAAGCGAGATGGTTCTGTCAGATAGAGGAGACACAAAGAGGGGAGAGCTAATGCTCTCCCCTTTGAAATATCGAAAGGGAGAATAATAAAATGTTGGATAAAACAAAATTTACCAATGAGGACCTGTCTGGCCTCTACCAGGCATTGTACGAAATGAACCTGGCGGGTATGGATCCGGAATTCCTGAACTTCTATGAGGGGTCTTACGCCCCGGAGAATGTTTTGGCTGATGGAATGTCCCAGGAGGACCTCTGCCGGGCCATCAACAGTCTGATTGGCGAACTGGTTGACGACCTTGGCAGCGAGGAGGCGGCAAAGGAGTGGTTCCTGGAATGCGGCGGTACGGCCAAACTGTACGAAGATGTTGCCACGCTGGTTGGGACATCCAACCCTGAATGCAAGGTGTGCTAATATCCATTCGAATTGCAAACATCATCACCCTCTGGAATGATCCAGGGGGTGAATTTTTCTGCCCAAATACCATCGATCGGTGGGGTAGCTCAGAATATATGGGCCCGTACGCGAGAAAACAAAACCGGCCACATTTCTCTGTATTCACAAAAATGAGTGCTCTCTGTATCCGCCTGCCCCATAGCCCACAGACTTTACCAATAGATTTTTCTTCATTTGCATACCATACAAATTGAGCCAAAAAAAACAAAAAGAGGTGTTTGTTATCAAGCACCGTAACACAGGGAAGGAGGTAACTTTCATGGCAAGAGTATATCGTATCGCCGCAGATACCAGTGAGAAGGAGAAGGCTGTAGGCGGCATCCTGACATTCGCCCAGGCTGGCTGGCTCATATTGGGCCTGCTCATCTTTGCTGCGATATTTGTTCCATTGGCACAGGTGCTCCCACCTGTAATCGCTCTCTTTATTGGGCTCATTCCAGGACTCGGCGTAGGGCTTCCATTCGCTTTCTATCAGAAGGGCGGCCTAACGCTGTCCCAGTATCTGATGTGGCGAATCAAGTTCAACAAGAAGAGCAAACACATGGTCAACACCATGACGTACCGCATCGACAGAGCAAAAGATTATGAACGGGAGCAAGCCGCAAAAAATGCGGAGCAGTTCTCCTAAAACTCAATTTGGAGGTTAAAGTATGATTATTTTAGTCATTCTGCTGATGCTCCTCTTTGTAGGAGGCGTTGGCGCACTGCTGTTCTTCATGGTCAAAAAGCTGGATCCAATGCAGAACGACAAATCTGAGAACAGCAGCCTGGATATCGCACAGGACTTTCTGCCCTTTGATGATATTCGTAACGGCATGATCATTCTGCCAAACCACTGCTACCGGGCAGTTATCGACTGTTCTTCTATCAACTATAACCTGAAGACAGAAGGGGAGCGGGACCAGATTGAAATGTCCTTTCAGCAATTCATAAACTCCATCAAATTTCCTATCTCTATCTTCCTGCAGACCAAAGAGATTGACAATACCCGGCGTGTGCAAGGCTTGAAAGAAGAAGTTGCCAATACGCTGGTTGAGTTCCCCAGCATGAAAACCTATGCGGATCATTTCCTGGCCGAAATGGATAACTTGAACGCCCGGATTGGAAATAACCAGCAGAAAAAGCGATACATTGTTGTCACCTACGATGATGCTGTTGGTTTGGAGAATCTGACTGATGGCGAAAAGGCTGCCCTTTCCAGCCAAGAACTGCATAATCGCTGTACGGCTGTGATAGGTGCTCTGAATGCTGTAGGTATCATCTCTCATGAGATGAGCACCGCCGAGCTTATTGAGCTAGTATACAGCTGCTACAACCGCGAGGGATTCAGCTACGCAGAGGCTATTTCCAGCAACGAGGCTTTCGCAATGTTTGTGGATGGCTCTGAAGATAAATTCCTCGACCTGCCTCGCATTGGTATGCTCGACCTGATTCTCGGTGAGAGTATCAACAAGATTCGCGCCAACAATATCGATGGCGACAAAAACGGTCAGTCCGCATTGGCTGAGATGGAGCAGCTCCGCAGGGAGACGCTGCGGCGGCTGGAGCAGATTCGGCTCCGGTATGCCGGTTACTTCGTGGAGGAGGGATAATTGATGTTCAAAAAAGATAAGAAAAAGAAGGGCAGTGCTGTCGAAGCCCAGCAGAACGGAGCGCTCCTCCTGAGCTCTGACAACGACCACCACCGGCCCTACCATGATGGATAAGGGCATCCCCACCCTGAAAGATTTGATGGCTCCCCCCAGTTTCAATAGGGATGCTTTCGATCATCTCGGGATCGGCAACCGGTATATGCGCAGCTTCCTGCTGGCCGGTTTCCCAAAGCACATTGCTATCGGTTGGGCAGACAAAGTCTACAACTACAACGGAGACTTGGACATGACTATCCACATCAATCCTATGGATGAGCGGGAGGCGATGGACGAGCTGACGGATGCCATCACCCGGGATGAGGCCCAGCTGGATATCGAGACGGAGAAGGGACAGACCCGGAACATGACCCGCCTGGGGAACCGGATCTCTGAACTGGTCCGGGAGCGCGAAAAGATTGAACAGAACTACATCAGCATGTTCCAGGTACAAATGATTTGTAACCTGTATGCGAAATCTGTGGAGCAGTTGGATAAGGAAACCCAGATACTGGACAATGACCTGCGCGGAAAGAAAATCAAGCTGATGCCGCTGCATCTGCGTCAGGACCAAGGGTACAAGTCCGGGATGCCATTTGGCAAGACATGGCTGCCCAAGAACTTCCGAAACTTCTCATCTGAAGGCTTGACCGCCTGTTTCCCATTCTACAATGCTGAGGTATCTCATGCCTCTGGAACCCTCATTGGCGTCAATCTCCAGACCAAGACGCCCATCTATGTTGATTTCTTCGACCGCCGTATCCTTGAGAATGGCAATACGACCATTCTTGGCCGGGCCGGTTCCGGCAAGACCTTCCTCGTGTCCCTGTTGACGATGCGGTCAGCCCTTCAGGGTGTCCGAACGGTCATTATAGATCCCGAGGGAGAATATGGGACGATTACTGAGGCTATGGGCGGCACTATCATCAAAATTGCCCCGGGATCCGCTACCATACCCAATCCATTTGATTTGGAGGATGAGGAAGTCCTCGATGAAGATGGCCAGCCCACAGGCCAGCGCATTGTCAACATCAAGGAGAAGGTCGCCGATCTGCTGAATCTGATTGGTGTTATGACAGGTGAGCTAACTCAGGAGCAGCGCTCTCTGGTTTCCTTTGCTTTGACCAGCATCTATGAGGACTTCGGATTCAACGAGGACTATACCTCTCTGTATGATGACGATGTGGTGCTGAATGAACGTGGTGAGTTTGTCCATCATGGACACAAGCGGCCAATGCCTATCTTTAGTGATTTCCACAAGAAGCTGGTGGAGATTTCCAAGACAGAGGGCAACGAGACGCTAATTCCCGTTGCCAATGCCCTGCGTATGTTTACCAAGGATGGCGTATATGGCCTGTTTGACCAGCAGACTTCCGAGGATATGGCCAATTACCAGGGAGCTCCTGTCATCTGTTTTGATATCAAACAATTGGAGGAGAATGTGCTCCGCCCCATCGGTATGTATATCGCTCTCTCATGGGCCTGGGAGAAATTTGCCAAAAAGAACCCCAAACTCAAAAAGAGGATTGTCTGTGATGAGGCCTGGATGCTGGTTAACCCCAATATGGCTGGCTATCAGTACACAGCTCAGTTCCTGGAGACCTGCTCCCGCCGGTCCCGTAAACGCAACTGCTCTTTGCTGGTCGCATCCCAGAACTTCAAGGAATTCTGTTCCTGCCCCCAGGGTGAGGCAGTGCTGTCCAACGCAGTCGTCAACATCTTCCTGAAACAGTCATCCACTGACCTGGACGCCGTCCAGGATAAGTTTAAACTGTCCAATGGTGAGCGCAGTTATCTGATGTCTCCACCTAGAGGCCACTTCCTGCTGAAGATGAATTCTGAAGCCACGATTGGGTACGCTTTCGCCACCGACTATGAGAAATACCTCATTGAGAAGCGTACTATTGCGAATAATCGCAGATAAAAACACATATGCGGTGCTCCTGTGCTTGCCGTAGATAATTGTTGTTGTCTACGGTGAGCCTGGGCCCCGTACTGGAAAGGAGGAGATTCCTTCATGAGTCAATCTATACAACAGGGTTTTAAGCGTGTATTGGTATTCCTGCTGGCTCTCATGCTGTTCATTGGCGGGTTGATGCCCAGCGGACTGGTTACTCCGGCCCATGCTGGCATTCTGCCCATCAAACGGACATATATCCAGACGACCATTGATACTTCGTCTTGGGAAATTCTTGCTGGCGTCGTTACCTGGGAAGCCGGCGTGGGTGGGAATCAGGCGGAGTCGAAACGAATTGGTGCGACACTGCTGGATAAACTGGCGGGTTCCAATACCCCGTCTGAGGTGGCAGATAAGGTATCGGCGGCACAGAAGAAAGAAGGGGACAACACAGTAAAAAACCTTGTGCTATGTTTTCCTGGTAAAATGAGTTTTTCCGGTTGGAATGATAACTCTACTTCCTCTGATACAAGTCGGGCGCAGCTGATTCGAAACTCTCTGATTTATGATTTAAATGCTGCATTTAAGTTTGTATATGGGGAAAACGGTGTATACAAACCAGCAGGCGATACTATGGATGCAAAAATCCAGCAGTATTCCGATGACATGAAGGCTTTTTTAAGCAATGTTCCATCCGGGTCTGTCAATGGAGCGTCTATTTCTCAGGCATCTTCAAGTGGCATCAATGGAATTACATTTCCCGATGATGTAACCACTGCGGATGACTATATAAAGATTGAAAAAAACTCCGAGACGAGGTACTTTCAGTATCGTATGGTCAAGGGCTATGTAGATATCCGGAACGCTTCATCGAAGTTGGGTCTTGGAACTACCAGTTCTGGCGACGATGCATCGTACATCCACTGGGGCCAACTGGCAGTAGAAGCCTTTGTCAACTTCGGCTCAGAGGAGAGTCTCCAGGTCACAGCAGCCGATGTCTATGATTCAAAGCCAGGGTCAATTGAGAAGGCCGTTGCTGGACTATTGGCCTCGATAGCGGATTGGATCGCAAATGCCCTTGGCTTGTGGAATTTTGATGAAATCATCTTTAACGCAGGCATCCGTGGTACGTCAAGCTATATTGGCGGTGTTTTCCCCGCCGGCTGGCAGCCTGTGATATGGGCTTTCTTCTTCGTTGCGGAAGTTGTGGCCATAGGGATGCTGCTCTACGCCATTATATATAATGTAGGGCGGAAAGTTATGGCAACAATGGATCCTGTTGCCCGGGCAAACGCCATTGAACAAATCAAGTATCTGTTCATTGTGGCTATTATCCTGAGTCTGCTTCCCTTTGCCCTCCCGCTTATGATAGACCTCTCAGCACAGATAACAGGAGTATTCCATGACGCATTGGGGGGCAGAACGGCAACAGAACGGTTTAGCGACCTGGCAGTAAACTCCGGTACCATTGGCGGCGTATTAACGTATCTGATTTATCTAGGTGCGCTTCTCTATTTCAATGTGTTCTATATGTTCCGCTCACTGATGGTTGCCATGCTTATGGTTCTGTCTCCCATCTTCGTCTCTCTGATGGCCTTGAACGAGAACAAGAGGCATTTGACCGTGATGTGGTTTAAAGAATTTGCCGCAAACCTGTTTACTCAGCCAATACAGGCCATTATGCTGAGTTTTATTCTGCTGATTCCTCTCTCCGGACGGCGTATTGAGTCCATCATTCTGGCCTATGTCATGATTCCTGTGACTAATGGACTCCGCCAGCAGTTCTTTGGCTCAGCCGGTGGTATGGCTGATGCCATCGGGCAGAAGGGACAACGAGCTGGTGGCAGGACCCTTATGACAATGGGCGGTCTTGGACTCAGTGCTCTTAGAGGTGGACTTGCTGCTGGCATGAGTGCAGCTGACAAGGATAAAGACGGAGATAAAGAGAAGCAGGAATCCGATGATAGAAGTGGCAATGGAAATCCTGGAGGCGCTACCAATACAACTACTAATACTCAAACGAGGCCTGCAGGGCAGGCAGGAGGTCCTGCTGGTGATGCGAACCCCGGCAAGACTGGCGAAGCTGGAGGCGCTGGGAGGAGTGAGACCCCGAAAGAGACTTCTGGCGGCGGTGCCAACGGAGAACGCGTTTCTCCTGGTGCGTCTACTACAAAGACCAGCACAATAGCAGACCAGGCCAAAGCCGGCATGGATAGTGGGGCAGATGCTGGAACCAACAATTCGGCGGATCCAGCAGCAGATACCGAAGCTAATCCGTCCATGACTTCTACGCACGCACCCCAAACAGAGACTTCTTCGGATGAGTCTCAGACCCAAAATGCTTCTGGCGAACAAACAACATCGGCCTCTGGAAATACGGGGCAACATAGACTTCGTGGTGGGGCTAAGGTAGCTGGAGCTGTGGCTTTGGGTGCTCTTGGCGGTGGCATGGATTACATGGGCAAGAGATTTTTTGGTATGGCTCCAGGCAAAGATGGAGGCCTTGTTACTCAGCTCAGCCAAAAATTGGGAGCCTCTGGTGGAAAGGACTGGCGCGGACAGCCCACTTCAAGTGAAACACCTAGTGAGACCTCTACTGATAATTCCACCTACAACGCATACGATCCAACCGCCCCCGATGGCGGATATGCGCAGGCTATGGCTCATGAGTCCAGCTATGACGATCCTGACAGTACCAGTCCTTTTGCAAAGGGGATCGGCAATCAAACTAAGGTTGGTAATGGAGCAAGCTACACCTTCGGGCCTAAAGAAATGGAAAAGGCCGGTGTCAGAGGCATCCATAAAGCAGGCCAAGGTCAATCCATGGTTAGTTACGATATGGCCAATCTTGGCGCTGCAGACCAGAACCGCATGATGCAAATGGTCAATATGTGGGAAAATGGTTCCGCTGAGGAGCGGATGGCTATGGAGGCTGCCGGAATTGCCGATGTTCAACCGGTAAGCAAAATGGTTGGTGGTCAAGAACAGGTCACTGGTGCCAATGTTGTCTACAACAACGATACGGCTAAGCAGAATCTGGGCATTGATACTGCGCCCGCAAGTGAAGGCGGGAAGGGGTATGGAGTCACAACCAGTGGCACACAGGCTCCGGCAATAGTGCCTGATATGGTTTCGTATATGAATACTCCCCAAGCGGCTGCCAGTGTAGCTACAAAGCAGCTTTCAGATGCAGGTATGTCTGTCAGCATGGGACAGGGCAGTGTGTCTATTTCTTCCTCGGGAGCTGATAGCATGGAATCCATGTGGCTCAACACGGATGATACACAGTTTGCTCTTGTGAACGAGCATGCAAAGATGAATCCCGACGGAGGGTTTACAGCAAATATTCCCATACAGGAGTTCACGCAGGTGTTTAATGCGCCTCCTATCGTTCCCGCCTCTCCCGCAACACAAGGGGCACGTATGGCGGCGCAGAATATGACAGCACAGCCGATTGGTTCGCAGCCCGCTCAGATGGAGATTAGTCAGCCCCAGCCTATATTCCATGGCGGGGAGCAGACTATAACACCGCCTCCCATTGAGCAGTTCACTCAGCAGTCCGTTGTAACACAGCCCCAGCCCGCGGTAACCCCTGCACCACAGACCCCGACAGCTGTAACCCAAACCCCACAGGCAGCGCCAGTTGAGGTTCCTGTTCCACAGGTACAGCAGGTAACGTATCCCGCTCCGCAGGATCCGCCCAGTGTCGGTCCAGCGCCAGTAATTCGGCCGGCACCTGTTGGTCCTGTACCGCAGACAGGTCCGGAGAAAGTAGTGGTTCAGAGTAGACCGGCTCAAGCCCCTTCAGTTCCGACTCAAACGACTAGGCGGGCTCCCGATTCGTCAAATGATGGCAGAGAAGGCAGACCCAATAGCCCTAAAAGTCCAGATAAAAGGCGCACATAAGAGCTTCCACTAAGAAAAAGAGGCTCCTCCCATATGGGAGGGGCCTCTTGGCTTTCACTGGAGCAGAGAAACCAGAGTCGTCTGCTTCTTGTTGTAGGTGATCAGGAGTTTCTCCTTAGCTCTTGTGACGGCCACATACAGCAACCGATGCTCCTCCTCACTGGTGGGGCGAAACTTCTTGAGGGAGAGCAGGACCACAGGCCACTCGAGACCTTTAGCGGAATGGACGGTGATGAGGTTGACAGCGTCCGCATCTTCATGGGCAGTGGACTTTGTCTCCTTCACCTTGTAATCCCGGTATTTCACGCAGTACTGGAAGATTTCGAACGCGGTGTGGAAACCCTTGGTCATCACATCATCCATGAAGGCGTCAGCAATATAGTCTTCCCGGGCATCCTTGGTCATCTCAGTAAAAAGCATGATCCGGTCCTCCTCGGAGGTCAGCTCGTCATACTGCTTTCCCAACGCCTCGGCGTCCTCCTTCAGAGCATCCATGTCGAAGGGGTCCTGGCCAATGCTCTTGCGGTACAGGGCCAGCCCCAAGGTATCGTCATGGTTCATCAGGAAGGCTGCCAGACCAATGATTGCCTTCACATAGGGGGCATCGCCGATGACCTCAGGAACACGCAGGATAGTCGGGATTCCGGCATCCTCCATGTCCTTTTGGATTGCAGTCAGCTCGCTTTTAGTCCGGCACAGGACTGCGATATCCTTGGCGGGAGTTCCCTTTCGAATCAGCTTCGCGGTCTGCTTCACAAACAGATTGCGCTCAGCATCAGGCTTCTCGATGCACATAGTAACAGGTTCCACACCATCTTCCTTCCGATGCGCCTTAATGACCTTAGCGATTCGGGCCTCACGACTCAGGATGCGATTGGCCATGGCAATGATGGGGGACTGGGAGCGGAAATTATCCTCTAAGGGGATATCTACCATGCTGGGGAAATAGGTTCCGAAGTTGACCAGATTCTCAGGATTGGCGTCCCGGAAGCCATAGATAGCTTGCAGCTCATCACCGACAACAACAACGCTCTGGAGCTTCTTGGCCGCCTTGGCCATCTCCAGAATCAGAGATATCTGGTTCCCGTTGCTGTCCTGGAACTCGTCCACAACGATGTGCTTGTAGGGCAGCGCGTCGAAGACACCGAAAGCCTTCAGCCGCAGGATGAGCCGCAGCTGGTCTTCGTAGTCGATTCGATTCAGCCGCACCAGCTCGTCATTGTAGGCGTTGTAGATAGCCAGAAGTTCCTTGGCCCGGGGCTGGAGGTTCCTGGCCAGCAGCACCTCGGTCTCAGCCACAGTCTCGACATGATTGGCTTTCATTGTATCGATGATCTTCCCCATCTGTACCACGGCGCCACAAGCGTTCGGCAGATCCATAAACGGATTGCGGTAGTCCATGGGCAGGGTGCGATTCTTGTCCAGCAGGGAGACGATGATGTCCTTCTTCATGATCTCATCGACCAGCTGAGGAGCCTCGGTGAAACCCAATTTTGCGTAGTGGGTATCCAGCAGCTTCTGACCGAAGCTGTTGAAAGCCTCCACGTTGATCTTGTCTGTGTCGATATTCAAGCTTGCCAGAGAAGCACCTTTTGCATACCGGCGCAGGCGGGAGCGCATCTCACCACAGGCTTTGTCGGTAAAGGTGATCATGAGGATTTCCTCCTCCTTACAGCCCTCCTCAATGAGACGCAGGGTGCGCAGGGTGACGATGGTTGTCTTGCCGGAACCAGCCACAGCATTTACCCGGCACTCTCCATCATCAAAGGCAACAAATTTCCGCTGGCTGGGGGTCATGTGGATACTATCCAGCGGGGTTTCCGCAACAGATTTGACCTCCTCCAGGCTGCGCTTTACAAACTCCGTGTGACAGAGATCATTGAAGACGCAGTTGTAACAGTCCCGGCTGTCCTCCGAACACACGGAGATGTCGGGTTTCTTCCCAGCATACTCTTTGGCCAGGTTCGCCTCTTCGCCAGGGACAAAGTGGTGGTTGATGATGTTTGCCCCGGTCTTGAACTCGAAGGACGGGGAGAGCTCACGGGAAGTATCCTGGCTGGACTTCATGTAGTAGAAGCTGCCAAAGACGGGCTTCTCGGTGATACCCAGCTTTGCCGCCTCAGCCTCGCCGCACCGCTGAAGGGCCAGCAGATCGGGGTTCTTATCAGGCGAGGATGTACGAGACTTGTAGGTCATCTCTGGTTTCTTGTAGAGGTAGCGAACACACTCGATCGCGGTACCCCGGTCAATGAGCCGGTGGGCGGAAACGGAGTGATCCTCTCCCATCACATTGACCTTGTTGACGAAATTCTCTGCCAGGATGTTGTGTGTCTGGTACTGCTCAAAGCAGAGATAGCGCCACAGCAGGATGTTCATCCGGTCGCACTCGGCCTCAGACTCAAAACCCAGAAGTTTGTTTGCCTTAGCGTCAAAGGCGTCCTGGACCTTTTTCTTCAAGGCCTTCTCCGTGATGGTAAGCGGACTGCTCAGGAGTACATCCTTCATGATACCGCGCAGAATACTCGCCTTGATGATGCCGCTGTCCACCGCAGTGTGCAGAAATGCCTTTCTGGGGCAAGTGTTGATTTCAGCAATAGCCATAGTGTTATTATTCCTCCTTAATTTCGCTATGTATTTGATCCTTGTATTCTTGTTATCCCTTGATTGGATATGTCGTTATCGTATGCGGATGGATGAAATTCAATTCTGAGGGGAGAAGGGGAGAAACTTTCTTAAGTAGGACCCCTTTGAATGGGCAGAAAATGGAACTTGCTTTTTGGCGGATTCGATTGTAGTGGTATCTTTTTGGTGGATACAGAGAGACGTGGCGGGTTTATGTCTTTTGAGTGTTGGCCTATGTGTTCTTAATTACCACACCGATCGATGGTATTTGGGGAGGTTTGTCAATCGGCGTTGTTTACAACGGAGATGCGCCTGGCGACACTGTGTCGTTAAAGGAGACGCAGTTGCAGGGACAAAATAAAAAGAGAGCAGAAGCCCTCTTTGTTGTATCTTACAGAGTTGTGTTGTGAGTGGAGTAGTAGTCGATGAGCGCCTGGAGGCCACCAGCATCAATGGTCAGATGCTTTGCGTCGCCATACCAATGACTGAGGTGCGCTCCGTAGTGCTTCACACCTTCCTGGGTCTCGTGGGCAAGCATCTTCTTGAGTTGCTCCACTTTGTAGATGTCACCTATCATATTGATTCCTCCTTAAATATTGTTGTCAGCAAATTTCTCTGCCTCAGCGTCCGTCATGACAAATCCAAAGTAACAGACCCGCTTCACGGTAGTCTCAATGACTCGAACGCTTCGAGCGTTCCTCTGAACCAGCCATGTATGCTGCCGCCACAGACCGTCTTTAGTGAGGGCATATCCGGTTGCGATGGCCACCTCGTTTTTGTCCTTGTTGGCCAGCCAGAGGTTGCTGGAGTTGGCATGACAGCGACTAGGTTCTCCCTTTATCAGAATGGAATGGTCTCCGATCCAAAGCTGTCCACGTTCCAGAATCTTAGCCATGTCCTCCTCGACGGCGGGGAAACAAGTCTCGTGGCCGCCAAAGGAGAGTAAGAGCCGGTTCAGATCAATGAATCTGGAGTCGATTGCTTTGCCATTAGCAAGCTTGGCAGCGAGCCCCTTTGACAGCCCCTTCTTGCCCCACCACTCAGCGTCGATACGCTCCTGCCACTCGGGGTCCGGGGCGTTAGTGGCCAGAAGTTTCATCTTGGCCACAGGTACCTGGGCGAATGTGCGGATGGGTGTGCCGCCATTTTTGTAGATGTATGCAAAGCGGTGATCCAGGTTGTCCATATTTTCCTTTTTCATTTTGGTGTTTACCTCCTCAATTTTCGTCGTATTCGTCTTCCATTTGCGAGCTGTCCAGCACATGCCCTGTCCCGGTCAACCACGGATGGATGCGGCCGATGGGGCCATCTTTGGCAATCAGGAGCTCGATGGATCTACAGAGATATGTGTATGGAACTCCATGAAGCTTAAGGTCGCAGGACTCCCAGATGATGGACCTGGGGTGGACCCAGGCCAGCTGCACAAGGCTGGGCGTAGCAGGCTCAAGCAGCCACATCTCATGGGTGGCCGCAACATCTGGGACCTCAGAACCATCCGGCTCATGGTAGTCGAGATCATCTGGAAATCCAAGAATCAGGATAGGGTAGACCTCGATGCCATCCGTCTCATAGCTTTTGGCGTCCTCATTTGCTGCCAAGCACCGCCGAAATCGCCCGAGCAAACCAATGGCCGTGACACAATCTTTGATGTTTTTGCAGACACAGATTCGTGGAGTCGTCTTATCCTCTCCTCGCATGGCGGAGTAGGGGACCGTTGGTTGAATTGTTTTTCCCAGATAGGCCGTCAACGCATCTTCGGCGCACTTGAATCGGCCGTCGATGTTTGCAACGATGTGATAGTACATATTTTTGAATCCTCCTTGAAGTATGTATGTCCCTAATAGTGGTCTATGAGGAAATCATATGCAGAAAGGACTCAATTGATTTTGGGCAAAAAGCAGCTCCCCAGAGATAATTTCTGGAGAGCAAGCTGTCTATCCAGGAAGGATAGGGGAGAGGGGAATTTCTTGCCAACGGTAGGGGAACTGCCCCGAATACGCCATCTCTGCGGCCTTGTCGGCGATGTAGTCCAACGCCGCCTTCTGGCGAGGGGTGAGCTGCAGAGAGGTCGGGAATACCGAAATGTGGATGGGATTAGCTCCAAAACCGCAGTATTTGTAATACACCCCAGGGAAACGAAAGAAACACCCCTTGACCGACTCCTTTTGGAGCCATATCAACTGGGGTTCCCCGCCCTGCTTACACCAATCTTGGACGGCTACCAAGGCTGTCTGGAGGTAGAGGTTTGAGAGGGGAGCACCTCTTGCGGTACAGCGGCCAAGGATGTATTCGGCCACTTGGTAGTCAGTCAGGCGCATTTATCCTCCTGCTTCTTCTGAACAGCGGCTTCTTTCTGCTGGATCTCCAGTTCGGCCAGCCGCTCGTTTTCGGTAAGGGGGAAGGTATCGACATATTTCTTTTTCATAGGACTGCACACTCCTTTATCGATTTCTACCTTATACTATGCAGTTTGCCAGAAGAATATTCCGACCACATGCCATCGATCGGTGTGGTAGTTCAGAATACGAAGGCGTGCAGCTTAGAAAAATATTCCTGCCACATTTCTCTGTATCCACAAAAAAGAGGAACCAAATCATATACAACCTATGGTCTCACACTTCCCCAAAATACGAAATCCCGCCCCTGCATATCATAAGGCAGATTTCAATATGGAGGGATTTCAATGACAACAATGGAGTTAAGACAAATTACCAAATCTGCCGTAAAGCCCCTGCCTTCAGGCATGGGGATATAAGGCAGGATTTCTAATTTTAATATGAATGCGAATACAGCTTGTCTGTACTGCATAATATATGATAAAATACTTTCATAGAAGGAGGGCAGCGTATGCCTATACATAGACCTGGACAAACCGTGAGAGAAACACCTACACATGTGCTCACGCTGCCCCTGGATGTCGAACCTTGGCAAGCTGCTGACTTGGGCAAAACCTTTGAAGCAGCTCGCCTGCTATACAACAGCCTTGTGCGGTATTTCTTAAAGCAATACGACCTGTATCTCAAGAGCCGGCAGTACAAAATTTCTGCTGCAGTTCTGACCGATAAGAAAGCTACAAAGGCACAAAAATTCAGGGCGAGGCGAGTGCTGGCAAATACCAGAGAAAAATTTGGTCTAAGCCGCACGGGATTTGAAAGCAAATCCTCAGACCTCTGCAAGGGATGGCTGGCCGATCGGTTGTACTCCATGGTACGGCAGCGAATCGCCAATGATTGCTGGGCTGCATTCTCCAAGCTTCTGAGCGGCAAAGGGAAACAGGTCAAATTCAAAAGCTACTACGATAAAGAGGCAACCCTTCGCAATAAGTGGACTCAAGGGGACTTCCGGTACGATAATGGGTTCTTCATCTGCAATAAGATAACTATCCCAGTCAAGTTTCCCAAGGATGATGCGTACGTAGCCGAGTGTATGACGCACAGGGTCAAGTACTGCGGCCTATCCAGGCGGGTTATCCGAGGGAAGGTTCGATACTACATATCCCTCTACCTGGAGGGGTTTGCCCCAATGAAGGTGACTCCTGATGGAGAGCTAAAGCACTCTGTAGCCCTTGGCTCAAAGGTTGGCATAGACATTGGGACTCAGACTGTGACTCTTTCATCCAGAAACGGGGTCTGGGGCGGAGTTTTGGCATCAGAGATCGGCAGCGTCCAAAAGATGCAGAACCAACTCCGTCGTATCAATCGAGCCATGGATCGCTCCAGGCGGGCAACTAACCCATGGGCTTTTGATGAGGATGGGCAGATCGTTGATATCGACCAAGTCCCAACTGAGCACAAGAACAAATATGGCCGCAGGGATTGGGCGGTAAGCAAACGCTATGAAGCCTTGAAGACCAGGCGCAAGGAGCTGTACCGTAAGCAGGCGGCGATTCGGAGGTTGAGCCATCGCCTGCTTGTGTATAGGGTCCTATCATATGGCACAGAGGTCCACGTTGAGAAAATGAACTTCTCAGCCTTGGCGAAAAGGGCTAAAGAAACTAAGACATCTAAGAAGACAGGGAAAACCCTCTCTAAAAAGAGATTTGGGAAATCTTTAGCCAACAGGGCACCGGCCATGTTCATTGGGATGCTTCAGTTGAAGGTCCAGGCCATAGGTGGAGCCCTCTACAAGAGCAACACCTTTAAGGTCAAGGCAAGCCAAGTTGACCATCAAACCAGAGAATACGTTAAGAAAACACTCAACCAAAGGTATCACCGTCTGCAAGACGGCACAGAGGTCCAGCGTGATTTTTATTCAGCATTCATTGAAGAACATGTCGATGAGGAACACAACTCAGTCGATTTTGAAGCGTGTAACCGGGACTTCCCGGATTTCTATAAAATGTACCAGGCTGAGGTAGTCCGTTTGGCTGCATACAAGGGTTATCTGCCATCCAGTTTTGGTATTAAGAGATAAATGAACCTACAAACCTCTGCCGGCTTGATCCGCCGAGGCTGTCCGATACATCAGCACTGCGCTGATGGGCAGCGGAGTTCTGGTTCGAATACCTATACGCCTAAACAGACCACAGAATGCATTCCCCTGATACCTGTGCAAGTTTAGGAGAAAGGTGATAGGCTAGAATCCCCGAGCTTTAGCTCTGGGGAGTATCAAAGAAACCCCTGAGTATGACTTTCTCAGGACCAATGAGCACCTCAAGGGGAAAATCATGTTCCTGACGCTGGGTGGCAGCCATGCCTATGGGACCAACATTGAGGGCTCTGATGTCGATATCCGCGGCTGTGCTCTAAATAGTGCCCGCGACCTGATCGGGTACGGGAACTTCGAGCAGGTAATCGACAAAGCAACAGATACCACAATTTATGCTTTCAACAAACTCATCAACCTGCTGGTGAGCTGCAACCCTAATACCGTCGAGCTTCTGGGCTGTAAACCGGAGCACTATTTCGTCCTGAGCGACCTTGGCCGGCAGATGATTGAGAATCGGAAGCTGTTCCTGTCCAGGGCTGCGGTCAACTCCTTCGGCGGCTATGCCAATCAGCAGCTGCGCCGTCTGGAAAACGCTATTGCCCGGGACAAGCTGGGGCAGGGGGAGAAAGAGGAGCATATCCTTGGTTCCCTGCGGCGGTCGGTACTGTCTTTCGAGGACCGGTATGACAACCTCCCCGAGGGAAGCATCAAGCTCTATACAGTTCCAAGCCAAAAGGAGGACATGGAAATTGAGGTTGTAGGCGACATCAACCTCAAAGG
>ERZ777306.2680-NODE-2680-length-21648-cov-5.554393_pt1 | contig 21648 bp, 16 predicted proteins | sample MGYA00374966_ERZ777306 | MGnify/ENA primary metagenome ERZ777306 (study PRJEB29329, sample SAMN06343882) | mouse gut metagenome | isolation source: Mouse cecum | place: Austria: Vienna | collected 2014-11-15 ...
CGCCAAGGCGCGATAATCTACCCGCTGACGGGACGCCAGGGTGCTAAGGGGGAAGGCCGGATCGTTGTGCGCCAGCTCGTCCAGCGCCCAGGTGCCTGCCCAAGCTTCCAGGCAGCCGATATTGCCGCAGGTGCAGACGCGCTTGCGGTGCATGTCGATGGAGATGTGCCCGCCCAGCATCCCCATGGTGCCGTGTCTTCCCTCCAGTACGCGGCCCTGCTGTGCCGCGGCGGTGCCAATGCCCGTGCCGATCATCAGCAGAGCGACGGCGTCCGTCCCCTTGGCGACGCCGTGAACCATCTCTCCGTACAGGGCGGCAGCCGCGTCGTTGATAAGAAAAATGTCCGCGCTGAAAACCCGTCTGGCCCAGTCGTTCCAGGGGAAGGCGGCGGCTTCCGTGTATTTTCCATTGCTGGCAATGGCGCGTCCCCGATGGACAATGCCGGGCAAGGCCATGGCAATGGCATCGGGGGAGGTTCCGGCTTCCTGGAGCAGGTGTCGTCCCTGCTCCGCCACGGCGGTGAGGGCTTGGGTCAGCGGGGCCTTGTTGTCCACAGGCAGGATGGCAACGGGCCCCATGGCTTCGCCGGAGACCACGGCCATTTTGGCCCGGGAACCGCCCAGATCAATGGCGAGGGTTGTCATGGTATCGTCACGTCCTTTCCGCTGCCCTCAGCGAGGTGCTGCTTGACAAAGGCCATGTACCGCAGCCAATCCTGACGGCTGAGGTAATGCACGCCTTCCCGCAGATGGTAGCCGATGCGGCCCTCGCCATAAGCGGCGTTAACCCGGACGGGTGTCTCGGGGCCGATGTAGCCGTCCAGACCGTGCAGGCGCCAGGCGGGGGAAGCCGCGGCGCAGCACAGCTGCTGGGAATAAGGATCTGCCCAAAGGTCCTGGGTTGCGCTGCCCACCGCCACGCAGCGGGGCGCGATGGCCGCCAGCAGGAAGTGCTGATCGTAGGGCATGGCCGCCTGGTGATCGGCATACTTGGAGCGGTTGCCGCAGAACCAGTAGGGGAAGGTCTTCGCCATGTCGGCGTATGTTTCGGCCCCGGGATGCTTGGTCTGTTCCAGCGCGTCGCCGCCGCATCCGGCGTTGTTGGCCAGGGCGAAGCGAACGCGCTCATCATACGCGCCGCACAGAAGCGCCGTCTTGCCCAGCCGGGAATGACCGATGACGGCGGCGTTCCGGGCGTCCACCTCCGGACGGGGAAGCAGAACGTCCAGGGCGCGGCTGGCGGCGAAGGCCCACATGGACAGCTTGCCCCAGTCGGTGGCCGGGTCGTGTCGGGGGAAGCAGCCCGCCAGACCGCTGGTCATGTCCGCATCGTCGGAGGTGATGTCGGTATAGCAGATGTATGCCAGGGCAAAGCCGTTGTCGATGATTTCCTCCGCGGGACAGTAACGGTCGTAGACGCCCGGGCGAAAGTTCAGCAGCAGCAGCAGCGGATGCGCCTGACCGTCCGCGGGGAACAGGAAATCCATGGGAAAGGAGAACGGACCCGCGGGCGTATCGAAGGCGACGGCGAGCTTTTCATGCCGGGCCCGTCCGGCGCAGCAGGGGGAAATGACATCCGTCACCTGCCCCCCGGCCTTGCCCGACCAGGGGGGACGAATGCCGTACTGCTCCCGTTCGAGTATGGCGAGCAGCTCTTTTCTTCTTGTGGGCCACTGAGCCGGCGCGGCGACGGCGGCCCCGTCCAGGGCGGTCAGCAAGTCAGGCAAAGCCATGGCAAAGTTCTCTCCTTCCATGTCCGTAAGGGCTTGCGGCGGTCACAGCCGGGGATAGATTTCGTCCAGCAGGAAGTCGAGCATCTGCTTCTGCTGACGATTTTCGGCGGTGGTGGTGATAACCGCTTCCTTCTCGGGGATGACGATGCTGTACTGCCCGTACATGCCATCCGCCCGGAAGGAACCGTATTTCCCGCGCCAGAACAGATAGCCGTAGCCGTCCTCGCCGTTGTCCACCTGCTTGCAGCTGCTCTGCTCAATCCAGTCAGGGGATAGCAGCTGCTTTTCCTCCCAGCGGCCCCGCTGCAGGTAGAGCAGGCCCAGCTTGTGCATTTCGGGCAGGGCCAGCATCAATCCGCTGGCGCCGAAGGTGTGGCCCAGGGGATCCACCTCCCAGGTGGGGCGCTTGATGCCCAGGGGCGTGAACAGGCGCGGCATCAGGTAGTCCACCAGGTTGCAGCCTGCGCGCTTCTGTACGGCCAGCCCGGCGAGGTAGGGCCCCACGTTGCTGTACACAAAGCGGGAGCCGGGGGCATAGGCGAAGGACAGGCGCAGCGCGGCCTTGGCCCAGTCGTCCTCCGCCAGTTCAACGCGCTGGGCGCCCATCAGGAAGCCCTTCTCCTGACCAAGGCACATGGTCAGGGCGTCCCGGAGGGTCGCCCGGAGGAGGTTGGGGCCGGGACGCTCAGGCAGCGCCTCGGGGAAAATGTCGGCCAGGCACTCCTCCAGACGCAGCAGTCCCTCCTGGACGGCAAAGCCCACCGCGCAGCTGGTAAAGCTCTTGCTGACAGAGAAGACGAGGCGCCGGCAGGGGGAATCCCAATGGCGGGTGTAGCGGGTCTCGCCGCCCTGGGCGACTATCAGGCCCAGGAGCCGCAGGTTTTCCGCCTGCTTTTCAATGCGTTCAAGATTCATCCGTGAAGCCTCCTTCGGTGGTCATTGGCTGTCGATGATGGATGTGAGCGTACAGGGAATCAGCATGGTGACGCGGGTGCCGCCCTCCTCTGGGCAGCAGACGGACAGGCCATAGCCGTCGCCGTAATGATTGCGTAGGCGGTTATGGATGTTTACCAGGGCCAGGCTGTTGCCGGCTGGCGTGTGCAGCACATCCCGCAGGGTCTTGTCCCGGAGCTTTGCCTGAATGTCCCGCAGCTTGTCCGGGGGGATGCCCACGCCGTCATCCGCCACGCACAGGGCGCAGTCGCCCTCGGCCGTTTGGTGGCAGGAGATGGTCAGCGTTCCCGGCGAGGCTTTGGATTCCAGACCATGGTAAATGGCGTTTTCCACCAGAGGCTGAAGGCTGACCCGGGGGATGGAGAGGCGCAGCAGATCTTCGTCTATATCAAAGACGAAGGAGAAGCGGTTGGCGAAACGGATGCGGATGATGTCCAGGTAGCGGCTGACGATGGTCAATTCATCCCGCAGAGCCACGGTATCGCTGCCCTTGATGCAGTAGCGCATGATGGAGGAAAGGGCGTTGGTGATGGACACCACCTCCGGGCTGTTGAGCATGTAGCCGTAGCCGCACAGACAATCCAGGGTGTTGTAGAGAAAATGCGGGTTGATCTGACTTTGCAGGGCGGAAAACTCGGCGCGCTTTTTCGCCAGGCTCAATTCGTACATGTGGGTCTGGTTGCGGATGTTGGTGGCCGTCATCTCCGACACCTTGTCCAGCAGCGTGTTGATCTCCTGGCAGAAAACCTCCATTTCGCTGTTGGTGCTGATGTGGATGCGGTTTTGCAGCTTGTCGTCCAGGTCGTTTTCGATGAAGGCTGTCAGGCGGGTCAGCGGTGCGGTGATGTAGTGGTGGATGTGAATGCTCCACGCGGCCGTCAGCACGGAAAAGATGACGCAGATCAGCATGCCCAGCCATAGAAGCGGCATCAGGTCGATGGAGATTTCATGCTCGGGCACAATGCTGACCAGCCGCCAGCCCATGGCGCCGATTTCCAGCGAGTCCACCAAATGCGTCGCCCCGTCGATGCGAATGGCGCGGTGGGCGTCGTCAGGGTCGCCGCACTGGGACAAGATGGATGGAGGCAGTCTGCTGAGCAAATCGTTCTTATTGGTGGTGCAGCTGATGACCTGACTGTTGCTATCCGCCAGCAGCAGCATGGTGTTGGGGGTGAACAGCGAGCTGGACAGCGCGCTGTTGAGCAGGTCGACCCGGGCAAAGACCACGCAGGTGCCCAGCTTCTCATTGAACTGAGCGCCCAGCCGCGTGTTGAACACGGGCCGCACATAGGCGAACAGGTTGCTGTTGGTGAACGTATCAAAGGCGGGGCCAAAGAAGCCGGAACTCAGGTTGTCGGCGGAAAACAGACCGTACTGCTCGTCCAGGTAATCGAGGGCGACGATGTTCTGCTCGCTGGCGCTGAGAATGCTCTGGTTGGCGTTGACCACCACGATATAGCTGACGGTACTGCTGTGGTTGAGCAGGCTGGAGGTGAAGTCGATAAAGGTCTTTCCATATTCCATGCGCTTGGCCGCCGTCGTGGCGTGGAGGTATTGCTGAAGCGTCGCGTTGCTGTATACGGAATCGCCGACGTAGACCATTTCCGCGCCGATGCGATCCAGCCGGTCGCCCAATTGAGTCAGCATGGTATGGACAAAGGATGTGGTCTTCCGCTCCGTCAGCTGCTGCGCCTGGAAAAAGAACACCGAAGCCATCACCAGGATAACCAGGACCGTCAGGGCCGTGATGAGTCCGAACTGCCGCCGGAGCGAGCGAAAAGCCTTTTTGTTTTTCATTACGGTCGTGATTCCCCCTGCTCCTGATGAACGGCCCGGTAAGCGCCCGGCGTCTGGCCGAAATAGCCCTTGAATGTGGTTGAAAAGTGATTATAATTGCTGTACCCCGTCTGCCGGGCGATCTCCGTCATGCTGACGGCGGTGCCCGCAATCAGTTCAGCCGCCCGTTCCATGCGGTGGCTGGCCAGGTATTTGGTGAAGGTCTGCCCGGTGACGGAGCGGAACAGTTCGCTGCAATAGGTGTAATTCAGATGGAAGCGGGCGGACAGCTCCTGCAGGGACAGATCCTCAATGAGGTGCTGATCCACATAGTTGAGCAGCTCCAGAAAGGCGGGGCTGCAATCGTTGACGCGCAGGGCCGCGGGCGGATCGCCGGGCCGCAGTGTCAGGAGGGTCTCCTGCAGGAGCTGTATCTGCCGCACGGGGTTCAGCGCCTCCAGGGGAACGGGCTGGATATAGCAGCACGCGGCGCCCGTCAGCTGCTGAAGAGCCTGATGCAGCGCGCTCTCCGGCATGGGCGAGAAGGCTAGGACGGCTCTCTCGCTGGCCCACAACAGCAACGAGTCCCGGAAGGCTCCCAGCATCTGCGGGAGATCCTGGGGCTTGGGCGCGGTAATCAGCGCCATGGACAGCGTGCCCTCCGGCACCGGAAGGCCGCGCCGACCGAAAAGCCGTTTCAGCGGCGCGCCGGCGTTCAGGGCCGCGATGATGTCCGGGTCGCTGACGCAGCGGCTGGCGCGCAGCCGTTGGGAAAGCCGTGTCAGCGCCGCCTCCGCCGCGTCCGGCAAGATGGGCTTGAGGCAGTAATCAAAGGCGTGCAGACGCAAAACCGTCTGGACATATTCAAAGTCGGTGTAGCCGCTGAGCACCAGGAACACCGTGGACATGCCTTCCTCCGCCCCGAGCCGGATCAGGTCGATCCCGCTGAGGTCGGGCATCCGAATGTCCACGATAGCCGCGTCAAAGGACTGTGTGCGCAGCCATTCCAGCGCCGTGCGCGGGTTGGTGGTGGTGACCGGCTCGTCAAAGCCGAAGCGCGCCCAGGGGAAGGCATGGGCCGCGGAATACAGCGCCATGGGCTCGTCGTCCACAATCAGAATACGGTACACTCCTTCGCCTCCTCTTGACGGTAGGACGGTATCGGAAATCGGTGTGCTCATTATAGCAAGGTTCCGATGGCTTGTCCATGCTTATTGATGGAAAAAATGGTTAAATTGCGACCAGAACCGAAACAAGCGAGAGCTTCACCCGAAATCACTTCATTCCCAACAGAAAAAAACAAAGGTACAATAAGGCTTGTCAAGGACGAAGAAAGCGGGTGATCGCGCACATGCTGAAAAAAGGTGCGGTTGTGAACGATATTGACATTCAAAGGCGTCCCCTGGGGACGCGGATCTGGAAGAACAGATGGACCTACGCCTTTTTGCTGCCGGGCATCATCTTCGTTCTCATTTTCTGCTACGGCCCCATGTACGGCCTGATCGTTGCCTTCAAGGATTACAAGATCAGCAAGGGCATCCTGGGCAGCCCCTGGGCCGATCCCTGGTTCAAGAACTTCGGGATGATGTTCACGGACAAGAAATTCATTGCGGCCTTCTTCAACACCATTCGGATGGGCATGGCCTACATCATTACCGGCTTCCCCGGGCCCATCATCCTGGCCCTGCTGCTCAATGAACTGCGCGGCAACCGCTATAAAAGAACCCTGCAGGTGGTTTACACCTTCCCTAACTTCCTCAGCTGGGTCATTGTCGGCGGCCTGATGACGACCATTTTCGCTGGGGAGGGCGTCATCAACGGCATCATCCGCTCGTTGGGCGGCGATACCTACGGCTTCTTGACCGATAAGGGACTGATTCGGCCGCTGCTCTACATCACCAACATCTGGAAGGGCACGGGCTGGTCGGCTATCCTGTATCTGGCGGGCATTGCCGGCATCAGTCCGGAGCTGTACGAGGCGGCGGAGGTGGATGGCGCCAACCGCTTCCACAAGATGTTCTACATCACCTGGCCGGAAATCCGCTCCACCGCCGTCATCCTGCTGATTCTGGCCTTCGGCGGCATCATGAGCAAGGGCTACGACCAGATCCTAAACATGACCAACGCCGTGGTGCGCGACGCCGCCGAGACCATCGACACCTATATTTATCGCATCACCTTCCAGGAAAAGCCCAAGTACGGATTCTCCACAGCCATCGGCCTGTCGAAGTCCATTATCAACTTTATTTTCCTGCTGACGGCCAACAAGCTGGCCAAGCTCCTGGGTGAAGGAGGCATCATGTAATGAAGAAAGAACAGACCGCGTCACCCAAGCTGCACAAGTTGGAGGCCTTCGACATCTTCAACATCATTTTCCTGTTCATCCTCGCGATGCTGGTCATCATCCCCTTCTATTACACGGTGGTGCGCTCCTTCCTCACCCAGCAGGAGTACACCATGAACGGCACGGCCTTCTGGCCGCAGAATCCCACCCTGGGCAACTATCGCGACATCTTCGTGGGCACCGGGATGCTGCGTTCCTTCTTCAACTCGGTTCTGTACACGGTGACAGGCACGGCCTTTAGCATGTTCCTGGCCACTACCCTGGCCTATGGCCTGAGCAAGAAGAACTATCCTGGCCGCACGCTTTTCCAGAACATGATTATCTTCACCATGTACTTTGGTGGCGGCACCGTGCCCTTCTTCCTGCTGATTAAGGATCTTGGCCTTTACGGCAACCGCTACGCAGTGGTTATCGCCCTGGCGTTCAACGCCTTCAACATGATTATCCTGCGCAACTTCTTCGAGAGCCTGCCCCCGGATCTGGAGGAGGCCGCCATGCTGGACGGCGCCAGCCCGCCCCGTATCTTCTGGCAGATCGTGCTGCCGCTGATGAAGCCGGCCCTGGCTACCGTGACGCTGTACTTCATGGTGGATCGCTGGAACGAGTGGTTCTGGAGCAATCTGGTGCTGGTGGACAGCCGCCTGTGGCCCATGCAGCTGGAACTCAGGCAGATTCTGTGGACGAGCAGCGCTCTGGCAGCGGATGTTCCGGCGGAATTGGGCCGACGCACCTACGCCGAGGGCATGAAGGCCGCCGCCGTTATCGTGACGATGATTCCCATCATGTGCGTCTATCCCTTCCTGCAAAAGTACTTTGCCAAGGGTGTGATGATCGGCGCCATCAAGTCCTGACCCCGCACTATACATCTCGACAAGAGATGATAGGATAAATTCAAGGAGGTATTCTCATGAGCAAACGTTTCCTTTCTCTTGCGCTGGCCGTGATGATGATTCTCACCGTCATGCTGGCTGCCATTCCCGCCATGGCGGAGGAGAATCCCTACGCCGAGCACCTGACCTTCACGGTGTTCACCATCGACGGCGCTGACAACATGAAGGAATGGCCCCTGGTCAAGCAGGCCATGGAGAAGTTCAACTTCGACTTCGACATCCAGCTGGTTGCCTGGGACTCCTGGGGCGAGACCACCCGTACCCTGGCCTACACCCAGAGCCTGCCCGAGGTCATTGCCTGGTATGACCTGAACAAGGACGAGTACCTGGAGTGGGTGGAGGAAGGCGTCTTCAAGGCTCTGCCCGAGGACATGTCCGCCTACCCGAACCTGAAGGCCCTGATGGACAAGTACAGCTGCTTCGAGCAGTTCACCGTGGACAACAAGCTGTATACCTTCCCCAAGATCAAGAACAGCAACCCCGTCAACCTGTATACCACCTATATGTTCGCTTATCGCCGCGACTGGGCCAAGGCCATGGGCTATGACTTCGCTCCCGTGCAGACCCTGACCTATGACGAGCTGCTGGCCTACCTGCGCGACGTGAAGGCCAAGGATCCCGGCCAGCTGGGCGACAAGCTGGTTCCCCTGGACTTTGACAACGGCGGCAATCACTGGGCGCTGTTCGCGCAGCAGTGGAACCAGCGCATCGGCTCCTTCGACATCATTGACAACAAGTATGTCTGGGGCGCGCAGAACGAGACCTCTCTGGATGCCCTGAATGCCATCAAGACCCTGTACGACGAGGGCCTGCTGGCCATGGACAGCTACACCGATTCCAACAACGCTGGCCGTGAGCGCTTCCTGGCTGGCCGCTCCGCCGTGCTGTACGGCAACCTGGGCGCCACCATCCTGCAGAACACCGCCCGCACCCTGGCCACCAACGTGGAAGGCTTCACCGAGGAAGACCTGGGTATCATCTGTCTGGAGACCGCTGACGGCACCTATCATGTGAGCCAGATTGACGAGTGGTGGGCCGCTTTCGGCTTCGCTGCCAACTGCCGTGACGAGGTCATGGAGCGCTGGCTGGCCGTGGGCGACTGGCTGCTGGAGCAGGAGCAGATCGAGACCTACGCCTATGGCGTGAAGGGCGAGGACTGGGACTATGACGCCGAGGGCAACGTGGTGCTGAACTGGACCGACGAGGACATCGCCGCCACCGGCAGCAAGTACTACATCGCCCAGGAGCGCTCCTTCCAGAAGTACTTCATCTGCGAGGGCCTGGAAGTGTACCTGCCCGGCAACCCCGCGTACAGCGAGTACATCATCAACGATCTGTTCACCACCAACATGAAGACCTGGGAGAGCAACGCGACCTTCGCGCCCACCGATTACAACCTGAGTAACACCAAGAACGAGGATTACTACGCCTTCCGTTCCGCGGTTATCAACAGCGTGAAGGAAGTTGTGATTCAGGCTGTTATCTCCGACGACCCCGCCGCGGTGTGGAACGCCTTTGTGGAAGAGCACGCCGAGGAGGCCGCCAAGATCGCCGACGCGCTGACCGAGGAATTCCTGAAGTAATTCGATTGATGGTCGGAGGGGTTGCAGCCCCTCCGACGCCTCCCAGGCCGTTGCCGACAAGTCAGGGCAGGGAGCTTTCTGCACGGAGAGCTCCCTGCCTTTCTTGTCGGAGAGGTTGCTTTCGCTCAGCATCGCGCCGCACGGGGTGCTGAGCCAAGGCGAATACCTCTCCTGATGTTACCTGTGAATGGAGGACACGCACCATGATAACATCGATACACCCTTTGGCCATCACCATGTGGGACTTCTCCTGGATTGAGCGCCGCTGGGACGGCGCGGGCTTTGAGGATTGGGATACGGCGCTGGAGCAGCTGAAAGCCCGGGGCTATGACGCCGTGCGCATCGACGCCTTTCCTCACCTTCTATCCCGGGACAAGGAGAGGGAATGGCTGCTGCTTCCCGTCTGGTACGCCAACGACTGGGGCAGCCCCTACAAGCTGCGCGTCAGGCTGTTCCCGGCGCTGACGGACTTCATCGCCAAGTGCAGGGAGAAAAGGATTAAGGTTGGCCTGAGCAGCTGGTTCCGGGAGGACAGCGATAACGTTCGCATGGGCCTGGACACGCCGCAAAGCATGGCCAAGTGCTGGATCGACACCCTGCGCCTGATTGACGAGGCGGGACTGCTGGATGCGATCCTGTACGTCGATCTGTGCAACGAGTTCCCGGGGGACTTCTGGGCGCCCTATTTCCGCAATGACCCGCCGTGGATGACCTGGAGCTGCTGGCATACCGACCGCGCCATGGCCTACATGCGTCAGGCCATCGATCTGGTGCGAGGGGTCTATCCCCAGCTGCCTTACTGCTTCTCCTTTGACGGCGACAATACCGGGCATTACCGGGAGAAGGACCTTTCCTTCTTCGACCTGGCGGAGCATCACATCTGGATGACCAAGCTGAACCGGCAGCAGTTCTACAATGAGGTGGGCAAGGCCAAGGACGGGCGCTTCACCGAGGAGGCGTACCATCTGCTTTCCGATCATGCGCTGGACGTGTATGAGGGCAAGAAGGAATACTGGCAGAGCCTGCTGGTCAAGAGCGTTCAGACCCTGGCGGCGGACGCCCTGGCGGCGGGGCTGCCCCTTGCCACCACGGAGTGCTGGGGCATCACGGATTACAAGGATTTTCCCATGCTGCCCTGGGGGTGGGTGAAGGAGCTATGCGAGCTGGGCGTTCGCACGGCCTGCGAGACGGGCCAATGGGCGCTGACGGCCACCAGCAATTTCGCCGCGCCTCAGTTTTGCGGCATGTGGCGGGATGTAAGCTGGCACCAAAGGATGACGGATATGATCCACCGCGCCCCCCTGCCGGAGGCGCTGAAGACATCGCCTCTGTACAACACCATGCAGTGGCACACCTGAGAAAGCGGAGGAAAACGACATGCGCGAGATCATCAGTCTGAACGGAACCTGGAAGCTGAAGGGTACGGCCTCTTATGTGCCCCTGCGGGACAGGAGCATGGAAACCGGCAAGCCCCTGGAGGGGATTACGCCCTGGATTGACGCTCAGGTGCCGGGGGGCGTAGCCCGGGCGCTGCACAAGGCCGAGTACATCGAGCACCCTTATGTGGACATGAACAGCCTGAAGTGCGAGTGGATTGAGAACCGCTGGTGGATTTACCGCTGCGAGTTTGACAGCAGGCCCCTGGGCGAGCGTCAGAGAATGCTTCTGAATTTTGAAGGCGTGGATTATGCCTGCATGATCTACCTCAACGGCGAGCTGCTGGGCGAGCATGAGGGCATGTACGAGGGCTTTTCCTTCGACATCACCCGGCAGTACCGGGAGCAGAAGCACTTTATTCTGGATGTGCTGATTCTTCACGCGCCCGACGAGATGGGGCAGATCGGCCGCACCAGCCTGACTTCCACCCAGAAGAGCCGCTTCGGCTACAAGTGGGACTTCAGCACCCGCCTTGTCAACCTGGGCATCTGGCAGGGCGTGTCCCTGGCGGTGGAGGATGAAGCCGCCTGGAAGGAGCTGTACGTTCATACCGACGTGCGCGCTGACGGCGTGGGCCTGATCCATGTGGAGGCCCAGGCCCGTGCGGATCAGCCTGTGCCGCTGCGGGCGGAGGCCTGCGTTTCGCTGGAGGGCGTGGCGCTTCAGCGGGTGGCGCTGGAGGGCGGGGAGCTGGCCTTTGCGGGCTGCCTGTCCATCGCGGAACCCAGGCTGTGGTACCCCAACGGCCTGGGCGAGCAGCCGCTCTACGATGTGACGGTCACGCTGTACAGCGGCGACCAGGTGCTGGATCAGCGCTGCCTCAAGCAGGGCGTCCGCCATGTGGAAATGGTTCAGAACGAGGACGCCCCCGACGACGCCCTGCCTTACACCTTCGTCGTCAACGGACTGCGGGTGTACATGAAGGGCGTGAACATCACGCCCATGGATCATATATACGGCGACATTCCCCGGGAGCAGGTGCTGTTCCAGCTGAAGCAGGCGGCGGCGCTGAACGCCAACATCGTGCGCGTATGGGGCGGCGGCGTCATCGAAACCGAGTGGTTTTACGACTGCTGCGACCGCCTGGGCCTGATGGTCTGGCAGGAATTCATCCAGTCCAGCTCCGGGGTGGACAACATTCCCTCCGAGCTGCCGGGCTTCCTGAACCTGCTGGAGAAAACGGCGGTTCACGCCCTCAAGGTCAAGCGCAACCACACCGCGCTGGTGATCTGGAGCGGCGGCAACGAGCTGATGGACGAGGAGCGCAAGCCGCAGACGCTGCAGAACAAGAACTTGGCCATGCTGGCTGATTTGGTGCGCCGCCTGGACCCTCACCGCGCCTTCGTCCCCACGTCGCCCTCCGGCCCTGAGGCTCACATCGCGCATACCCCCGGCTTGAGCCACGATGTCCATGGATGGTGGCAGTATCAGGGCAACGGGCGGCAGTACAGCTATTTCGGGGACACCGACAGCCTTCTGCACAGCGAGTTCGGCTGCGACGGCATGAGCTGCATGCAGACGGTGTGCAGGGCGCTCTCCAAGCGTCCTGAGCGTCCTGAACGGATGCATGACAACGACCTGTGGCGCTTCCATGGCGACTGGTGGTGCACCTACGACCGGGAAGAGAGCATGTTTGGCCATGTGGAGGACATTGAGCGCTACATTCGTCTGAGCCAGTGGATGCAGGCCGAAGGGCTTCGGTTCATCCTGGAGAGCAACCAGCGGCGCAAGTGGCATAACAGCGGCAGCATCATCTGGCAGCTGAGCGAGCCCTGGCCTAACTTGTCCTGCACCTCCATCGTGGATTATTACGGCCATGCCAAGCACGCTTATTTCTGGACGAAGAAGGCCTTTGCGCCCCTGCATATCTCGCTGAACTACCGGCGCCTGGACTATGCGCCGGGCACCGTCTTCAGCGATGATCTGGTGGTGATGACCGACGCCCATGTGTCGGGTGAGGCTGACATTCAGTGTGACATCCTGAGCCTGGACGGAACCTGCTATGAGCGGCAGACCTTCACGGCGATGCTGCCCGCCTCGGCTTCCACCACCGTGGGCCGGCTGACCTTCACCATGCCGGACACGGCGGATGATCTGGTACTGGTGCGGCTTCTGGTACGTTTGGGCGATATGCGGGAGGTAAACGAGTATTACTTCTCGAATACACAAGAAAAGCCCTACCAAGCCGCGGCAGTTCTGACAGGCGCGCGCCTGGCGGCGTTTGTGGTGGCCCAGGCGGCCGACAGCGCGCTCATCCGGGTGATCAATACCGGCGACAAGGCTGTGCTCCACGCTTATGTGGAGGACGCCTCAGACGAGTGGAACCTGATGGCTGAGGACAACTTCCACACCCTGCTGCCCGGTGAGGAATGGTTGGTGCGGGTGATGTGGAGCAGGCGCTTCCGCGTGGGCTTTGACGACTTTGATACCCATACCACCGACCGTCCCGCGCTGACGGTGCGCGGCATCGGCCTGGAGGGCAGGGTGGACGTACAGTAAAGGAGCATGACCATGGAAGGCACAAGGGTCGATCTTCAAACAGGCCATTTGACAGGCGGGGAGGTTGCGCAATCCCGGCGCACCCTGGGTGAGCTGCGGGGTGTCTTCGCGGGGGAGGCGGCCCGCGCGGCCATGGATCAGCAGACGGTCGTTTATGAGGTGCAGAGCCATGCCGCGGTGGCGGAGGGCACGCCCGGCGGATTGTTCTTCGGAACCAGCAACGTGATGCCTGGTCAGGTGGACGGCGAGTACTTCATGACCAAGGGACACTACCATGCTCGGCGGGAATGCGCGGAGTATTACTGGTGCATCGAGGGCAAGGGAGCGCTGATCCTGATGGATGAAACGGGGCGCTGCTGGTTTGAGTCCATGCAGCCCGGAAGCCTGCACTACATCCCCGGCCATGTGGCCCACCGGCTGGCCAATACCGGCGACGTTCCCCTGCGGGTGGGCGCCTGCTGGCCCTCCGACGCGGGACACGATTATGCCGCCATCGCGGAAACGGGCTTTTCCGCCCGGCTGAAGGCTGTGGACGGCGTGCCCACGCTGGTGACGGAATAAAGGGAAAGGCGGCGCAGAAATGATGATTTACAGCGATTATGACAGGTACCCCGCCATCCATGTCCGCACGGACGGCGGCGTCCATGCCTGGCAGGGCTGGGACGCCATCGGCGGGGAACTGACCGGGAAGCTGGCGGGGAAGGGGCGGCAGGTGATCTGCGTGGACTGCTACCACGGCGTGTGGGAGCGGGACGTGCTGGACGCCCTGACGGCGCGGCTTCACCCGGATCATGTGTTCCTGGCAGGACAGGCGGCGCTGGACAAGGCGCAGGTGGATCAGATGCTGGCCTACCATGTAACGGACGACCGGGTGTTCGGCATCCTGTCCCATCACCGTATCGAGCAGTTCTTTGACGCGGAGAAGCGGACGGCGCTGCGCAGGGAAATTGAGGCCGCCCAGGGCGTGGTGCTGGTCTTCGGCGTAGGCTCGGCGCTTTTGTGCCAGCCGGATGTGCTCGTTTACGCTGATATGGCCCGATGGGAAATTCAGCTGCGCTTCCGCTCGGGCAAGCTGGCCAACTGGCTCAGCGATAATTACAATGAAGAGATCCTGCGCAAATACAAGCGGGCATTCTTCATCGACTGGCGCGTACTGGATCGGCACAAGATGACCCTGCACGACAGCATCGACTACATCCTGGACACCAATACCGCCGACCAGCCCAAAATGATGACCGGCGACATCTATCGTGCGGGCCTGGCCCAGGCCGTGGGGCAGCCCTTCCGGGTGACGCCCTACTTTGACCCCGGTGTATGGGGCGGGCAGTGGATGAAGGCTGTGTGCGGGCTGGATCCTGATAAGCCCAACTATGCCTGGAGCTTTGACGGCGTGCCCGAGGAAAACAGTCTGCTGATGGATGTGGACGGCATGGTGCTGGAGACGCCCGCCATCAACCTGGTGCTGACCAGGCCCCGGGAGTTGCTGGGCGACAAGGTACACGCCCGCTTCGGCGCGGAGTTCCCCATCCGCTTCGATTTCCTGGATACCATGGGCGGCGGCAATCTGAGCCTTCAGGTGCATCCGCTGACCGAGTACATCCAGAATACCTTCGGAATGCATTACACCCAGGATGAAAGCTACTACATTCTGGACGCCGATGAGACCGATGACACCCACGTTTATCTGGGCTGCAGGACGGGCATTGACCGGGAGGAGTTTGCCCAGGCACTGGCGGAAAGCCAGGAGACCGGCCGCTTTGACGCCGAACGGTATGTCAACGTCATCCCGGCCAAGAAGCATGACCATTTCCTGATCCCGGCCGGCACCATCCATTGCTCGGGCAAGAACTGCATGGTGCTGGAGATCAGCGCCACGCCCTATATCTTTACCTTCAAGCTGTGGGACTGGGGCCGCCTGGGTCTGGACGGCCGCCCCCGGCCCATTCACCTGGAGCACGGCATGAAGAATATTCAGTTTGACCGCGACACCGAGTGGGTGATGGACAACCTGGTGGATCAGGTTCAGCTGATACATGAGGAGGAGGGCGTCCGCGAGGAACGCACAGGCCTGCATGAGCGGGAGTTCATCGAAACCCGGCGGCACTGGTTTACCCGGAAGGTGGCGCATGACACCGAAGGCGGCGTGAACGTGCTGAATCTGGTGGAGGGCGAGGAGGCCGTGGTGGAGAGCCCCGAGGGGAAATTTGAGCCCTTTGTGGTGCATTACGCGGAAACCTTCATTATCCCCGCGGCGGTGGGCCGCTACACCATCGCGCCCCATGGCCCCAGCGTCGGCAAGAAGCTGGCGACCATCAAAGCCTATGTGAGGACTTGACGGAAGGAGCGATCGTCATGAACTTTGATCCCGGGTTTGACATCGAGCCGCTGTCCGTGGACGAGGGCTTCCGGCTGGGAGAGGACTGCTTTCAGCGCGGGGTGGAATTCCGCAAGCTGGACAGCCTGCGGGGGAGCCTGCGGGAGCCGGACTGCGATGGGCCCGAAAATGTCTACGCCATCATGATGGACGTGGGCCGCAGGCAGGATCTCCCGGCCATGGAGGAACGGATGCTGCTCTACGGCGTGGTGACCTACGCCGCCGGACGGCTGGGGCATGAGCCCATCCGAAGCCAAGGACACATTCACAAGGTGTCAGCCCACTGCGGCTGGTCCACCCCGGAGGTCTACGAGATATGGACGGGCCGGGCGGTGATCTACATGCAGGAGCGGGGCGAGGATCAGCCCGGCCGCTGCTACGCGGTGGAGGCCGACCCCGGCGACGTGGTTATCGTCCCGCCCTTCTGGGTACACGCTACCGTCAGCGCCGACCCTTATCAACCGCTGACCTTCGGCGCCTGGTGCGACCGAGATTACGGCTTTGTCTATGACCAGGTGCGCAGCCATGGCGGCATCGCCTGGTTCCCGCTGCTTCGGGAGGGCGGTACGCTGGCCTGGGAAAGAAACCCCGCCTATCAGGAAAGCCGGCTGATCGTCAAGCCTCCCGAGGATTACGCGGCCCTGGGGCTGGAGAAGGGCAAGCCCATCTACCGGCAGTTCCGCGAGGAGCCTGACCGATTCCTTTTCGTCTCCGACCCGAAGCGGGCGGCGGATATCTGGGCGCATTTTGTACCTTGACGCAGTAGCAAAGGAGAATGACCATGAGCTTCCCGAAAAACTTCCTGTGGGGCACGGCGACCTCCTCCTATCAGATTGAGGGCGGCGCTTATGAGGACGGCAAGGGCCTGAACATTTGGGATGAATTTACCAAGGTCCCTGGCGCCATCGGGGATCGTTCCTCCGGCGATGTAGCCATCGACCATTATCATTCCTATCGGGAGGACATCCGGCTGATGGCGGAAATGGGCATCCGCAACTACCGATTCTCCATCTCCTGGGCGCGGGTGATGCCCGAGGGCACCGGCGAGGTCAACGAAAAGGGACTGGCCTTCTATTCCGACCTGCTTGACTGCCTGCTGGCCCACGGGATCCGGCCCTTCTGCACCCTGTATCACTGGGATCTGCCCAGCGCCCTGCACCGGCGCGGCGGCTGGCTGAATCCCGCCATGCCGGAATGGTTCGCGGCCTACACGCGGCTCATCGGCCAGCGGCTAGGCGACCGCTGCAAGGACTTCATCACCATCAACGAACCCCAGTGCATTATTGGCTCCGGCTATGCGCTTGGCGTCCACGCACCCGGGCTGAAGGCCAGCGCTTCCGACCTGGTGAAAATGGCCCATCGCCTGATGCTCGCCCATGGGCGGGCGGTGCAGGCGCTGCGGGAGACCGTGCCCGGCGTCCGTGTCGGCTATGCGCCCTGCGGCGATCCGGCCGTGCCCTTCAGCGACAGGCCGGAGGATATTGAGGCGGCCCGGACAGCCTATTTTAGCGTTCCGGTGGATGACAAGGTAGGCCCCTCCTGGAACATTGCATGGTTCTCCGACCCGGTGATGCTGGGGCAGTACCCGGCGGAGGGCCTCCGGGGTTATGAGAAGCATCTGCCCCGGGGCTGGGAAAAGGATTTGCTGACCATCCGTCAGCCCCTGGACTTTTACGCCCAGAATATTTATCAGGGGCAGCGGTGGCGTGCGGGCGAGGATGGACGGCCTCAGCGTGTGCCCTTCCCGGCAGGCCATCCCCACAACGCGCTGAACTGGCCCATCGAGGCGGAGGGGCTGTACTGGGGGCCGCGCTTCCTATATGAGCGCTACAAGACGCCCATCATCATCACCGAGAACGGCATGGACGCTCACGACTGCGTGAGCCTGGACGGCCAGGTGCACGACCCCAACCGGCAGGACTACATTCATCGGTATCTGCTGGCGCTGCGCCGCGCGGTGGAGGACGGCGTGGATGTGCGTGGCTATTTTTACTGGAGCTTCTTTGACAATTTTGAATGGGCGCATGGCTACAACGAGCGTTTTGGCCTGGTGTATGTGGATTATCAGACCCAGCGGCGCATCCTCAAAGACAGCGCTCACTGGTACAAGCGCGTGATGGAAAGCAACGGCGAATGTCTGTAAAGCCTGAAAGGAAAGAAGGAACGAATATGAGTGATATCAGGATTATCAACGGCCACCCCCTGCCCAACATGCCCTGGCAGGATCGTCCCGCCCAGGATACCGCCGCCACGCCCCTGTGGCGTTACAGCGAAAACCCCGTCATGGGACGCAACCCCACGCCGGAAATCGGCCGAATCTTCAACAGCGCGGTGGTGCCGTGGCAGGACGGCTACATTGCTGTGCTGCGCGGCGAGCAGGTGGACGGCGTGCCCCATGTGTACCTGGGCCGCTCCAAGGACGGCATTCATTGGCAGGTGGATCGGGAAAAGGTGAAGTTCGTGGATGAGCAGGGCAATCCTTGGATGCCGAACTATGCCTATGATCCCCGCCTGGTGCGCATCGACGATACCTATTACATCATCTGGTGCACGGACTTCAGCGGCGCGGCCATCGGCATGGCCCGCACCAAGGACTTCGAGCATTTCATCCGTATGGAGAATCCCTTCATCCCCTACAACCGCAACGCGGTGCTCTTCCCCCGGAAGATCGGCGGCATGTACAAGCTGCTCTCCCGGCCCTCGGATTCTGCCCATACGCCCTTTGGCGATATTTTTCTCTCCGAAAGCCCCGACTTGATTTACTGGGGCCGTCACCGTCATGTGATGAGCCGTGGACCCATGTGGTGGGAGGCGGTGAAGATCGGCGGCGGCGCGTGCCCCATCGAGACCACCGAGGGTTGGCTGATGCTGTTCCATGGCGTGGCCAGCACCTGCAACGGCTTTGTGTATTCCATGGGCGGCGCGATTCTGGATATTGACGAGCCCAGCAAGGTGCTCTACCGCTGCGAAAATTACCTTCTGACTCCCGAGGCCCCCTACGAGGTCAGCGGCTTCGTGCCCAACGTAGTCTTCCCCTGCGCCACCGTGCAGGACGCCGACACGGGCCGTATCGCTATCTATTACGGCGCGGCGGATACCTGCGTGGGGCTGGCCTTCGGCTATGTGGATGAAATTGTGCGGTACATCAAGGATCACAGTGTGCTGAACCCCGGCGACGGCGAGGCCTTCGAGCGGTTCTAACCCCCTGGGTATCCCGGCACGACAAGGAAGGAAGCGATGACGTGTGAAGGCGTTCCGACGTCCGAATATCCTGGTGATCTATACCGATCAGCAGCGCTGGGACACCCTGGGCTGCAACGGTCAGCGGGCCGTCCCCACGCCCAACATGGACGCCCTGGCGAGGATGGGCGCCAGGCTGGATGAATGCTATGTGCAGAATCCTGTCTGCGCTCCCAGCCGGGCCAGCTTTCTCTCCTGGCAATACTGCTCCGCCCTCCGCATCGGCACCAACGGTGTGCGTTTTCCGGAGGATGTGCCTACGCTGCCGGGCATCCTGAAGGCCTATGGGTACACCACAGCCCAGATCGGCAAGCTGCACTTCGAGCCTCATAGCCGGCGGGATCACCGCGATCCGCCGCTGCGCTACGGCTTCGACATCATGATCCAGTCCGACGAGCCGGGGTGCTATGACGACGCCTATACCAAGTGGGTGGAGCGCGTGGCTCCCGAGCAGCTGGACGGTGTGCGCACCATGCTGCCCCCCGCCGCCGTGATGTGGGGGAAGAAGGGGTACAGCGATGTGCCCCGCAACACCCACGAGCCCTACTGCTTCGCGGCGGACGCCTCGCTGACGCACACGGCCTTCGTGACTGCGCAGACCTGCGACTTTATCCGCCGTCAGGACAAGAACACGCCCTACTTCTGCGTCGCGGGGTATTACGCGCCGCATCCGCCGCTGAATCCACCCCGAGAATACATCGAACGGGTGGATCGCAGCAAGCTTCGCCTGCCCGTGGTGGGGGAGGAAGAGACCGTGTCGTCTGCCTTGCGGGACATGACGGATGAAAAGTGGCGTGACGCGGCCTGCGCCTACCTGGCCATGGTGGCGCAGGTGGATGACGGCGTGGGCGAGCTGCTGGAATGCATCCGTCAGCGGGGCGACATGGAGGATACCGTCATCGTCTTTACCAGCGATCACGGCGAATTCCTGGGCGATCATGGCCGCATTCAGAAGGGGATGCCGGGGCATGACTGCATCACCCATGTGCCCTGCCTGGTGGCCTATCCACGCATGATTTCAGCCGGGCGCGTGTGCGGCGCGCTGACGGAGGCGGTGGATATCGCGCCCACGCTGCTGGACTACTGCGGTATACAGACGCCCTCCTTCATGCAGGGGCAATCGCTGGCGGCGCTGCTGGAGGGCCGGACGGACGTTCACAAGGAGGCCGTGCTGACCGAATATTTCGGGGAGCATGGCGACCGGCAGACCACCGTGCGCACGGAGAAGTACAAATACTACTGCCCCGAGCAGGGCGCGGAGCTGCTGTTTGATCTGAAAAAAGACCCCAATGAGCTGCGAAGCGTCGCGGGGGAACCGGCCTATGCCGCCGTGATGAGCGAAATGCGGCTGCATATGCTCCGTGCCGTTCAGCGGGCGGCCTACCAGGGCCTGCCCCGCATCGACGAATATTGAACCTGGGGAAAGAGGAGGAAGCCACCATGATGCTTGGAGCGCAAACGTATACCGTCAGAACCTATACCCAGAATGAGCGGGATTTCCGGGAAACCATGAAGCGGATTGCCGCCATCGGCTATGAATGTGTGCAGCTGTCCGCCATCGGCAGTGTGCCGGTGCGGGCGCAGCGCGATATCTGCGATGAATACGGCCTGAAGATTGCCCTGACCCACACCAACCCCGACCGTATGATCGACGACACCGAGGGTGTCATCCGTGACCATGAGATTCTGGGCTGCGACTACATCGGCATCGGCATGATGGCTCCCAAGTACCAGACCGCCGAGTGGATCGACCAGTTTGCCAAGGATTTCCTCACCCCCGCGAAAAAGATGCGCGATGCCGGCAAACGGCTGATGTACCACAACCATAACATCGAGTGGACCCGCCTGCGGGACGGCCGCCGCATTATGGATGTGCTGCTGGAGCAGATGCCCGCCGAGCTTATGGGCTTCACCCTGGACACCTACTGGGTTCAGGCCGCCGGGGCGGACGTGCTGACCTGGATTGACAGGCTGCAGGATCGCATCCCCTGTGTGCACCTGAAGGACATGGCGGTGCAGGGCTTTGACCAGAAGCTGGCCCCCGTGGGCGAGGGCAATCTGGACTTCCCGAAAATTCTGGCCAGGCTGAAGGCGCTGGGGAAGACGGAATTTCTGCTGGTGGAGCAGGACGACTGCTACGGCGAGAGCCCCTTTGACTGCCTGAGGCGCAGCTATGAGAACATCCGGGGGATGGGGTACTGAGCTTGCGCCGCTGGTGGGCAAGGGCCCGGGAAGGTAAGAAGCGGCGAAGGCTCTGGAGGCGCTGATGATCGTCAGCCTCGGCCTGTCCTGGCCCGCGTCCATTGTCAAATTCTAAAGCGTCTTCCGCATGTCCATGATTGCCCTTGGCCGTCTGTGCGGTTTTCTATGGATAGCGAATGTCTATGTCGTTGCGGGTATATGGCGTTGTCCTTCGTATTTTGCATCTTGAATTTGCTGACGGTGCCGACAGACTCGGCACTGTATGGAAGGAACCGCAGGCTGAACCGGCTGCGGGAGAAGATGGCCTGATTAACCTGAGCAGGGACAGCCTTTGCGGGCTGTCCCTTTTTTTGCATAATGCCCCCCCGCTTCGAGCGGGGGGCAGGAAAGCTTATAGCTATGAGTCCAAACGTATAACCCAGTGCTATAACGAGCAAAGGCCTGGCAGCTATAGCCAGAATAGAGAGGAGAAATACGAATGGACAAGAATAGTTAAGCACACATGGCGTGGAATTGCAGATACCATAGATTGTTTGCCCCGAAGTATAGGGGACAAAAAATCTATGGAAAGATCAAGGCAGAAGTAGGGAAGATACTAAGGACGCTGTGCGAGAGA
>ERZ777306.2685-NODE-2685-length-21602-cov-9.002645_pt1 | contig 21602 bp, 21 predicted proteins | sample MGYA00374966_ERZ777306 | MGnify/ENA primary metagenome ERZ777306 (study PRJEB29329, sample SAMN06343882) | mouse gut metagenome | isolation source: Mouse cecum | place: Austria: Vienna | collected 2014-11-15 ...
CAGGCTCATAACCTGAAGGTCTGTGGTTCAAATCCACACTCCGCAACCAGTTTCCCCCGGCCCGTCCGGGATTTTTTTATTTTTTATAAAGAATATTTGTTTATAATATGAATATATTATAAACAGGTGGTTTTATGAAAAAAATTCTTATTGTTTTGTCTTTTATTTGCGTGGGGGCATGCGAAAAACAACACCAATGTAATATTATAGGCAAATGGACCGCGCCGGTGCCAACAATGCCTGAAATTTACCAGGGCATAGAATTTATGTCAAACGGCCGCGCATCATCTATAAATATGGCAACATTACAATATAACGAATATAAAATATCCCCCGACTGTTTAACCATTACACTGGCCGGGCACAGTATAGGTAATGGCCAAACAATAAATTTTACTGAAAATTATAATATTGAATATTTAAGTCCTGAAAAAATAAAATTAACGCGTGACGACGGCTATGCCATTACATACACGCGTCAAAAATAATATGAACGTAAAAAACTTATCTTTGTCGTTTGGCACCCAGGTTATATATGATGCGGCGGAATTCAACCTGGGGCCGCGGGACCATGCCGGCATTATTGGGGTAAACGGTGCCGGAAAATCAACACTGCTTAATATACTTTCCGGGCGCATCATGCCGGATACCGGCAAAATAGACACTGGGGGCGCCCGTATGGGTTATCTGCCCCAGATAATAGAAATAGATACCCCCGACATAACAGTATGGGAATTTTTATTATCCGGACGGCCGATTGCCAAATTAAACTCAGACCTGCAAGATTTATACATAAAACTGGCCGATGCCCCAGAAGATGAACAACTGGCAGATAAAATATCATATGTTCAGCATGAACTGGATTATTATGATGCATACGGTGCCGAAGATGCATTACTGGCGCTGATAGAAAACATGGGCATCGGTTCTGAAATCTTAGACATGCGTCTGTGCGACCTGTCGGGGGGCCAAAAATCCAAGGTTGCGTTTACACGTCTGCTCTATTCCATGCCGGAAATAATGTTACTGGACGAGCCTACAAACCATCTTGACGCCGCAACGCGTGATTTTGTAACCAAATATCTGCAACGCTATCGCGGATGTATAATGGTAATAAGCCACGACACAGGCTTTTTAAATGCGATCGCGAACAAAATAATCCACATAGACAAAACAACGCACAAGATATCGGTATTTGACGGCAACTATGATGCATTCAAGCGCAAGGATGCGGCAATGCGCCATGCACGAAACGTACAAATAGCCGCACAAGACAGACTTATAAACAATCTGTCGGATTTTGTTTCCCGTGCAAACGCGGCCAGCCCCACAAATCATGCAATGAAAAAAGCGGGCCATACACGCGCGGCACTGTTACAGAAAATATTAGACAACAGGATACAGCGCGAACAAGCATATAAAAAAGTAAAAATGGATTTGTCGCCGCACCGCGTCGGCAGTCGCCACCCAATCAACATTGATGATTTGTGGTTCCGTTACCCGGGGGCGCGCCTGCTTTACAGAAAACTGTCGTTTATTATTGAGGGCGGCGAACGTTTTCTTATTGTCGGCGAAAACGGGGCCGGCAAATCTACGCTGTTAAAATTAATAATGGGTTCGTTAAGACCGGAACGCGGTCGGATTGACATAAATCCTAAAACAGATATCGCATATTACGCCCAGGAACTGGAACAATTAAATCCGCAAGATACCGTGTTACAGGCGGTATCGTCTGACGATTATACAGATGTTCAGCTACGCGCGGTATTGGGTAATTTTCTATTCACGGGAACAGATGTGTTTAAAAAGATATCTGTTTTGTCCCCCGGGGAACGGGCGCGCGTAGCACTGTGCCGGATAATACTAAAGCGTGCAAACATGCTGATACTGGACGAGCCTACAAATCACCTGGACCCCGATACCCAGGCGGTAATCGGTGATAATTTTCGTGATTTTTCCGGCACAATAATAGTGGTCAGTCATAATCCATCTTTTGTGGAACAAATTGGAATATCACGTATGCTGATACTGCCATCGGGCAGAATCGAAGACTATGACCATGAAAAATTGGAATATTACTACTCAATAAATTCCAACAAATAAAAAAAGTATCCGATGATAACCACCGGATACTTAGAAACCTCGTCAGAAAAGCTGACTTATTTTTTCTTAAAGCCCTGCTTTGCCTTGAACTTAGGATTATCAGGGTCAATCAAGATGACTTGCTTGCCACGGCGAATTTGTTTGATGTTACCGCGCTTTTTCCAAGCCTTTAAAGAGCTTAAAAATTTCATATCTAATCCTTTTTGTGATGCGATTATAAACGCTTTTTGTAAAAAATCAAATGATTATTAATATTTTTTGTTGTTTTTGTTGGGCCTGTTGAAATTGTTGAAAAAAGTTGTTTTGTTTTTATCAACAGGTTTTCAACAATAAAATGCCGGTTTTTCGGGTTATTTGTGTGAAGTTGTTAAAAACGGCCGGTGTTAAATTAACAGTTGAAAAAATCATGGTTATCAACGTTTTTAACATAAAAAGCCCAAATCTTTTTATACTTGTTGAAAAATGTCGAAATTGTTATAATTCCTTTGAAAGGAGAATGTAGGCAATGAAACAACAGGTTTTAAAGGCCTTGGCAAACCCGGCGCGCATATTTTATGTGCCGTATTCACTGGCTGTGATGAATTTCGTAATCCAGTTTTTGATATTCGTGACGGTATTTACTGTCGTGATTGTTTTTACGCGCGGGAAAGTCGCAATAAATCCGATGTATTTTCTGTTGTCGCTGATCGGCGTTCACATGATTTTGGCCGTATTTTCAAAACGGGAACCCCAGTTGGCACAAATAATTTCTGCCAAAATAAAATTATTAAAAGAAAAAATCCCGCGGAGGCTGGTTTCCTAAATGAATAATTTTTTCAACTATTTTGCCGGCGGTCAATTTCCCATGACGGTATTAATACTGGCGATGGCGGTAATTTTTGTGTTCATCGTTTTGATGATGTACATACCGGCGCTGTCCCGCCGTATTTTTCCCCAGTTCGGATACACGCATTATGCGCGTTATCTGCCGTTTAAAACAGTGTTCAGCGATAATTCGCTGGAACTTCGTGACGGTGCGCTTACACGTGTTTGGCGTGTTGCGGGTATACAGACCGGCATCCAGGATGATGCGACGCGTGAAAAGTTTTTGGATTTGCGGTCATCGCTGTTCAACCAGATTCGCGAAGCGGGTGTCGTATTACGCTTTTTTACCGTACGTGATGCAAATCCAGAGCGTACGAATTACGAATTCTCGCAGCCTGTACTGCAAAAAATATATGACAAATGGCGCGGCCAGGGACTGCGTATTTATGAAAATAATTATTATATAATGCTGACGGTGCGGGGCAACGGTGCACGTGATAGACTGAACCAGTACGGTAATTTGCTGGAATCTATTTTGGCCCCGTATAAGCCGACCGTGATGCGCAATGAAAGCCGTGAAAACATGGCGAAGTTTTTTGGGCGCATTCTGTCGCCAATAACAAAGCCCGAGCCGCTGACCTGTGATGGTGAAATTGCATCGGTTGCAACGGTTGATGATGTGGAATTTTTACCGGGCGGCCTGGTTCGCTATACCAGCGGTGATGCCCAGATGTTTGGTGCATTGTTATCGTTTAAGGCGTCTCCAGACTATCTGGACGAAGAATTTTATGACACCATTTCCACCATACAAACGGAAATGATATGCATGAATGCGGTTACCACGATGGGGGCGGCCGATGTTGACATTGCCCTGCGCCAGCGTCGCAACACCGCATCGGACGAAGAAGGCTCGGCCCATCAGCAGATTGCCCAGGCTGTCGGTGCGATGGATGAAAACATATCCGGCAATCAGAGTTTGGTTAATTACTATCCGTTGTTTATATTGTTTGGTGCAACCGAACAGGATGTTATGTCCAAAGTGGACGAGTTTAAGAAAATATCGGCTCAGTTTGGAATATCACCGGTTGTCGAAGATTTTGCATCAAAGGTTTCCTGGTTTGCACAAATTCCCGGGTTTGACGTTTTCCCGCGCAGTTTCAAGATGCTGTCAAAAACGGCGGCGGTAAGTATTCCGATGTCGTCGACACCGCGTGGTGTTGCAAATTCCGACTGGGGTCCGGGCCCGCTGGTGGTGTTTCCCACGGCCCAGGGAACGCCCTATATGTTCCAGTTTCATGTGTCGGACAAGCCGGCGGCGGTTGCGCATACATTGACAATTGGTCCGACCGGCGGTGGTAAGACGACACTGTTCAGTTTTCTTATCGCCCAGTCGTTGCGTTATCCCAAATTAAAGGCGTTCTTTTTCGACCGCAACAAGGGTGCCGAGATATTTACACTGGCCGTTGGCGGGAAATATATAACCATGCAGGGCAAGGAAAAGAACACCGACCCGATGGAGCATACATTTCAAACGCATTTAAATCCGTTAAAAATGTCGGATACTGCGGCTAATCGTGCATTTTTGCGCAGATGGTTTGCAATTATTTCAAACCAGAACGACGCGTTTGCCGCCGACGAGATTGCCCGTGCTGTATCGGTTAATTTCGATTATCTGGCGCCGCGTGACCGTTTGCTTAAAAACCTGTGGGAAAGCTGTTTTTCATCATCGGGCAACATGCGCCCCGCGCTAAAGAAATGGATAGACCCCCTGCAGTACGGTCATATGTTTAACGAGGAATCTGACACGTTGGACCTGGCGTCGCGTCTGACGACGTTTGATTTCACAGAAATATTACAGGACGAGGTATTGGCCCCCGCGGTCATATCATATATCTTGCACAGAATAAATACCACGACGGTTGCAGGTGGTAATCCGTCGTTAATCATGATTGACGAAACGGCGCCGATGCTTGAAAACAAAATGTTCCGCGAAAACTTTATCGCCGGCCTGCAGGAGGGACGTAAAAACCGCCAGGCATACATGGCGGCCTTCCAGCGTGCAAATGTTTTGGACAAGCTGGGGATTGGCGACGTCGTACGCGGCCAGGCCCAGACTGTTTTGTTCTTTCGCAATCCGGCGGCGGATGCAAACGATTACGCGCATTGGAATTTAAACCCGCTGGAAATGGCCTTTATCCAGGGCAAGGCGTATCCTAATTTAAAGCGTGCGGTATTGCTGTCGCGTCCGGTTACCGGCGAATCTGTTATTTTGAATACGGAACTGGGGGGGCTGGGCAATCTGTTGCGGCTGTTTGAATCGGGACGCTCTTCTGTATTACTGGCCGAAGAATTGTACAAGATGTACGGTACTAACTTTGTATCCGAATATCTAAAACGGCAAGGCGGCGATGTTTAGGTTTTTCGGAATCTGTTTACTGTTGTCCGTTTTTCCGGGTTTGGTTATTGCCGACCAGGACTGTATGTCGTACAAGGTTCGGCCACGGATAACCGTTGCGACGCCCGCATGGACCAAACAGGTTGTTCAGCCGTTGCGTGAAATGGATTTGCTCCATGGCGACGTTATTGCAACATTGGTTGACAATTATGACATAACAGGCGACGTAACAGGAATAGAGGACGGTTTTTGCGTGTCTTTGAAATCTGTTGCGGCAACTGTTGGTTATAACGATTTTCTGGTCCAGATAGATATCCGTCATCGCCCCGACACATGTGCATACAATGCGGTTCTCTCGCACGAGGACCAGCATATTCGCGCATATCTGTCAATAATAGACGATTTTCAAACAGAACTGCACAACGCCATATATGCGGCGGCTGATTCAGTAATGCCTGTATTCGTCTCGGATGAAGAAGGCATAGACGGTGCGCTGGATTTGCTGAACCAAAAACTGCAGGAACATCCGGACGTTGTCTTGGTAAAACAGAAAATAAAGGCGGCCGAAGAAATACGAAACAAGAACGTGGATGCCGACGATGACGGCAGCCGCCTGAAACAATGCATGTAATGCCGGTTTTTTTATGGACTGGTGTTAAGAAAATATTCCTGTATCAGACGGGATGGGGCAAATGAAAGACATATTAAAAAAGATTTTATTGTGGTTTTTCTCTGTTATAATTTGCGGCTGTTTGGTCGGTATTTTGGGTAACCGTGTATATTACGAGTATTTTGAAAAAACAAATTTGGCATACGCCAAGGAAACATTCAGACTGGCCTACAAGGACAGTCAGCTGCGCAAAAATCTGAAAATAACAATCAACGGCAAAAACGTAAACGAATTATATATAACGACTATATCGTTGGTAAACAACGGTAATGCAACGTTGTCGCGTCCTGATTTCAAGGCCGAAAGCGATCCGCTGCGTATAGAGGGCCGCCACATCGAAAGTGTTTTTGTTGATAAAATAAACACGACTGCGAATTCCCGCATTCGCCTGGTTAAGCGTCGCGGTGGCATGCGCATAAACTTCAAATGGATAAATCCGGGCGACAAAATAGTGTTAAAGGTTGTACACCAGCGGCCATCGGATAATATACGCATTCGCGGGTCTTTTCACGGAATATCACATATATCACGCCTGGATGATGATTATAACAAGCTGGCCTATACGCGGCGTCATGTCGTGTGCACGGGTATTGTTTCGGTCATAGGAACAATTATGCTGATTGCGGCGGTAATTGGGGTATTGATGTTAATGCACCGCGTGCGAATTATTAAAACAAAGTAAAATTGTTAATAAATGCCTCGCGCAGGGCGCTGTTTACACCCGCGGTGTCCATTCCGCTCTCGCGCAGGTACTGCATTTGGTTTGGCGCCGGACGGTACAGTGATGCACTATGACCGGCTGTTTCCGGTACGGCGGATATATATTGTGACGGTTTGAATTCTATACGTGCGCCGTCATCTGCCATCGCGGAAAAAGAAATATCCGATATGCATTCGATGCAGTTTTTCTCTATAATTGCGGCCCCCGATAATTTGGATACGGATTTGGCCCCCGCCAACAAATTTGTCTGTATTAAAATACCGGTGTTTTCCGCACCGTGTTGCGCGTTGCAAACATATGTAATGTTATCGTTGTTTTCCAATAATACATGACCACGGACAACGGAATTTTTCCCGGTGTTTTTGATAAAAATGTTTAAAAAAGCCGGTATTTTGTTTTTTACACGCACATCTAAAAACACATCCTGGTCTTCGGCGGAAATATTCAAATCCAGCCGGCATTCGCCGGCTATTTCGCCAACATATATTACATGTACCGGCAGATTGTGTTTTTTATCAATTATATCGTCGTTTAATGTGGATAAATCGGGACAAAATTTGCCATCACGGTAAACAATGGTTTCCGCGGCAAAGGTTTTTATATTGAATTCATTCCACATGTATGACATATTAAGCGCATTATAAAGGATTTATTTATGGGATTCAATTGTGGAATTGTTGGTTTGCCTAATGTCGGGAAATCGACGTTGTTTAATGCATTGACGCAGAGTGCGGCCGCCGATGCGCAGAATTATCCATTTTGCACGATAGAGCCGAACACCGGCCGCGTTGTTGTGCCGGATGCAACACTGCATAATCTGGCGGGTGTATCTGGTGCGGCGCGCATCATACCGACGCAGTTAGAAATAGTGGATATTGCCGGCCTGGTAAAAGGTGCATCTGCGGGCGAGGGTCTGGGAAACAAATTTTTGGGAAACATATTGTCTACCGATGCGATAATTCATGTTGTTCGCTGTTTTGAGAATGACGATATTGTCCATGTTGCGGGTCGCATCGATCCGTTGGCCGACATTGACACAATAGAAACGGAATTAATGCTGGCCGATATGGAAAGTTTGGACAAGCAGATAAAAAATCTTGAAAAAAAGGCGCGCGGCCTGGACAAGGATGCGGCCAAATTATTGTCTGATGCAAACGCTGTCCGTGCGGCATTGTCGGATGGAACGCCGGCGCGGCTGTCGGGTGTCGATGCGTCGCCGTTTAATCTGTTGACGGCAAAACCGGTTATATACGTGTGCAATGTTGACGAAGCGTCGGCCGCGACCGGAAATGAATTTTCCAACAAGGTGCGTGAAAAGTTTTCCGCAACAAATCCGGTATTGGTAATCTCGTCCAAGATAGAGATGGAGATTTCGCAGATAGTCGACCCGTCGGAACGCAAGATGTTTTTGGATGACCTGGGGCTGTCCGAATCGGGCCTGGACCAGGTTATAAAGACCGGTTATGCAACACTGGGGCTGCAGACGTTTTATACCATCGGCCCAAAAGAGGCGCATGCCTGGACAATTACGCGCGGCATGACCGCCCCCCAGGCGGCCGGTAAAATTCATACCGATTTTGAAAAGGGATTCATTCGGGCTGAAATTATATCACCGGCGGATTACATTGCCCTCGGCGGCGAGGTTGCGGTCAAAGAAGCGGGCAAGATGCGTCTGGTCGGTCGCGACTATGTAATGGCGGACGGCGATATATGTCATTTCCTGTTTAATAATTAAATAGGAAAAAGTATAAAAAAAGGCCGGCATTTACCGGCCTTTTTGCATTATATTACAACCAGCATTTCCTGTTTCGAACGAACCTTTTCCATGTCTTTATCGATTGCCTCAATCTTGTCACGAACATCCGCACCGTTTAACATTTGAACCATATATTCTTTTTTATCCGCAATCAGTTTTTCCATGTATTTTTGCAGTTTCAGCGAAACAATATATCTCTCGGCGGTAACGGCGTCCATCTGCATCTGGGGGACCGTCGCATCAAAGTCAATATTGAGCGTTCCCAGAAAATCACCATGACGTTCAACCAGTTCCGGAAAACTATTGACTATGTTAATCAGCGTTGCACGGGTTATATCGTTGACCTCTGGTATTTCGACGTTGATTTCTTTTTTCTTGCGGGTCCACCGGCTCCACTGGTTAAACTTACGCGATGCATATTCCTTGTCGTATGCACGCCGCAGGTTTTCATCCTTTATTTTTGCAATCTCGGCTGATAAAAATTTTTCGGCACGTGATTGTCCGCCGGGCGTGGACGTCACATAATTTTTATTTGCTATTTCCCACAGAAAATCTGTTAAATCGGTGGCGCCGTCGATTATTTTGCGCATGGCGTCAGGGCCGCCGGACTTTAAAACCTCGTCCGGATCTTTTCCGCCCGATACGAATGCAAACCGCACGTCGGATGTGTCGCGCAGAAACGGCATAACGATTGACGCCGCGCGTGCGGCCGCCTTTTGCCCGGCCCCGTCGCCGTCAAAGCAAAATGTTATGTTTCTGTTTGATTTGCAAAGCAGTGCGATATGATCCTCGGTCAGGGCGGTTCCCAATGGGGCCACTGTTTCGCCAAATCCGTGGCATTGCATTTGTATTGCATCAATCTGGCCTTCGACAACAATGCTGCGTCCGGCGCGGTATATTGCATCGCGTGCGAAATTCAGTCCGAAAACAGTTGCGCGCTTGTGAAACATTTCGGTATCGGTGGTGTTTATATATTTTGGTTCCGAACCGTCCATACTGCGTCCGGAAAAAGCAACAATCTGGCCGCGTACATTGAAAATGGGAAACATCAGTTTATCGCGAAAGAAATCATACAACCCGAAATTTCCGCGCCGGCACAAACCTGTTGCAATCAGGTTTTCCTGTTTTGCATTTGCAAAATTATTTGCAATCAGATTGTTTTTAGGTGCGTAACCTATCCGGTATTTTTTTATCATATCATCTGTAAAACCGCGCCCCCGGATATATTCCAGTGCGGCCGCGCCTGCGGGTTCAAACAGATTTTTCTGGAAAAGTGCCGTCGCCTTTTCCGTTATATCCAGATAAGATTCTTCGCGGGCGACAACTTTTGGGTCGCGCGGTTTGTAGTCGGGCATCTTCAATCCCGCCTGCGCGGCCAGTTCCGTAATTGCGTCACGGAATTCCATGTTGTTTGTTTTCATCGTAAACGAGATGATGTCGCCGTGTTCCCCGCATCCGAAACAGTGATAAAATCCTTTTTCCTCGTTTACGGAAAAGCTGGGTGTTTTTTCATTATGAAACGGACAGCATCCCCAATAGTTTTGTCCCTTTCGGGAAAGCGGGACGCGTCGCCCCACAACATCCACGATGGAGAGTCGCATGCGCAGTTCATCGGTAAAGTTGCGGTCAAATGATGCCATTACTTCTTTTTCTTGGTCGCCGCCCGCCGTGCAGACGGCTTTTTATTGTTAATCAGTTCGGCGGCTGTTTCCAAGTCTGGCTGTGACTTTACGGAAACGTTTACCTTGTTTGAAGAAATGTATGCGCCGTATCGGCCGGTTGGATAAAAATAAATCATGTGGCCGGTGGCGGGGTTTTCGCCTATTTCAACAGGTTCCGGTTTTTTTGTATCCGCGCTCAGCAGTTCCTGGGCGATTTCCAATGTAATAGTTTCGGATGTGTGTTGTTTTGCCGATGCATTCTTTTTTCCGTCTGTTACATACGGGCCGAAACGTCCTATTTTAAATGATATGCCGCCGCCTAAATCGACCGATGTTCCGGCCTGTTTTTCTGTGCCGTCTGTCGGTGCATCGGCCCCCGTCAGGCGTTGTGTATAATTGCATTCGGGATAGTTCGCACATCCGACAAACGCCCCATACTTGGATAATTTTATCCCAAGCCGCCCGCCGCATTTTGGACATGTCCCGTCTGATTCGCCAAACAGATGTGTATGCATGACATCATTAATAGCGTCGATTATTTCTGTTGTTTTTATTCCGCCGGCCGCGTCAATCATTGCGCTTGTCGGGGTCCAGAACGCGCTTAGCGATTTTGTCTTGTCGGCGCGTCCGTTTGAAACATCATCCAGCGTATCTTCTGTTTTTGCGGTAAAGTTGACATCCACCAGGTCTGTAAAATATTTCGCCAGATATGCCGCGATAACCCAGCCGCCGGGCGTGGGATGAAAGCGCCGCTGTTTGTCCTGTTCGACATAGTTTCTATCGACAATAGTCGACATGATTGCGGCGTATGTAGACGGGCGCCCTATTCCCAGCTCTTCAAGTTTTTTTACCAATGATGCCTCTGTATATCGTGCAGGCGGCTGGGTAAAATGTTGTTCCGGCGACAGCGTTGTTATATCAATCTTGTCACCGACATTCATCACGGGCAGTTTGGATTCCGCGGCCCCGTCGTTGTCATCGCGGCCTTCTATATATACTTTCATAAATCCGTCGAATGTGCGGGTTGTGCCCACTGCATGGAAAACGGCCGATTTGTTTTCTGTTTCAATATCGGCGGAAACACTGTCAAATTCGGCATTCGTCATCTGGCATGCGATTGTGCGCTTCCATATCAGGTCATAAAGTTTTGCCTCGTCCCCGGCCAGTTCCGGCATCGCGCCGTCAAAATGCGTCGGACGGATAGCCTCGTGCGCCTCTTGGGCGTTTTTAGATTTTGTAACATATATGTTGGGTGATTTTGGAACAAATCGTTCACCGTATGTTCCGGCGATATACGTGCGTATATCGGCCACCGAATCCGCCGACAGGTTTGTTGCATCCGTACGCATGTATGTAATCAACCCCTGTTCGTATAGTTTTTGTGCGGCACCCATTGTTCGTTTTGATGAAAAATAGAGTTTGCGTGCCGCCTCTTGCTGCAGGGTTGATGTTGTAAACGGCGCGGCCGCGCGGCGTGATGTCTTTTTCTTTTCAATATTTATAACAGATGCCTTGATAACAGGCTGGCCTATTGTTTTGATAATTTCATCCATCCGGGCCTGATTGGGGATAGACATTTTTTCTTGTTTTTCGCCGTTAAATTCGGACAGCATGGCAGAAAATGCATCCGTGGCATGCATGCATTGCGCCCCCAGGCTCCAGTACTCTGTTGGGCGAAAAGCCTCTATTTCGCGTTCGCGGTCCACCACCAGTTTTACGGCCACAGACTGTACGCGGCCGGCGGATTTGCCCAAATTGCGGCGCCACAACAAGGGCGATATTCCAAAACCTATCAGGTAATCCAGGGCGCGTCGAACCAGGTATGCATCAACCAGATTCTGGTCGATTTCGCGCGGGTTTTGTATGGCCGCCTGAACGGCTTTTTTTGTAATTTCATGAAATGCAACGCGGTAAACTTTTTTCCCCGCCAGCAGTTTTTTGCCCTTTAATATATCAAGTATATGCCAGGCTATTGCCTCGCCCTCGCGGTCAGGGTCCGATGCCAGATAAATTGCATCGGCTTTCTTTACCTCGTCCGTAATCAGTTTTATCTGCTTTTCCTTTCCCGGCATAATCTGCCAGCGCATTGCAAAATTATTTTCTGTGTCCACACTGCCGTTTTCGGGAACCAAATCGCGCACGTGTCCCACCGATGCGATAACGCGCCACCCCGCGCCCAGGTATTTTCCGATAGTTTTTGCCTTTGACGGTGATTCGACGATAAGTAGGTTCATGTTTTCAACTTCCCTTTGCAGATAATTGCTGGTCTTTATGAATGTGTGCATTCTGGGCCAGACCAAACCCGAACATCAGTGCGATAAGACTGCTGCCGCCGAATGACATCAAGGGCAGCGGCACGCCGACGGTCGGCATCAGTCCCAAAACCATAGAGATATTTATAAAATAATAAATGAAAAAGTTCAACATAAAACCAAAGCAAATCAGTTGTCCGAATCTGTTCCTGCATGTTTTTGCACACCAAAACAAAACCATTATTATCATGCTGTAAAGTGCTATTAATCCAAATGCACCGATAAAGCCGAATTCCTCGCCAAGCATTGTGAATATAAAGTCTGTCTGTTTTTCCGGCAGGAAAGATTGCTGGGACTGGCTGCCCTTCATGTATCCCTTGCCGACAAGGCCGCCCGAACCAAATGCTATTTTTGCCTGATTAATCTGGTATCCGGCACCGCGTGCATCGTGGTCGGGGTTTACAAATGTTATTATGCGCTGGCGTTGGTATTCATGCAGGCCGCCAAACCATACCATTGGTGCTGCGCATACCGACAAAACGGCGCCAATCATAAACCATTTCTTGTTTGCCCCCACGATATAGAAAACGCCAGTCGTAATCATCGCCAGTGACAGCGCCGTCCCCAAATCAGGCTGTGCTACAATCAGGCCAAACGGCACCAGCAGCATTGCCGCCGGAATCAGATAATTTTTAAACTGGGACAGTTCTACTGAATTCATCCATGCAAAATACCGCGCCAGCGCCAGTACCAATGCAATCTTGATAAGTTCTGATGGCTGAATATGTACAAACCCCAGGTTCAGCCATCGTTGCGCCCCCATTCCCGTATGACCGACAAATGTAACCAGTATAATCATAATCAGCGCAATTGCATAAATTACATATGCTGATTTTATCCATGTTTTTATGTTTGAAAACGCGGCGACGAAAAATATGCCGAATCCAACCATAATCTTGGCCGCCTGGGATAATGCAAATGGCCGCCATGCGCCGCCGCCGGCGGAATACAGCACAACGATTGATATGGCCAGCACAAGGCACATTGGCACGAACAGGGCCCATGAAAAACGCTCCAGCTTTTCAGAGAACGTCATCATGGATGCATTTGAAACGCGTGTCTGGCGTGCCATTTTATTTTTCCCCTTTTAGCAGTGTGCGCATAACAGCCGCCGCCGTGCGTGCGGCCGGGCCGCTGCTGCCGCTGTGTTCGGTCACAATGCATACGGCGTATTTCGGGTTGTCCGTTGGTGCGTATCCCACAAACAAACCGTGGTTGCGCATATTCCAGCTTAGCTGTTCGTTGGTCAGAACGCCCGATGCGCGCTCTGCTTTTGAAATGCTGCGCACCTGGGATGTGCCGGTTTTGCCGCCCATCTTTTTTCCGCCAACGTTTATCGCCGAACCGGATGCAGTACCGCCGGGTTTGGTCACCTCATCCAATCCGCGAAAAACATATCCGATGTTTTTTTTCTGCAGACCCAAATCCGGGAACATTGGTTTTGCATCAACCTTGATAAGTCTGGGCGACACCTCTTTGTTTGATGCCGCGCGTGCCATCATCACCGCCAGTTGCATACAGTTTGTCAGGATAAATCCCTGGCCGATACCGGATATGACCGTGTCGCCATGAACCCAGCGTGCGCCGACATTTTTCTCTTTCCATTTTCTGTCTGGAATAACGCCGGTCATCTGGCGTGCAAAAATGTCGGACATATATTCCTGGCTAAGCCCCAGTCGCAGTGCCATTGCCTTAATCGCATCAATTCCTATTTTCAGCGCCAGCTGGTAAAAATAAATGTCGCACGAATGTTTCAGTGCCCCGGCCAGGTCCATGTGTCCGTGACCCTTTGCCTCCCAACAGTGATATCGCCGGTCGCCGTAATCCCAGTGCCCGGGACAAAACACCTTGTCGCGGGGGGTAATCGCCCCGGCCTCTAATGCGGCCAGCGCAACAATAATTTTAAATGTGGAACCGGGCGGGTACAGGCCTTCAATGGGCTTGTTCATAAAAGGCTTTGCAAAATCAGCCCGCAGTCCCGCGATATATTCGTCCGCGTCATCGGCACTGAAAATATTGGGATCAAAACTGGGGGTTGATACCATAGCCAGAATGTCGCCCGTTTCAATGTCCAGTGCAACCCCGCATCCCGCGCGGCGTGATTCCAGTGCATCATACATTACACGCTGGGCGGCATCGTTTATGGTTGTTGGCACGTTTGCGCCAATTATTGGCGGTTCGTATTGTGACTTGTCCTCGCCGGTGACGCGGCCGACCGCGTTTGTAATCATTACCGTCTGGCCCGGTGTTCCGGCCAGGCTTTCGTTAAATCGTTTTTCCAGTCCGGTTACGCCCGCCGTAAAAAACGGTGCCCCGGCCACCGGCTTGTCCGGAGAGCCCACATATCCGAAAATCTGCGCCCCGGCCGGGCCCATTTCATAAACACGTGCAAATCCGTTTTCCACATGCAACCCCGCCAGGTTTTTTGCCTGCAACCCCGCCAGCCGGGCCCAGTTAGTATTTTCGCTGACTAAAACGGGCTGAAATTTTGGTTGCTTTTTTATTTTTGCACGAATGCGCTTGATTGTTTTTTCACGCAGCCCCAAATCCGCCGCAACAATTGATATCAGCGTATCCAGGTCGTCTGTTTCTTCGGGAACTATATAGATTCGATAAACGCGTGCATCGCGCGAAATAGGCGCACCATTTGCGGCCAGAATTTTACCCCTTTCCGGCATGTTTATCTGAATTCTGAAAGAATTGTTTTCACTTTTGCGTTTGTATGTGCGGTATCCGAAAACCTGCATCTGCAGCATGCGCAGCACCAGTGCCGACGTCAATACCGCCCCGGCCGTAAAGAACAGCGCCGATCTTCTGTCAAAAAGCCGCGAAACTTCGGTATCAATCATTTCGGACCTTTTTGATTAGCATAATAATTGGGAAATACATTGCACATTCCCATATGATTGTCCATGCCATCCGAGATATGTTGGCAAAGTTTGTCATATGAGGTATGGATATAACCAGTACGGAAACTGCAAAGAATATTGCAAATGCCCCGCCGCCGTCGTTTTCCGCCCGGCCGATATCCATAAAGGACTGGAATCCATTTGCCGCATAGCATGCACAGTAAACCGATGTCCAGTACAGCAGTGTGTCCCCGCAATAGTCTATCAGAAAGCACATAATCACACCAAATGGCGCAAACCATGCGACAGGCTTTATAAACGTGCAAAAAAATATGGCTGTCATCGCCAGCAGCCCGGCCGGATTCAGCCATGGCATCGCCGCCCGCCATAAAAACAGCGTCACCAGAAACGGGGTCGCCGTTCGGAAAAAATCAATTATTTTTTTGTGCATTTCCGTACCGCCCTGCGACATCAAATTTAAGTATCATTACGCGGGACAAATCCCCGGGCGACTTGATGCGTACGTCGGTGTCGTTTTCCATCACGCCGACCATGATGCCGCTGGGCAGTATTCCGCTGATACCGCTGGTTACCAGTTTTATTCCAGCCGTTGGCTGAAATTCAGGATCGCTAAAAAATCCCATTACGGGCCGCATGGCACCGGTTCCGCGCATAAATCCATAAACCTCTGACCCGACGACGCGTACGGCTATATTGGTTTCTGCATCATTTAATGCGCGCACCCGTGCAAAATCCGGGGCCGCATCAATAACAATTCCGGCCATCATTCCGTCAAATGTAACCGCAACCTGGCCCGGTTCAATACCGTCGCGGGCCCCCTTGGATATAAAATAAGTATTGTGATGCATTGCCGCGTTGTCATGTACAACATCTGCGGCGACGGTACCGGGTCGTGCCCGTACAATGTCCAGTTCCCGGGCCAGTTTCTGGTTTTCCGATATGGCAATGTCGCATTCGTTCCCGCGTGCCTTATGCGCGGCCAGTTCCGCCCGCAGTTCTGCATTTTCGCGGCGCAGTCCGGATAGTTCGCGCATATTCTGAATCAGGTTTCCGCCCGCCCTAAACGGCCATGTTAAAACATCGCCCACGGCCCCTGCGACCGGAACCACGACATGTGCCGCGGCATTCATTATTCTGTAATCTGGTTTTGCAACCATTATATATATGAAAAACACGGGCAACACGGCCGCCGCCGCCGCCGCTTTTGCAATCGAAAATACCCTGGATGTCAGCTTTTTGTGATTCATGTCGGGTGATACTTTAGCTCTTAAAAAGGCAACATTCAATAAAAACTTGATTTTTCATTTTATTATGTCAAAATAACCCGGCAAATCCAAAGTGGCAAGGCATTGCCACCAGGAAAAAGTAAAAGGATAATAAAATGCCAAAGTTGAAAACAAAGTCGTACTTGAAAAAGCGCGCATCAATGACTGCGACCGGTAAAATCCGTGTTGCCAGAAATGCCCACAAGAAACTGTTGCGTAAGAAATCCGCGCGTGCAAACAACGCCGGTTCCAAACCGCAATATCTGAATGACAACATGGTCGGTCAGGCGAAAATCTTGGCCCCGTATGGTTTGAAATAATAGGGGGTAACAAAAAATGGCAAGAGTAAAACGCGGAACCACCGTAAAACAGAAACACAGCAAAATATTGGCACGTGCCAAGGGTTACCTGGGCCGTCATCATTCGACTTATCGTGCCGCGCGTGAAAAGACCGAGAAAGCGGGTCAGTACGCATACCGTGACCGTCGCGTTAAAAAGCGCGAATTCCGTGGTTTGTGGATTGTTCGTATCAATGCCGCATGCCGCATGAACGGCATCAGCTATAGCCAGTTTATGTCGGGCTTGAAAAAGGCCGGTGTTGCGCTGGACCGTAAGGTTCTGGCCCAGATGGCGTATGACATGGATGCGAATTTCGCAAAATTGGTTGAAACAGCAAAACGATTTAACAGCGCCAAATCCAAATAACGCTTGGCGGTGATTGATTGTTTTGTAATAATAAAAGCCGTCAAAGCGACGGCTTTTGTTTGTTTTAAGGATAAGTTATGCAGGAAAAAATAAAAAATATAGATTCATTGGATGAATTGCAGGCGTTGTATTCGTCGGTTTTTGGCAAAAACGGCACTATGACGGCGCGTCTGCGTGATATGAAAAATATGGATAATGACGCGCGTGCGGCACTGAATGCGGAAAATATTGAATTACGAGAGCTGTTTAAAAAACGCCAGACAGAGCTGGAAAATGCGGCGCTGATGGCGCGTCTCGCCGGCGAGGGACTGGATGCAACATTGGATGCGGCGCCGGAAAATCGCGGTACAATTCATCCGCTTAGCCGCGCCCTGGCAGAGGTTGCAAATATTCTTGAATCTTTTGGATATACAATGCACACCGGTCCTGAAATAGAGGATGACTGGCATAACTTTACCGCCCTTAACACACCGGCGCATCATCCCGCGCGCGATATGCAGGATACGTTCTTTCTGCCAAACGGAAACGTTTTGCGCACCCAGACGTCGGCGATACAAATTCGCGCAATGGAAAGTGACGGTGTGCCTATTAAAATGTTTGGCGTTGGCGCAACATACCGCAAGGAAATGGATGCAACCCACGGTCCAATGTTTGGCCAGATAGAGGGATTATACATTGACCGCGATGTCACAATGTCTGATTTGATTGGGGATATCCGTGCATTCTTGGCCCGCTTTTTTGAGGTTGATGATGTGGAACTGCGCATTCGTCCGTCTTACTTTCCATTTACAGACCCCAGCATAGAAATAGATATGAAATTTCGTGGTGACCGCTGGTTGGAAATAATGGGCGCGGGTATGGTGCATCCGAACGTTTTGCGCAATTGCGGTGTTGATCCGGACCAGTATCAGGGATTTGCATTCGGATTCGGATGGGACCGGTTGGCGATGTTGAAATACGGCCTGCCTGATTTGCGTGAATTATATGGCAACGATGTGCGCTGGTTGCGTCGCTATGGTTTTTAATGCGGGGGAATAAAAGATGAAATGGACATATGACTGGTTAAAAGATTATTTGAAAACAGACGCATCTGCGGAAACGATTGCGGATACGCTGACCCGCATTGGATTGGAAATAGATGACGTGTCGGTGCCAATCATGCCGATTGCTGCAAAAATTATAGAATGCCGGGCGCATGAAAACAGCGACCATCTGCACGTGCTGATGGTTGATGACGGAACCGGAACCCTGCGCCAGGTTGTCTGTGGCGCACCCAACGCGCGCGCGGGTCTGATATCTGCGTTGGCGGTGCCGGGGTGTGTTGTCGACGGACATGAAATACAGCGCGGCAAACTGCGTGGCGTGGCATCTGACGGGATGATGTGCAGTGAAAAAGAATTGGGGATATCGGACAATCACGATGGCATTATCGAGTTGCCCGCAGATACAAAAATAGGTGCGCCTGTGGTTGAGGGCTCTATCGTGTTTGAGGCCGGCATAACCCCGAACCGCCCTGATTATCTGGCGGTGCGCGGTATTGCACATGATTTGGCCGCGGCCGGTGTCGGCGGGTATGTCGGAACGAACGGCGTCCCCCTGGCCGAAGAAGGCGTCGGCCGCCGCGTAAAAATAGAAACGGATAAATGTATGGTTTATCGTTATGCCGAAATTCATGACATCCAGGTAAAACCATCAAATGAAGAAATAGCTCGCCGCCTGCGCGCAATAGGAATCAGTCCAAAAAACGCACCGATTGATGCGACAAACTATGTCTGTTATGACATGGGCCAGCCAATGCATTGTTTCGATGCGGATGAAATAAAGGGTGATATAACCGTTTGTATGGCGGTGCCCGGCGAAGAGTTCACAGACCTGTTCGGTACGACGCATACGCTGTGTGACAAAGATATTGTTATAACGGATGAGGCGGGTGTTCTGGCACTGGCGGGCGTTGTTGGCGGCGCGCGAGCAATGACGACTGATAAGACAAAAAACATATTGCTTGAGAGTGCTTATTTCGACCCTGTGTCGGTTCGCAAAACAGCCAAGCGTATCGGCGTGTCCACCGACGCGTCATACCGCTATGAACGCGGTATTGATCCGACAATATCCGATGTTGCATTGGCGGCGGCGGCACGTATAATAATTGCGGCATGCGGCGGCACGGTGTGTGTTGTTTCCTCTGCAGGCCAGATTCCGGCCGACCGCATTGTTATTGATTATTCGCCCGACATGTTTGCAAAGAAAATGGGATTTAACGTGCCCGCCGAAACCCAGATGGACATTCTGATTGCATTGGGTTATACTGTTGGTGAACATGGCAATAAATGGCGTGTTTTCCCGCCTCGTCGCCGTGTTGATGTTGAAATCCCAGAAACTGTTATTGCAGATATTGCACGCATATACGGCTATGACAAAATCGCGGGTACGGCGATGCATCGTCCGTCCAACCCGGTCCGCCCCCACAAAGACCATGCGCTGGATATAAAAATGGCGCTGGCGTCACGCGGGCTTAACGAATGTCGCAGTTATGCGTTCGGCAATTCCCGTATAGAGGCTATGCTGTCCGATCATGAACCTGTTATGGTTGCCAACCCTATTGTTGCAGATTTTGACACTGCGCGCGGTGGGCTGCTGGGCGGATTACTTGGGGCGGTGTCCAATAATGAAAAGCGCGGATATTGTGATTTGGCGTTGTTTGAACTGGGGACCGTGTTTGACGGCGACGCCCCCGGCCAGCAGCGCACGGCGCTGTGCATCGTGCGTACGGGTGCGGCGGTTCCGCGTCACTGGGCCGGTCGTGCGCGCGATGTGGATATCTATGATGTAAAGGCGGATATAGTATCACAGCTATCGGCCCAGCGTTACACTGTTGCGACGGATAATCCGCCGCGCTGGGCGCATCCGTATCGTTATGGCCGTATTATGCAGGGCAAGAAAGTAATCGCGGAATTTGGTGAATTGTCGCCTGTTGTTGCCCGCCAAATGCGTATCAAAACGCGTGCATGCGTGGCACTGGTGGCCAATATTGAAAATATTCCAGCGCGTCGTGTGGCAAAATACACGCCTGTACCGGAATTTCCGCCGATAACCCGTGATTTTGCATTTATCGCAGATTCAGCGTTTCCGGCGGCGGGTATTGTAAATACCGCCATGGCGGCCGATCGTCGAATAACAGATGCGATTGTATTTGATGCATTTGACATGGGCGGCGGTAAAAAGTCAATCGCGTTTACAATCACTATACAGCCTGATAAAAACATGACGGATGCGGATTTGATGGAAATCCAGAATGCCGTCATAGATGCTGTGGAAAAAAAGTGCGGTGCTGAAATTCGCGACAAATAAAACGGGGGAAACATCCCCCGTTTTTTTATTTCACAAAACATCATGCTGGTCTTGGATATCCCTGTTTAAATCACTGTTTTATCCGGCGCGTTACAGATGCCGCATACGGGGCAGTTGGCGCATGCGGGACGCAACGCCTTGCACACGTATCGCCCATGCAATACCATTACATGATTTACAATGGAATGGTACCGGGCGGGAATTATTGATAACAGTGCCGTCTCAACCTTTTCAGGCGTGTTTGCATTCGCCCCGACCCATCCGTAACGATGTGCATTGCGGAAAACATGGGTGTCAACGCCTATGTTTGGTGCGCCCCATAAAACGTTCATTATAACGTTTGCAGTTTTTTGTCCAACCCCGGGCAGCTTCATCAGCGCATCCCTGTTGTGATATTTGTCCGGGAATTTATAGCCCGCATCTGTTGCGCCATCCTCGTCCATCAGACGGGCGGCCAGCCCCATTATGCTTTTTGCCTTGTTGTTGAAAAAAGATAGCACCTTTATATGCGATTTCAGGCCGTCCTCGCCCAATGCAATCATTGCGGCGGGCGTTGGTGCGGCGGCAAATAATGCGGGTGTTACCTCGTTCACTTTTTTGTCGGTTGCCTGGGCAGATAGTATCACGGCCACCGCGAACGTGAATTCGTTTGTGGAATACAGTTCCGACCGGATGTTCATATCGACGGATTTGGGGACAAGTTCAAAATATTCAGCCGGTGTCATTATTTCTGCAACTCGTTAAGTTTGCGTAAGATTTGTTCCTGGGTTTGTAGAATTTTTGCATTGTGTGCCAATATGGCCTTTATTGCATCCGTATCATATCTGTCCCCCATAACAGGTTTGCCTGTGCGGGGGCACTGCATCATACGATGGTTACACTGACCCAGGTTATAAAATTCACAGTCGGTAATTGCGTATAAACAACAACCATTTAAACTTGGCATTTTATATCCTTATATTTATTTTACTTTTTCAACCGAAACGGCCAGG
>ERZ777306.2688-NODE-2688-length-21591-cov-35.773821_pt1 | contig 21591 bp, 14 predicted proteins | sample MGYA00374966_ERZ777306 | MGnify/ENA primary metagenome ERZ777306 (study PRJEB29329, sample SAMN06343882) | mouse gut metagenome | isolation source: Mouse cecum | place: Austria: Vienna | collected 2014-11-15 ...
GCACCTTGCAGGAGTACCGCAACAACAGGGTGTTGCCCTTTATCCTTTTGGGAGGAAAGGTGCTTTACCCCGAATCGGGGTTGCGTGAGCTGCTGGAGGCGAACTACCGCAAGCCGATGGAATAAGGCGGCTGCATGAAAAAAGGAAACGGGCAACTCCTTCACGGGGCTGTCCGTTTCCTTTTTTTCATGCGTGTTCAGCAATACCCGGCTTTTCCGTTCTGTATGAACATCACGTATGCCTGCCGCTTCTCCTTCGAGAGTGCCTTGCCTACCAGCCACGTGCGGAACACGTGTGCATGGTAGGTGTTCAGCCGGAAGGCGACGGGGATGATGATTTCAAGCGAGTAAACATCTGCGTGCAGCCCGTTTTCAAGCCGCATGTAGCGGCACACCTCGTAGTCGTTCAGCACGTCCGGCTTGCGGACGGCTCTGATGGCGGCGTTCACTGCCGGGACGCCCGTGTGGAACAGCCCGGCGATTTCTGTGGCGGTCATCCATACCCCGTTACCGGTTACGATAACTGTGTTGTCCTCTATGATGATGGTTCCTCGTGTCATGGCTTCTCTGTTTTTAGATGGTGCAACATGCAAATTCCTCGATGCCGTTCAACCTTGCGGCAAGGTTCTCCATGTCTTGGTTGAGCTTCTCTTTGGTGATTTTCGCGTATATCTGCGTCGTCTTTATGCTCTTGTGTCCCAGCATGGAACTTACCGTTTCGATGGGTACGCCGTTGGAGAGGAACACCGTCGTGGCAGCCGTGTGACGGCTCTGATGCCACGTGATATGCTTGGTGATGCCGCAACGTTTGGCGACGGAACGGATTCCGGCAAGGCACGTGTTGTAGTGGGGAACGGGGAAAATCCTGCCGTTCCCGCACAGCCCCCTGTATTTGTCGATGATGCGCTTTGCGATGTCGAGCAGGCGGATATTGGACACCACGCCCGTCTTCTGGCGGTTGATGTTTATCCACTCGTGTTCGTCGAAGTAGGTATGGATGTTCTCTTCCGTCAGGTTGCGCATGTCGGCGAACGACAAGCCCGTGAAGGCGCAGAACAGGTAGAGGTTGCGGTAAAGCTCCTGCTTGGCGTTTTTCAGCCTGCCCTCCATCAGCAGCCGGATTTCCTCTTTCGTCAGGAAACTGCGCACAGTTTCCTCCTTCTTGATTTCGTACTCCCGGAACGGGTCGCGTGTGAGCCACTCGTTGTTGATAGCGATGAACACCATCGTCCGCAAAGGGCAGACATACAGCCACACGGTGTTGGTGCAGCAGTGCTTGTCCGTGCGCAGGAACATCTCGAAGTCGGAGATGAAGGCGGGCGTAAGCTCTTTCAGCGCGATGTCCTTCACGCGGTAGCGGATGGAGAGGAACTCTTGCAGGTGCTTGTAAACGGTCTTGTATTTCAAAAGTGTACCTTTGGCTTTCATGCCGGCCTCCACCTGTTTCTCGTAGTCCTCGTTGTGCTGGCGGAACACCTGCATCAGCGTGTGGTAGCGGTGTTCCAGTCCGAGAAAGGCGTTCTTCACCTTCTCCGCCGTGACGAAGTTGTCACGCTCCATGATTTCCTGATAATGCCTGTTGATGCGTACCCGCATCTTGTCAAGCATACGGTTCGTTTCGAGTGCCGCCGTGCTTCTGCCCGTGACACGTCCCCCTTTGGTGTCCCACAGCTTGGGATCGACGGTCAGTTTGCAGCTGAACTGCGTCTGGCTGCCGTCCACCGTGATGCGTCCCATGACGGGAACTGTCCCGTCCTTTTTCACTACCTGACGCTTGAGGTAGTAGATTACTGAAAATGTACTCTTCATCGTCCTTAATTTTTTTAGGTTCAAAATTAGTTGGTGAAGAGTCCGGTGTCGGTACGCAAAACGGGGAGGAACGGCGCAATCTTTTTCCGTAACCGGATTTGTTGCGTGAGTTGTCAATAACTCACTAATCCTTAACGTCTTGTTTCGCTGTCCGTGTCCGTTTGTCGCCCTTTCGGGCATGGTTACGGACAAGTAACGTAGCGGCGTCCTGATTTGGCTTCAGCGGTGATTGCGATGGCTTCACGAATAATCGGAAGCACGACTGAAACCCCTGTAACTCAATTCTATCACTATATCTTTCCGCATTTCACTTTTTTGTAGTAACTTTGTTGCAGAAAGCTGATAAATATTCCACTGGACTATTCATATGTTTTTTAGGTCTAATCCCCTGCCATTGGCCATTGGCGGCATAATTTGGTGTTTTTGTAGTCAAAATCAGGGCTGATTGTTCAAATAAGATGATAAATTGTTCATTCTAATGTCTTAGGTTAGTTAAGCATAGTTTTTTTCGTATCTTTCCTCTAAAGAAAAATCATTTTCTTTATCCTGCCAGTATATAATATCACTATTTTATTGTACATTTGTAGTGTGTTAATAAACCATGTAGTCCAATGAGATACGTTTTATTGATATTGCTTACAGCTATAAGTGTGATTTCAGTGAATGGAGAGTCTGTTGATTCCCCTCTTGTTGTCGAGCATATCGGACTGAGGGATGGGCTGTCGAACAATTTTGTGACAGACATAACACAGGACAAACACGGATTTATATGGATTGGAACCGAGGCAGGACTGAACCTATTTGACGGAGAGAATTTCAAATTATTCAGTGAGAGTAACACTGAATTGAAAGGTAATTCAATCAATGCCTTGTTTTATGACGACAGGTTAGACAAACTTTGGATAGGCTCTAAAAAAGGACTGGATGTGCTTGATTGCAAGACATGGAAATTTGAGAAATTGAAATTGCCGGAAAATCTTGGTAGCATAAATGTTGTCGATTTCTGTAGATCTGCCGAGGGCGGTATATATATAGTTAACCATTATGATTTCATTCTGCATTATGATCCTAACGATAACAAATACACTATATATCGTCAAGAAGATTTACCTGGATTGCCGATGTCATTCAGAAGCATTGCCGATGACGGACAAGGCAAATTGTATATCGGGCATGCCAATTATGGATTCAGTGTCGTTAATCTTAAGACGAAAAAAATAGAAAATTTCATTCATGAACCGGGTCGCATCAACAGTCTCCCCGGTAATAATGTAAAAGATATATTTATTGACCGTTATAAAAATATCTGGCTTGGTACCGATTGCGGATTGGCCCTTTTCAATCCCGGGGCGAAAAACTTTTCTACATTCTCACATGGCAGCTCTGACTTGGGGGACTTGACCGCCCATAATGTTTATTCGATAATGGAGTCTAAAGACGGTTTGTTATGGATTGGTAGCGACATTGGCGGTGTGTGTATACTTGATATCCGTGATTTGTCATTGTCCAATTCGGATAGACTTAAATTTACCATGCTTCCATATGACGGAGACCGTAACGGTATATCATCTGTAAATGTTCATCGTGTTTTCCAAGATACATTCGGCAATATATGGATTGGTAATTATAGCGAGGGACTTGATTTTATAAGTAGAACACAACCTTCGTTTAGTCTATTGCCATATTATTCAACAAAGTATGGTCGTGTTAAAGAAAAACCTGTCTGGTCTATTTACACTGACAATGATGGAAATGTATGGGCCGGCGGAGAGAATGAAATAGTATTATTTGATAATGGGAAGATAAAGCGAATCTATAATCTCTCGACTTATCTTAAAGGTACTCGTAAATATGTATGTGCTTTGGTAAAAATTAATAATGAGATTCTTTTCAGTTCTTTTGAGGACGGCATATTTATCCTTGATGTCAATAGTGGGAATGTCAGGCAAATAAGTACATCTATTGACCGAAATTATGCCAACAGATTTGCCGTAATGCCGGATGGGAAGGTATTGTTGGGTATGCAAGGAGGCTTATTTGAATATTCCGGAGGACAAATTTATAAACTTGAGAAAATATCTGCGGCAATATCCAATCTTATTCCTAACGGAATTGAAGTAGATAGGCAAGGAAAGTTATGGATTGGCACTTATGGTAACGGAATTTTTATATTTGATAAAGAGGGAAATGTTAAATTTCATCTTGACAATGCGCATGGATTGTCCTCGAATGCGGTAAAACAGCTTTATATGGATTCACGGGGATGGATGTGGGTGGCCGGTCAAGACGGTTTGAGCCGGATAAAGGATACAGGTAATCCTCGTTCTATAGTCAATTATGATTATGAGTCAGGGCTTAATGACATTCATATTCGGGCGTTACAGGAGGACTCTGAAGGTAATATATGGTTCAGCACGAATAATGGTCTGTCCAAGTGGAATAAGGACAACTCTAAAATAGAGAATTATGATTATCATGACGGACTTCCGCATAGCAGTTTTATGGATAGGGCAGCATGTAAAGCTCCTGATGGCAACCTTTATTTCGGCTCGCTGAATGGTATCTGCATGTTTAATCCTGAACATTTCCATGATATAGAAGAAAGAATCCCTGTACGGATTGTGGAATGTCAGAGTATCATCACACCAAAAGAGAATATGCAGAATTTTATGGTAGACTCGAATGGTGAAAATGAAATCAAGATTCCATACGACATGAACTCTCTCCGTATTATATTCTCTGTGCCCGACTATTCACAAAGCCGTGTAGTCGAATATTCATATATGGTAGAAGGCCTTGATTATGGCTGGATAATGGCGGGTCGTGAACATGAGGCGACATTACGCAATCTTTCACCGGGAACATATACATTTAAAGTAAGGGTGCGTCTGAGGAATCAAGATTGGAATGATGCCAATGTTTCCGCATTGAAAATAATAGTGACTCCACCGATATGGCTTACATGGTATGCGAAACTTTTTTATCTGTTTGTAGTCGTTGGAATTGTCTATATTATAATACGTGTGTATAAGCACAGGCTGTTGCTGAAGAGCTCTTTGGAAATGGAGCGTCGTAAAAGCGTTGATGAACAGCAATTGAACAACGAGCGTCTGCGCTTCTATACCAATATCACGCATGAACTCCGTACACCTTTGACTCTTATACTTGGACCATTGGAAGACCTTGTTGCTGACAGACAACTCCCGGATGTTTATAAAAAGAGGATCAAAACGATTCATTCAAGTGCTTGCCGTCTTCTGAATCTTATCAATCAGATTCTTGAATTTCGCAAAACCGAGACGCAAAACAGACGATTGTCTGTCGCCAAAGGTCAGATTGTGCCTATTGTGACTGAAATAGGATTGAGATACAAGGAACTGGGACATAATGAAAGAGTCTCAATCGAACTGAATATTGACAATAATATTCCGGATATATATTTTGACAGTGATATTATTCACACAATCTTGAATAATCTTTTGAGCAATGCTGTCAAATACACTCCCGAAGGTTCTATTTCTCTTAGTACTAAAAACGTTAGCATTAACGGTGAAGATTTTGTAGAAATCGCAGTTTCTGATACCGGCTATGGTATTGAAGAGAAGTCGTTGCCTCATATTTTCGATAGGTATTACCAAGTCGTAGGCAAACATCAGGCATCCGGTACTGGCATTGGGCTTGCATTGGTAAGAGCATTGTCTGATTTGCATGAGGGAACTTTGTCGGTTGACAGTAAAGTAGGAAAAGGCACAGTCTTTACATTCAGATTGAAGGTAGACAATACTTATCCGACAGCTTTGCATAAGGAAAACACCAATAAGCCGATAGCGGAATCTGAAGATACGCAGGCTGATGAAACATCAGACAAGCAGCCGGTGATTCTTGTCGTGGAAGACGATGAGGGCATACGGGAATATATTGACGATTCGTTACAATCGAAATATCGTATACTGACAGCAACAAACGGAAAGGAAGGAATTGTGCTCGCCAGAAAACATATTCCGGATGTTATTATAAGTGATATAATGATGCCTGTGATGGATGGTATGGAATTATGCAAGTTAATCAAAGACGATATAAGTACAAGTCATATTCCCGTTATACTCCTGACTGCCAAAGATTCAATACAGGATAAAGAGGCTGGATATGAAACTGGAGCGGATTCCTATCTTACAAAACCGTTTAGTGCAAGGCTGCTAATAAGCAGGATAAACAATATTCTTGAATCAAGAAAGTTGCTTGCCTCAATCATTTCGGCGAATGCGAATGGTACTAATTCCGGTCCAGAAACTGTCATTGCCGAGACGCAGGAAGTAAAAACATACTCGCAGGCATTAAGGCTCAGTAAACTTGATGAAGAGTTTATTCAAAAATTCACAAAGATTGTGGAGGACAATCTGACTTTGTCAGAACTTGATATGACCTATATGCAAAAGTCTCTTAACATGAGTCATTCCACCCTTTATAGGAAAATAAAAGGGTTGACAGGCATGTCTGGCAATGAATTTATTCGTAAAATCAAATTGAAACGGGGGTATGAATTGCTTAAAGACGGATGTAATGTGTCAGAAGCGGCTTATTCGTGTGGATTCAATGATGTAGGATATTTCCGTAACTGTTTTAAGGATGTATACGGAATGTCGCCATCTCAATTTATAAAAACAACTTCACTAAAAATGGATGGATAAAATAAATTCGGTTCGCTTTAAGCCATAGAAACATATCAGATACTTCGGGCCTTCGGATTTGAGCCTACAGTCGAGCAAACGGTGGCCATAGGCATGTTCTGCCGTTTCTTGATTGACAGGGACTACAGGGTGGCCATGATACAGAACAAACGCGCGTGAGAATATATAGGCTATTGCGAATTTGTCTCAATTTGCGTTATATTGGTTTACCCTGTGCGCTCAATATCCCCCTTTGGGGGATTATAGGGGGTCGATCACCCCTTAGGGGAGGTCGGGAGGGACCACTTATGTCCATTCTTTTCTTAATTTTTCGCACATATTTTCTCTCATTCTGGAAAAACTGTAAGGCCCTCTCTGCTTTCTTTACACGCATTTCTTACATGGTTTTCTTGCCGTAAGGGCCTCCCGAGGTTCCCGTTACGGCCGTTTCGTCTTCCCGCGACGGCCTCGTCGCAATGCCGGGAGGCCCTTACGGCAATCTCGGGAGGGCCTCTCTGCTTTTCTTACATGGCGCTATTGTGATGTAATGCACGTAACTCGCTAATTATCAGAGTGTCCTGTTTTACCTAAAAATCGCGTTTTTCGGGCTCTCGGCGGCAAAACGCGATTTTGTGATGAGCGACGAAGTGATTTGTAAGAATAAATCAAGGCACTCTCTCAACCTCCACCAAAGGGGAGGGGTGGCAACCTATAATCCCTCCAAAGGGGATGTTGAGCGCACAGGATAAACCGATTTGGAGCATGGTTCGCGTGAGTAATAAAAGGATTATGCCGTTAAAAACTTACAAAGCCATCGGTAATACAAAAGATTTTTTGTAAGTTTGCAATTTGAATGATTGCAGACGAACTTACATATCAGATACTTCAGGCCTTCGGTTTTGCGCCTACGGCAGAGCAGGCCGCAGCCATCGGCACATTCTGCCGTTTCTTGATTGACAGGGACGACAGGGTGGCCATGATACTGCGCGGTTCGGCCGGTACGGGCAAGACCACGCTGGCCGGCGCAATGGTGAAGGCTCTCGCGGGACTGCATCAGCGCATGGTGCTGCTTGCTCCTACTGGCCGCGCGGCCAAGGTGTTTTCGATCGGGGCGGGCCATGCCGCATACACCATTCACCGCAGCATCTACCGGCAGAAGTCGATGGACGAGGCGGGCGCGGATTTCGGCCTTAACTTCAACAAACATTCCGACACGCTGTTTATCGTCGATGAGGCGTCGATGATTTCCGACAGCGGGCGCGGCTCGGAAATGCTGTCGTTCGGTACGGGGCGTCTGCTCGACGACCTTATAGAATATGTGTACAGCGGGCGCAACTGCCGGCTGATGCTCATCGGTGATCGTGCGCAGCTGCCGCCGGTGGGCGAGGAGGAGAGTCCGGCGCTGTCGGCCGAGGTGCTCGGCGGCTACGGGATGACGGTCTATGAGGCTGATCTTAACGAGGTGTTACGTCAGTCGGGAGAATCGGGCATACTGTGGAATGCCACAATGATACGCCGCATGATAACGCACGACGAGTTGACGAAGTTGCCGGAGGTACGTTTGAGTGGCTTTGCCGACATCCGTGTGGTGCCGGGTGACGAGCTGATAGAGTCGCTTGCCACGAGCTACAGCCGTGTGGGCCAGAATGAGACAATGGTTATCACGCGAAGCAACAAGCGTGCCAACGTTTACAACCGCGGCATACGAGCTATGGTGCTCGGACGCGAGGAGGAATTGTGTTCGGGCGATATGCTGATGGTGGTGAAGAACAAATACTTTGAGAATGAAGAATGCAATAAAAATGAAAAATTAAGAATGAAGAATGAAGAATTTGCTGCCGCTGTTCCTGATTATCGTCCCGAAAATTCATCGGGGGCTGCGGAATCGTGTACAGCCTTTGATGGCTCATTGTCATCATCTGGAATAGCTGGGGCAAATTCTTCATTCAAAGAAGATTCTTCATTTTTCATCGCCAACGGTGACCGCGCCAGTGTCCGTCGCGTGCGTAATATCCACGAGATGCACGGCTTCCGCTTTGCCGATGTCACTCTTCTGTTTCCTGATTATGATGACTACGAACTGACGGAGACTGTCATTCTCGACACACTGACTACCGATGCACCGGCGCTGACACGCGAGCAGAACGAACGGCTTTTCTCAGCCGTCATGGCCGACTATGCCGATGTGCCGCGCAAGGCGGAACGTATGAAGATGTTCAAGAAGGATAAATATTACAATGCCATGCAGGTGAAGTTTGCCTATGCAGTGACGTGCCATAAGGCGCAGGGCGGACAGTGGGCACACATATATATAGACCAAGGATATATGACCGACGACATGCTCACGCCCGACTATATCCACTGGCTATATACCGCTTTCACCCGCGCCACCGAACGGCTCTTTCTTGTCAACTGGCCCAAGACGCAGATTGCCGGAGAATAACATCGGTCATGGAATATGGAAAACAATGAGAAAGGATATCGGGAGTTTGACAATAACACATAATGATTATGCTTTATATAGACGATGACATCGAATCGCTTGATTGGGATAAACTCATCACCCGTATTCCACAACAACGGCGGGGGAAGATCATGAGTCTGCGCAATGAGCGTGACCGCAGGCTCGGTCTGGCGGCATATATGTTGCTGTGCGAGGCTCTGGCCGTAGAGTATGGCATCGAAGCTATGCCACATTTCGCTTATTATGAGGGTGGCAAGCCTTTCATTGCAGACCGGCCGGACATCTGTTTCAGTCTGAGCCATTGTCGCAAGGGAGCGGCATGTGTTGTGGACTACGCCCCTGTGGGTGTGGATATGGAGACAATACGTCGTTACAATCCGGAACTGGCCCGCAGGGTTCTCAGTGACGAAGAGTTGGCGGTGGTAGAGTCGTCTGTCAGGCCGGATATAGAGTTTATAAGGCTATGGACGATGAAGGAGAGCTATCTGAAAATGACCGGTGAGGGAATCCGCAGCGATTTGAAGAAAGTCCCGCTCTCGACAGCTGCCTTTGAAACAACTGTAAATACAGCCCGCGGTTATGTGTGTACCGTATGCCGCGGGATGAGGGAATAATAGTTTCACATCAATCAATTACATAAGACAAGCATGACAATATTATACATCATCATCGGTATGCTTATCGGAGCCGTTTCCGCATGGATAGTCGCAGGCCGAAAGGCATCGGAAAAAGCGGCAGACAGAGAGAGGTCAGCCGTGCAGCAGACTATTGAACTGGAGAAGCGGAACACGGAACTCGGGTTGCGTAACGAGCAGTTGCAGCATGTCACCGAACGTCTGGCCGAAGTCGAACGAGAAAACAAGTCGCTCATGGGCCGGACCGAGTCGCAGGCCCGCGAGATAGAGATATTGCGCAGGCAGGCGGTCGAGGAGGCGAACATGCGCAGTGAACAGTTTGCCGAGCAGCTGCGCACGGCCAAGGAGCAGATTGCCAATATGGCCGGTCGGATAATGGAGCAGAACGCCCGCAAGCTGAAAGAGGAAAACACCGAGAATATCGGTAATATCACTCAGCCGTTGAAAGATGCCATAAGCGAAATGCGCAAGGCCATCACTGACAACATCAAGGATTCGGCGCAAAACTCGGCGTCGTTCCGCGAGCAGATAAGGATGATAATCGAAAGCAACCGCGAGATAGGCGAGAAGGCCGAGTCGCTGACCAATGTGTTACGTCGTGATAACAAGGCTGCGGGCAACATGGGCGAAATAATACTCGGAGATCTGCTTGCCTCGCAGGGACTTACCGAAGGCATACATTATGAGGTGCAGGCGCGGCTGCGCGATGAGACCGGCCGTGCACTTAAGAACGATGACACCGGTCGCGAGATGCAGCCCGATGTCATATTGCACTATCCGCAGGGGCAGGATGCCATCATCGACTCTAAGGTGTCGCTTGTGGCTTATCGTAAGTATGTCAATGCCGATACTCAGGAGGATAAGGACCGCCATTTGCAGGATCATATCAAAAGCGTGCGCAGTCATGTCAATGAGCTGTCGCGCAAGGACTACAGCAAATACATCAAGGCACCGCGCGAGGCTGTCGACTTCGTAATCATGTTCATGCCGTTCGAATCATCGCTGCAGCTCGCTCTTGTCAACGATCCTACGCTTTGGCGCGAGGCTTTCGAGCGTAAGGTCTTCATCACCGGCGAACAGAATCTGCTCGGCATTCTCCACATGATACACATCGCGTGGGTGCAGAACCAACAGGCCGAGAACCAGAAAAAGGTGTTCGGACTGGCCGAACAGCTGCTCGACCGCCTTGGCGACTTCGTAAGGCGCTATAATGCACTTGGCGACACGCTTGCGAAAGCGCAGAAGGACTACGATTTTGCCAACAACAAACTGGCTACGGGCGCACAGAGTGTATTCAAGAAGGGGCGTGAGCTTGTGGACCTCGGTGCAAAAGAAAATCCTAACCGTCGTATTCCGCGTCCGGAGCCTGATTTGCTTGAGGGGAATATTTCATCGGAGTATTGATCTTGATCCGGATATAAGGGGCTGAGTTATGATTGACCGTAAGATTATACACATCGATATGGATGCTTTCTTTGCGTCTGTCGAACAACGTGACCGTCCCGAGTTGCGCGGACTGCCGGTGGCAGTGGGCCATGACGGTCCGCGAGGTGTCGTATCAACGGCGAGTTACGAGGCGCGGCGCTTCGGTGTCCGTTCGGCCATGCCGATGGTACGGGCAAAGCGTTTGTGTCCGCAACTCGTTATTGTTCCGGGACGTCACTCCGTGTATAAGGCTGTATCAAAGCGTATACATGAGATATTTTGCGACTATACCGACATTATAGAGCCGTTGTCGATTGACGAGGCCTTTCTTGATGTCACCGAAAACAAGCGTGGCATTTCCTTGGCTGCCGATATAGCCAGTGAGATACGCCGGCGGATACGCGATGAACTGCAACTCACGGCTTCGGCAGGTGTGTCGTATAACAAGTTTTTGGCTAAGATAGCTTCTGATATACGCAAGCCTGACGGTCTCACTGTGATACATCCCGACCGTGCTGCTGACTTCATTGCTGATTTGAAGATAGAGCAGTTTTGGGGTGTAGGTCCACGTACTGCTGACCGCATGCATTTTATGGGTATCTTTACCGGTCGTGACCTGTTGCGCTGTTCGCTGCGTCATCTTACTGAAGTGTTCGGCAAGATGGGGCGCACGTATTATGACTTTGCCCGGGGCATCGACCTGCGCCCTGTCGAGACGGAATATGTGCGCAAGTCAGTGGGCTGTGAGCACACGTTCGCCGAGGATATAAGTGCCTGTTCGGCCGTTATCATAGAGCTTTATCACACTGTCCTCGAACTTGTCGACCGCATAGATAAGGACCGTTTTGAGGGCCGCACGCTCACGCTCAAGATCAAGTTCGGTGACTTCACGCAGATCACGCGCAGTCTTACCCAGCAGAGAATCCTGACATCAAAGGACGATATTCTGCCTTTGTCAAAGCGGTTGTTGAAGGAGGTGGACTATTCAACGGACCGCTCCATCCGCCTTATAGGTCTGGCTGTGTCCAATCCATCCCAGGAGGCAAACATGCATATGGAAGAATGGGTGGAGGGATTTTTGGAGTTCGATGATTGGGAGTAAGGATAAGTAGGTATTCAAATGAGTTGTTGTTGTGATTCTCTAAGTAAATTTATATATCAAACTTATATCCCAAGGACAGTTGCAGCACACGGTTCTTTATGTTCTCCGATTTGACAATATCGGTAAGTCCGAAGTTGTAACGTGCGTCAACAATAATGTTTCCAAGTTCGTACGATATACCGATTGGAATAGAGAAATCAATATCATTCATGTCCGGTATATCTTCTGAGACAGACATGCCGGTACCGTTGATTATGTCTATTTTCTGCTTTCCGTGTACGCATAGCGACGGTTGCAGACCGGCTTTGATGGCAAGTCCTTTTGCCACGTATACGTTGGCGAGCAAGGGGATGCTTATATAGTTGAGCTCGACGCTCAGGTCGGCAACCTTAGTGCCATTGTATGCCAGTTTGTCGTATGTACATCCTTGCATGGAGAATAGTGCTCCGCCAGATACTGAGAATATTTTGCTTATCTGATATTCGGCTTCCATACCGAACACGAAGCCTGTTTTCGTTTTTGATTCGAGAACAATCTCAGTCGTATGACCTATGGTTGTTGGAAAGTTCGGAATATAGGCATCGGCATCAGTCAGATTGCTGAATGTTATTCCGAATTTAGGTTGGAGTGTAAGCGTACCGGCGGCTTTTTGTGCTATTGCGGTGTTGCTGCATGCCAGCCCGAGCAAGAGGGCTGCGGCTAATGTTTGCTTCTTCATAAATCAAATATAATTCGGTTGGTTTGTATTCTTGATATTTTTTACTTTTATTACTTCGTCACATTGGCATTTACGTGTTCGAGCAGCTTGACGGCGTCCACATATTGTGCTATTCCTTCGGCCACCTGTTTGGCGGCTTTCATGGCCAGTACTACCGTCTGCGGGCGGTGAACTACATCGCCTCCGGCAAATACGCCGCGGCGGGTTGTCATGCCGTATGGTCGTTCGGTAGTGATGACATAGCCTTTTTCATCGACGTCGATGCCCTCGGTTGTCGACACGATGCGGTTGGCCGGTCGCGAACCAATGGCGAGGAAGATACGGTCGAATGGTTCTGTGCGTTCGCCGTCTGGTGATACGAGGCGTACTTCTTTCAGACGTCCGCGGGCATCGCCGATGAATTCGGTGGCCTGTGTCTGCCACAGGAATTTCACTCCTTCCTCAACTGCTTCGGTGTATTCGCGCTCTATTGCCGGCATGTCGGCTTGTGTCTTGCGATAGATTACAGTGACGTCGGCACCCAGACGTATGCACGTGCGGGCGGCATCCATGGCCACGTTGCCGCCACCGATTACTCCTACACGTTCTCCGTCGCGCACTGGCACACGGCTGCGTATGGTTGCACCCTCGTTGTATGCCGCCACTTGATGGAGCAGGTGGATTGACTGTATCACTCCGTTGAGGCGTGCTCCTTTGGTGTCTACGGTCTGCGGTAGTGCGGTGCCTGTGCCGATGAAGATGGCGTCGTAGCCGTCTGAAAATATACTGTCGACGGTCATGTCATTGTGTCCTACCATGCAACCCGTACGGAACTCGACGCCCAAAGCTTCAATCTTCTTTATCTCGTTGCGTACCACTTGTTTGGGAAGCCGGTATTCGGGTATGCCGTACATCAGCACACCGCCCGGTTCGTCCTGACCTTCGAATATGGTCACTCCGAATCCTTGACGGGCAAGATCACCGGCGACGGTGAGGCCGGCAGGGCCAGAACCAATTACGGCTATACGCCCGCGTGTTTTTTGCGGTAGCTTTTCGCGGGTAAGATTCATTTCTGTGTCGAAGTCGGCCACGAAACTCTCCAAGCGTCCTATCTGTATAGGTTCGCCTTTCTTGCCGAGAACACAGCTGCCTTGACATTGTTTTTCGTGCGGACATACACGACCGCAGATGGCCGGCAGATTGCTGATTTCGTTTATCACATTCATGGCTTCGCCGAAATTGCCTTTCGACAGCTGGTGTATGAAGTCTGGAATATTGTTGCCTATGGGACATCCTTTTCTGCATTGCGGTACTTTGCAGTGCAAACAGCGCTTGGCCTCTGTGATGGCTTCAAGCGGTGTGAACGGCTCATGGATTACTTGAAACGGTGATTGTTGATCTTCCTGCATATTTCTTTTTTGAGTAGTTTGTGGAGTGGGGATGATTCATATATACGAAATAAGGACATATTCTTGTATTTGGTCGCCAAACATATATATTTGTTATCAACATATTGTAAAACGGACTAATACAAGAAAATGTCCTTACTCGGAGAATTGGATTCAGATATATCCTTTTTGAAAGATATTTACTTCCCGAATATCAGAGTTTGGCCAATTCCAAAACCTTGTCAACAGCAGCACTGAGTCCGTCGGGGTTTTTGCCTCCGGCAGTGGCATAATGTGGTTGTCCGCCACCGCCACCTAGAATCAGTCTGGCCGCTTCGCGTACCATTTGTCCGGCGTTCATACCGAAATCCTTAACCATGTCATCGCTCAGCATGACACTCAGCATGGGTTTGTCGGCAGATTTGGTTCCGATGACGCAGAGCAGACGCTCAGGTACGGCCTGACGTATCTTGAATACCAAATCCTTGGCTGCTGCGGCATCCATCGGGAGTACGGCTGTGATGACTTTTACGCCGTTGACCTCACGTGCTTTCTGTAACAGGCTGTCTTTGGTGCGCTCTACGGCTTGTGCGTGAAACTGCTCTATTTCCTTCTTCATCGTGTCGTGCTCATCGATATACTTCTGAATGACACCCTGCAGATCCTTGGTGTTGTTGAACAGAGCCTTGATAGCCTTGATGCCGTCTTCCAGATTATACATCAGTTCCTCACATTCGTGGCCGGTCTTGGCCTCGATGCGGCGCACGCCGGCGGCCACACTGCTCTCGCTGACAATCTTGAACATGCCTATCTTGCCCGTGGCCGAGGCATGGATTCCTCCGCAGAACTCGCAACTCGGACCGAAGCGCACCACGCGTACCTTGTCACCGTACTTCTCGCCGAAGAGTGCGATAGCTCCCATCTTCTTTGCTTCTTCAAGCGGAGTGTCGCGGTGCTCATCAAGCGGCAGGTTCTGGCGTATCATGTCATTGACGATGCGTTCGGCACGGCGCAACTCTTCGTCGGTAACTTTCTGGAAGTGGGAGAAGTCGAAGCGCAACGTGTCGGCACTGACGTACGAACCTTTTTGTTCCACATGGTCGCCCAGCACCTGCTTCAGTGCATAGTCCAAAAGGTGGGTTGCCGTGTGGTTGGCAGCGCTGCCGTCGCGCTTGTCCGTATCAACGCAGGCCATGAAGTCGGCCTCAGGATGCTTTGGCAGTTCCTTTACGATGTGTATGCTTTGGTTGTTCTCGCGTTTTGTGTCGACCACGGTCACGGTTTCGTATTCGCTCACAAGTACGCCGCAGTCGCCTACCTGTCCACCCATCTCACCGTAGAACGGTGTGTGGTCGAGTACGAGTTCGTAGTATGTATTCTTTTTCTGTGTTACCTTGCGGTAGCGCAGTATGCGGCACTCATGCTCGGTGTAGTCGTAGCCTACGAACTGCTGTTCGCCTGGCATGAGTTCGGTCCAGTCGGAGCTTTCCACTTGTGCGGCGTTGCGTGCGCGCTCTTTCTGCTTCTGCATTTCTGCGTCAAACTGCTGTTCGTCGACCGTCAGTCCGTTCTCGCGGCATATCAACTCGGTCAGGTCAAGCGGGAAACCGTAGGTGTCGAACAGGCGGAATGCCTGTGTGCCGTCGAGTTCTGTGCTGTCTTTGGCCTTTGTCTCTTCCATAGCGGCGTTGAGCAGGGTGATACCTTTGTCGAGGGTGCGTAGGAACGAGTCTTCCTCTTCCTTCATCACGCGTCCTATGAGCTCCCGCTGTGCCACCAGTTCGGGATAGGCACCGCCCATCTCACCGATGAACACAGGCAGCAGACGGTGGATAAAGGCCTCTTTCTGTCCGAGGAACGTATATGCGTAGCGCACGGCACGGCGCAAGATGCGGCGGATTACGTATCCGGCCTTGGCGTTGCCCGGCAGCTGGCCGTCGGCGATGGAGAACGAAACGGCGCGCAGATGGTCGGCTATCACGCGCATGGCCACGTCCACATTCTCTTCCTTGCCGTATTCCTTACCCGAGAGGCGCGCGATTTCCTTGATGATGGGTTGGAAGACATCCGTGTCATAGTTTGAATGCTTGCCTTGCATGGCACGCACCAGTCGCTCAAATCCCATGCCGGTGTCAATGACGTTCATAGAGAGCTTTTCGAGAGATCCGTCGGCTTTACGGTTGAACTGCATGAAGACGAGATTCCATATCTCTATTACCTGCGGGTCGTCTTTGTTTACGAGTTCGCGCCCGGGAACTTTGGCCTTCTCTTCGTCGGTACGCGAGTCGAGGTGAATCTCCGAACAGGGACCGCATGGGCCTGTATCACCCATTTCCCAAAAGTTGTCGTGCTTGTTTCCGTTGATTATGTGGTCGGCCGGTACATGCTTTGCCCAAATGGCTGCGGCTTCGTTGTCGCGTTCGAGATTTTCTTCCTTCGAACCTTCGAATACGGTTACGTAGAGGTCTTTCGGATCGAGTTTGAGCACGTCTACCAGATACTCCCATGCCATGTCGATGGCACCTTCCTTGAAATAGTCGCCGAAACTCCAGTTGCCCAGCATCTCGAACATCGTGTGATGATAGGTGTCATGTCCCACCTCTTCCAGGTCGTTGTGCTTTCCGCTTACGCGCAGACACTTCTGCGAGTCGGCACGGCGGCGTGGTTCGGGCTCGCGTGTGCCCAGAATGATGTCTTTCCACTGGTTCATTCCGGCATTTGTAAACATTAGAGTGGGGTCGTCTTTGATAACCATAGGTGCAGAAGGCACAATGGCGTGTTCCTTTGACTCGAAAAACTTCTTGAACGAGTCGCGGATTTCATTTGCTGTCATCATATTTGATAAGTCCTTTGTTATTTTCCTTTAAAAGTTTTGCAAAGATACGCCCTTTTTGGTTTATGTGCAAATCTTTTTTTATAAATGATAAGCAATGGTTGTTTTTTATTCGTAGTTATAAAAAATATTCCGTATATTTGCCACATCGTTAAATTGATAATATAATCTTAAAGAAACTGTAATGAAGAAACTGCTTATTGTAGTGCTGTTGGTCGTATGTGCCACCGGCGTCTATGCGAAGAAGAAAACTCCTCGGCAGACAGACAGGGAGTATTGGTGTGAACAGGCCTACAGGATGGCACAGCCCGTATTGGAGAATATGGCCAAGGGAGAGCTGCGCAAGAACATGAAGACGGAGTTCAGTCCGTCGTTCGACAAAAGGGACCGCAGGGTGGTATACATGGAGACTTTCGGACGGCTGATGGCCGGAGTGGCTCCGTGGATAGCGCTGCCCGACGACGGGACGGCAGAGGGAGCCAGGCGTAAGCAGTTGCGCGAGTGGGCTTTGGCTGCTTACAGGAATGCCGTCGATCCGCAGTCGCCCGACTATCTGTGTTGGGGCGTGGCAGGACAGAATCTTGTCGATGCCGCCTATATAGCGGAGAGTTTTCTCAGAGCATACGACCGATTGTGGATGCCGCTCGACGATGTCACCAAGCAGCGGTATATTGAGGAGTTTACAAAGTTGCGTAAGATAGATCCTCCATATACCAACTGGTTCCTTTTCTCGTCGGTGATAGAGAGTTTCATGGCCAAGGCCGGAGCACCGTATGATGAATTTCGTGTGAACACGGCCTGCCGCAAGGTGGAGGAATGGTATGTTGGTGACGGATGGTATGCCGACGGACCGGTATTCGCTTTCGACTATTATTCGAGCTACGTATTCCATGCAATGTATCTTGAGACGCTGCAGGCAATGGTCGATGCCAAAGCCAACACGCGCCTTGACTATGCCAGATATCATGCTCGTGCGCTGAAGCGTGCACAGAAGTTCTCCATCATTCTTGAGCGTTTCATATCGCCCGAAGGCACTTTCCCCGTCGTAGGCCGTAGCACGCCATACCGTCTGGCCGCCATGCAGCCGCTGGCCCTCATGGCATGGTACGGAAAACTGCCAGAGGAACTGACAAACGGACAGGTGCGCGCAGCACTGACACAGGTGATGCACCGCATGTTTGACCATCAGAACAACTACAACGACGGCGGATATCTCACGATAGGATTCTGCGGCAGCCAGCCCGAAACGGCCGACTGGTATACCAACAACGGTTCGCTTTACATGACGTCGCTTGCATTCATGCCCCTTGGGCTTCCGGAGTCGCATCCCTTTTGGGCCGACGAGGCGCAGCCGTGGACACAGGTGAAGGCTTGGGGCGGACAGCCGTTTCCAAAGGACCATCGTTGGGGCGATGATATTCAGACGAAGGACAAGTGGTGAATGTGAATCGGGTTGATGATGTATTTTTTGCATAAGAACAGATGAAGACAGCAATATTATCGGTGATGGTGATTGTCATGGCGGTGGCGGCACAGGCCAAGGGAGGGCTTGACAATACCATACGTCCGGGCGAGATATGGCCCGATGACAAAGGTGTGCACATCAATGCCCACGGTGGCGGAGTGATGGAATATAAGGGCATGTATTACTGGTTTGGCGAGCATAAGTCGGACAATACGTCAGCGGCTCTCGTCGGGGTGACATGTTATGCCTCGAAAGACCTTGTGCATTGGAAGAACATGGGTGTGGCGTTGAGCGTGAGCGACGAACCGGGGAGTGACATTGAGCGCGGATGCACCCTCGAACGTCCCAAGGTGGTGTACAATCCGGCAACGAAGAAGTTTGTCATGTGGTTTCATCTCGAATTGAAAGGTCTTGGATATCGTGCTGCACGCGCTGCCGTAGCCGTGAGCGACAAGCCGGCCGGCCCGTACCGTTTTATCCGTTCGGGTCGTGTCAATGCGTATAGGTATGCAGAGGGCGTGACCAGGGACGACATTGCCGAATTGGAGACTATAAGGCTTAACGAATACGAATGGTGGACACCGGAGTGGCGCAAGGTGGTGGAGCGTGGAGCATTCATGCAGCGCGACTTCGAAGGGGGCCAGATGGCCCGTGATATGACAATATTTGTTGATGACGACGGCAAGGCGTATCATATATATTCGTCGGAAGAGAACCTGACATTGCAGATTGCCGAGCTGAGTGCCGACTACACTTTCCATACCGGCCGCTATGTGCGTGTGGCACCGGGCGGGCAGAACGAGGCACCGGCCATATTCAAGAAAGACGGTAAGTACTGGATGATAACATCCGGGTGCACCGGATGGGACCCCAACGAGGCGCGCATGTTCTCCGCCGACAATATCTTCGGTCCGTGGACACAGCATCCCAGTCCGTGTGTCGGACCCAATGCCAAACTGACATTCGGAGGACAGAGCATGTATATATTAAAGGTGAAGGACAAATTCATATTCATGGCCGACATATGGCGGCCCAATCATCCGAGCGACGCGCGATATATATGGTTGCCTATAGAGTTTGATGCGGCCGGAGTTCCTGTGATACGGTGGCGTGACAGTTGGAACATGGACTGACATGTCGGCTTGACACAGGGAATGTAAGGTGGATTATAAAAAACACTTGAAAATGTTTTGCAGAGAAATGCCGTTTTGGTATCTTTGCAAAACATTTTTCATATTGTTTCACAAATACCGTTGAAGTAATGGCTTTGAACACCAACAAGAATCTGAAATTGTATTATTCCATAAGTGAGGTTGCCGCTATGTTCGACCTCAACGAAAGCACTTTGCGGTATTGGGAGCAGATGTTCCCTTACTTGAAGCCAAAGACAAAAGGACCGAGTAAGGTGCGCCAATACAGCGAAAAGGACATAGAGCAGATTCGCCTGATACACAACCTTGTGAAGGTGCGCGGCTTTAAGCTGGATGCCGCGAAGAAGATAATAAACAGCAACCGCAACGGTGCCGAAAGGACGGCCGAGGTTCTCGACAGGCTGATGTCTGTCAGGGATGAGCTGGTGATGCTGAAAAAACAGCTCGATTATTTGGAGTGATGGGAGGAAAAGAACAAAAAGTGACTCTGTGGGTATTTCGTATTTCTTACAGAGTCATATTTTTATTTATATGCCATTTGCTCGTAGTAATTCCTGTATTTCGGCGTCTGTAATGGTCGACTTTTCTGATTTGTCATAAATGGTTAGAAGTTTTATTTCTGTATCATAAGCGGCTACGATAACATTGTACGTAATCACTCTGGCTACGCCGCTTTTACCTTTTCCTTTGGATGTTATACCCCAGTTCGGGATAAGAAAGCACAAAAATAGTAAGCAAAAAGATTGGTAGTCTAATAAATATTTTGTACCTTTATAGGTGAAAATTAAACAGTTACAAAAATATTGATTATGACTACCAGTTACAAAGTTACTGAATTATTTTGTATTATTGATGAGTTCTGCAAACTTTTTGAGGCAGAGAATGCCGGAAAATTGCTTTTAGCGGATGATGGCACAAGGCATAGAAGACGTAAGGCCTCTTTGTCAGACAGCGAGATTATGACCATCTTGTTGCTTTTTCATTTTGGCTCTTTCCGCAATTTCAAGCATTACTATCTGTTTTACATAAAAGGTACGTTAAAGTCTTATTTCCCTGATGCGGTTTCGTATAACCGTTTTGTAGAAATTGAGAGCCGTGTATTCTTCCCGCTTATGTTCTTCCTTAACCTTAAAGCATTCGGCAGATGCACTGGCATCACATTTGTTGACTCCACAATGATACCCGTATGCCATAATCTCAGGCGTTATGCCAACAAGGTATTTAAAGGTATGGCTACTGACGGAAAGGGGACTATGGGCTGGTGTCATGGCTTCAAACTGCACCTGGCATGCAACGACAGAGGGGAGATTATTGCATTTGTGCTTACCGGTGCCAATGTCAGCGACAAAGATCCGGAAGTGTTCAAAGTGTTGGCTAAACGGCTGTACGGGAAGTTGTTCGCTGATAAAGGATATGTCTCTCAAAAACTTTTTGACTCACTTTTTGAAGACGGCATCCAACTTGTGACGGGACTTAGGGTAAACATGAAGAACAAACTGATGCCTTTTTATGACAAGATGATGCTGCGCAAAAGATACATCATTGAAACTATTAATGACCTGCTCAAGAATACTGCTCAAATAGTACATTCACGTCACAGGTCTGTTACGAACTTTATCATGAATCTCATATCGGCATTGGGAGCATACTGCTTCTTTGACAATAAGCCAAAGGCTCTTGTTGGTTATACTATTGAAAACACGAGACAACGGAATTTCTTCTGATTTCTTGTATTTAGCTTTGAGATAACATTACTTGATCCCATCTTCAACTAACGAGGATGGTAAATGCTTCATGCCATTAGGCTAAATACAATATTATCGATGGATATTAGTTTTTTTATCCCGAACTGGGGTATGTTATGGCCATACGTACTTTGCGTATACCTTGACCGAGACCTACCGGTAGTTTCAACTGGCAAGTGCAAAATTAATGATTTGTTTGAAGAATTCTTCT
>ERZ777306.2689-NODE-2689-length-21591-cov-4.658850_pt1 | contig 21591 bp, 14 predicted proteins | sample MGYA00374966_ERZ777306 | MGnify/ENA primary metagenome ERZ777306 (study PRJEB29329, sample SAMN06343882) | mouse gut metagenome | isolation source: Mouse cecum | place: Austria: Vienna | collected 2014-11-15 ...
TTTCGGGATTTCCGATAGAAAAGGTGCAATTCAGGTAGGATTGGATGCGGATTTGATGATTGTGGATCCACAGTTGGAATGGGTATTTCACGCCGAAGATACATTTTATGGAAACAAATCAAAAAAATATCCTTTTGAAAACAAAAAATTTCATTGTAAGGTCGAAATAACCATGGTACGCGGTAAGGTTGTTTATAAAAACGGTAAAATTATGGTTCCGGAAGGATATGGAAAATTTATAAAAGCAGGAGGAAAAAAATGAAGGCACAGAAGATAGCGACATGTAAAGCTCCTTTGCCAGGAGGTTGGTATTCGCAGGCATACAGAGTGGGAGATTTGATATATACGGCAGGCGTTACGGCAAATGATCCGATAACACAGAAACTGATAGCACCGGGGGATATGGCAGAACAGACACGGCAGATATTGAAAAATATGGAAAATATTTTAAAGGAAGCAGGATCAGATATATCTCACGTATTTAAAACCCTTGTATTCATTTCCGATATTGAGCAATTTGACGTTTTTGATAAAACTTACAAAGAAATATTTGGAGAGAATCCTCCGGCAAGAAGTACGATTCAAGTGGGAAAATTTAAATCAGGAATGATGATTGAGATTGAAGCCATAGCAACAGTAAAAGAAAGTTGATTCTTTAAAAAAGGAGAAACTAATGACAATAGAAGAAATGATAACAAAATGCAGGGTATGTGCGATTTTACGGAATCTCCCAATGGACATTTTCCCAGAATATGTGAGTGCTATTTATCGGGGAGGAGTTCGTATGTTTGAAGTAACAATGAATTCTGAAAATGCAGAAATACAGATTGCTTATTTAAAGACAAACCTTGGAGATGATGTATATGTGGGGGCTGGAACAGTAACTACAAGGGAACGAGCTGTGAAAGCTCTGGGAGCAGGAGCACAGTTTTTTCTTGCGCCGTCTTCAGATAAAGGTATTCTGGATTACTGCAGTAAAAGAAAAATTCCATTTTTGCCTGGAGTTATGACTCCAACGGATATTTCGCTGTGCCTGTCATATGGGTATAATGTGATGAAACTTTTTCCATTTAGATCATTGTCGAAAAATTACATAAAGGATTTGAAAGGCCCATTTGCCGAAGCTGAATTTGTGGCAGTAGGAGGCATTGGAGCTGATAATATTGATCTTGTTTTCAACCAGGGATATATTGGAGCAGGAATAGGAAGTAACCTGATACCCAGCGATTACATTAAGCAAAAGGATTGGGGACGATCAGAAAAGGTGGTTTATGATCTGATGTATAATATAAAATCTATTTTGCAGGTAGAGAGCGGAGTTTAAAAATGGGGCATATATTGATTACTATTGATGGAGGAACAACAAATACAAGGTGTCTGCTTTGGAATTTGGATGAGTTGCTTTTAGAGGAAAAAGTGCAGATTGGGATCAGAGATGGGGCTGTCAAAAAAACTAAGCAAAGTCTGGAGATTGTATTAAGAAATACTCTTGAAATTTGCTTAGAGAAGCTTTCGTATACATGGGAAGATGTTGCAGGCATTGTAGCCAGCGGAATGCTTACATCTGAGAATGGGATTTGTGAAATTCCCCATATACGTGTACCGGTTTCAATGGAAAGTTTAGCTCAGAATATGTGCTGTAAGCAATTTCATAATATTTGCCCGAAACCGATATGGCTCATATCGGGAGTAAAGAATGCCGCGAATGATGAAGTATGTGGACTTGATATGATGCGAGGGGAAGAAACGGAGTCTATGGAGCTTTTGGAACAATATTATTCAGGATCTGCTATGTTGTTAATTTTACCAGGATCGCATAATAAGATGGTTCAAATAGATGAAAAAAAGAACATATGCCGATGTTTAACAAGCATGAGCGGAGAAATGCTGTATGCCCTGTCAAATCATACTGTTCTTTCTTCCAAGCTTTGTGACTACTATGTTAATGCTCAAAACTATAATGAAGCATGGATTTTAAACGGTGCAGGAGTTGCAGCGGAGAAAGGATTATGTAAAGCAGCTTTTGAGGTTAGGATAAAGGATGTGTTTGAGAAAAGAAGCAAAGGCGAACTTGCAAACTATTTATTGGGGGCAGTATTGTCCCAAGATGTGTTGGCATTAAACAAATCAGGAATGCTTCGTTCCCCAGATAAACAAAAGATTGTGATAAGCGGAAGAAATAAAATGGTGGATGCATGGAAGCTTCTGTTTACAAATATGATGCCAGATTGGGAAGTTATTATGGATAGAACTCCGCAGCTATCGGGAAGAGGAGCAAAAAGAATATTTGAATATCGTATGAATTAGTAAGACAGCCTGCCAGTGATTAATATGGTGGGCTGTTTTATATGATGTAGTGAAGGGTGCCAAAAGATGTACTTGGTTGAATCTGTTTCAAAAATCTTGCAAACAATTATTCTTTTCCAATCCTTCCAATGATGTTATGATGATAACCAGAGAAGGAAAAACGGCTAAAAGGCGGCAGGCATCATCTGAAAACCGTATGCTCTGCCCCGCTGTTTCCCTAAACATACATATTAGGAGGATTTATCATGAAGACATTTAGCTATGAGATTAAAGACGCGATTGGAATCCACGCAAGACCGGCAGGACTTCTGGCAAAGGAAGCGAAGAAGTATGAGAGCAAGATCGTGATCAAAAAAGAAGGGAAATCCGCAGAGGCGACCAAGCTGATGGCGATCATGGGAATGGGCGTAAAATGCGGCAACGTTGTAGACGTAGAGATTGAGGGCGCGGACGAAGAAAAGGCATACGAAGACATCAAGGCATTCTTCGAGGCAAACCTGTAAAAACGATTACAGTTGTACGGTTGGATCATCCAAGGATGTTCCAGCCGGCTCATTTCATAGGAGTATATTGTTATGTTAAAATTTTCAGGAAAATCCGTATACAAGGGAATCGTCCTCGGCCCGGCGGCCGTATTAAAGAACAATGATTTCCAGGTGAAGCGGGAAAGGTCCGAGGATCCGGAGGCAGAGATCGCCAGAGTAGAGGCGGCGGCGGGAAAAGCACAGGAGCAGCTCCAGAAGTTGTACGATAAAGCCGTGATCGAGGTGGGCGAAGCAAGCGCCGCTATTTTTGAGGTCCATCAGATGATGCTGGAGGACGACGATTATCGGGACGCAATCAGCAGCATGATCCGCACGGAGCAGATCAATGCGGAATATGCCGTAGCAGTGACCGGAGACAACTTCTCCGAGATGTTCGCCAACATGGATGATGATTATATGAAGGCTAGGGCTGCGGATATCAAAGACATTTCCAACCGCCTGGTACGCAACCTGTCCGGACAGGAGGATGTGGATTTCAGCTCCATGGAGCCGTCCATCATCATTGCGGACGACTTAAGTCCCAGCGAGACGGTGCAGATGGATAAGAGCAAGATCCTGGCATTTGTCACGGTCCATGGCTCCACCAATTCCCATACGGCAATCCTTGCGCGTATGATGAACATTCCGGCACTGATCGGTGTGCCGATGAACCTGGATGAGATCCATACCGGCCAGACCGCAATCGTGGACGGCTTCAAAGCGGAAGTGGTATTCGACCCGACAGAAGAGCTGTGCCGGGAGACACAAAGCCGGATGAAAGAGGAGCAGGAGAAGGCAGAGCTTCTGCAGACTTTGAAAGGAAAGGAAAATGTGACCCTTTCCGGTAAAAAGATCAATATCTATGCAAATATCGGAAGCGTCGGCGACGTGGGATATGTATTGGAAAATGACGCGGGAGGCATCGGCCTCTTCCGAAGCGAGTTCCTGTATCTGGGGCGGAATGATTTTCCGACGGAGGAGGAGCAGTTCCAGGCATACCGGCAGGTGGTACAGACCATGGCAGGCAAGAAGGTCATCATCCGGACGCTGGATATCGGCGCGGATAAGCAGGCGGATTATCTGAACCTGGGAAACGAAGACAATCCGGCCCTTGGCTACCGGGCGATCCGCATCTGCTTAAAGCAGCCGGACATTTTCAAGACACAGCTCCGCGCCCTTTTGCGGGCGGCAGCATACGGCAACCTTTCCATCATGTATCCGATGATCATTTCCACAGAGGAAGTGCGGCAGATCTACAGCATCGTGGATGAAGTGGAATGCGAGCTCAACGACGCGGGAATCCCCTACAAGATACCGGAGCAGGGGATCATGATTGAGACACCGGCCTCTGTCATGATCAGCGACGAGCTGGCGGAGATGGTAGATTTCTTCAGTATCGGAACCAACGATCTGACCCAGTATACGCTGGCCATTGACCGTCAGAATGAAAAGCTGGATGATTTTTACAATCCTCACCACAAGGCGATCCTTCGGATGATCCAGATGGTTGTGGACAATGCCCATAAGCATGGAAAATGGGCAGGCATCTGCGGCGAGCTGGGAGCGGACCTGGAGCTGACTCAGGAATTTGTACGGATGGGGCTGGATGAGCTTTCCGTTGCGCCCTCCATGATCCTCAAGGTCAGAAAAAATGTCAGAGAAATGGAATAGTGAACCGCAGCAATATTTGTTCTTGCTTTTTTTAGCCGTATTGAGTATAGTATACCCGAAAGGCTGAGGGATATTATGGAAAAAGTAAGGGCATATATAGAAAAACAGCATATGATCTTGGCAGAAGATCATATTATAGCAGGTATATCGGGAGGAGCAGACTCGGTATGCCTGTTTTTCGTGCTTCTGGATCTTCGGGACCGGATGGGGATTTCCTTTACGGCAGTCCACGTCAATCATGGCCTGCGGGGGGAAGCGGCGAACCGGGATGAGGAGTTTGTGCGGGAGCTGTGCGGACAATATGGCATTCCTCTGGAAGTTTTTCGGGTGGATTTGGAATCAATTTCCAAAAAAAGGAAACAATCTCTTGAGGAGTGTGGCAGAAACATCCGCCGGGAAGCCTTTGAGCAGATCCGGGAAAGGTGCGGGGGAACGAAGATCGCCCTGGCGCATCATCAGAATGACAATGCGGAGACACTCCTGTGGAACCTGGCAAGAGGGACCGGACTGACAGGACTGGGCGGGATCCGGCCTGTCAACGGGAGGTACATCCGTCCGCTGCTCTGCCTGGACCGAAATGAGATCGAGGATCTCCTGAGACAAAGGGGGCAGGGGTACTGCACGGACGATACCAACGGCGATACAGAGTATACACGCAATAAGCTGCGGCATCTGGTGATCCCTGTTCTGGAAAAGGAGGTCAATTTTCAGGCTGTCCGGCATATGAATGAAGTAATGGAACAGCTCCGGGAAGTCCGGGATTATATGGAGCTGCGCGCGGAGGAAGCATTTCGGGAATATGTCAAGATCCAGGCTGCGCCGGGACATTTCCTGATCACAAAGGAGCTTCGGGAAAAAGAACCGGATATCCTCTGTACGATGGTGATCCAAAAGGCTATGGAGCTGGCGGCGGGGCAGATGCGGGATGTAGGCAGAATCCATATCCGCGGGGTTCTGGACCTGTTTCAGAAGCAGTCCGGCAGGAGCCTGGACCTTCCCCTTTTCATACGTGCGGTCCGTACTTACGAAGGGGTGGAATTGTACCGGAAGCAGGAAAACAAAGCAGATGCTTTGTCTGAGTCTTCCGGAAGGGCTGAGGAAGCTTGGCGTGCCGACGGAGACGGAAGTCCGGATCCACGCAGGCTGCCAAAGGGGCAAAACCCTGGATATCCGCTGCGGATTCCGGGGGAGACCTGCCTTCGGAATATGGGGCTGACCATCCGATGCAGGATTTTCCCGAAAACAATGTGCTTTTCTATGGAGGAAATCCCACAAAAAGAGTACACGAAATGGTTTGATTATGATATAATAGAAACAGCGCTCTGTATCAGGACGAGACAGGGCGGCGATCAGATTACCATTGATCGGGCGGGACACCGCCAGAAATTAAAATCCTGGTTCATCAATGAGAAGATACCTGCGGGAGAGAGGGACACCATTCCCTGCATCGCGTCCGGCAGTCAGATCCTGTGGATCCTGGGGCACCGCATGAGCAGCGCGTACCAGGTCACGGGCCGGACAGAGCGGATCCTGCAGATCGAGGTTGTGAAAGAGGATTAAAAAGAAGTATGAGAGTAAATGAAGCTTAAGGAGTAAAAAATAAGTACTCAAAAGAGAACATGCATTACGGAGGAAAAAAGATGGCGGAGACAATTCGGGAACTGATATCAGAGCAGGACGTAGACAAGAGGATCGAAGAATTAGGCCAGGAGATCAGCAGGGATTATGCGGGCAAGAGTATTCATCTGATCTGCATATTAAAGGGCGGCGCGTTTTTCATGTGCGAGCTGGCGAAGCGGATCACGCTTCCGGTGTCGATTGATTTTATGTACGTGAGCAGCTATGGAGACGCAACTTCCTCCAGCGGCAATATTAAGATCAAAAAGGATCTGGATGAATCCGTGGAAGGCAAGGATGTGCTGATCGTAGAAGACATCATTGATTCGGGGCGGACCCTGTTTTTCCTGACGAGAGAACTGGAAAAGCGGGGAGCGAAGAGCATCCGTCTGTGCACGCTGCTGGATAAGCCGGACCGCAGGGTCGTGGAAGTCAGGACCGATTATGTCGGTTTTCAGATCCCGGACGAATTTGTTGTAGGCTACGGTCTCGATTATGCGCAGAAATACCGTACGCTGCCGTACATCGGTGTGGTAGAGGGAGTATAAAGTTGGGAAGGAGCAGAAACCATTGAATAACAATAACAAGTACAGGACAATGAGCGGTGCCAGTGTCGTCATGTTTATTGCCATCGTGTTTTTTGCGCTTTGGTTTACAGGACAGATGCAGCAGCGCGACCAGGAGATGACGTATGCGCGTTTTGAACAGGAATTGAAAGACGGCAACGTGGCGGGAGCCATTATCAACCAGAGCAGGTCCGTGCCCACCGGAACCGTGACCGTGACGCTGAACAATCCCCGGTCATCCAGGATCGTATACGTGTCGGACGTGAATGAAGTCCAAGAACTTCTGAAAAAGTATAATGTGAAGGATTATCAGATTCTGAAGGTGCAGGAGGACACCATGTTCACCACGGTCGTGGTGCCGGTTCTGATCACCATGGCAGGCGTACTTTTGATCTTTATGCTGATGAACCGGCAGGGAGGCGGGGGCGCCAACGCCAAGGCGATGAACTTCGGCAAAAGCCGCGCGCGTCTGAACAGCCCGGCGGACAAGCAGGTGACATTTGCCGAGGTGGCAGGACTGAAGGAAGAAAAGGAAGAACTGGAAGAGATCGTAGACTTTCTGAAGGCTCCGAAGAAATATATCCAGGTAGGGGCCAGGATCCCGAAGGGAGTCCTTTTGGAGGGACCTCCGGGAACCGGCAAGACGCTGCTCGCCAAGGCCATCGCCGGAGAGGCCGGAGTGCCGTTTTTCAGTATTTCCGGTTCCGATTTTGTGGAAATGTTCGTGGGCGTAGGCGCGTCCCGTGTACGCGACCTGTTCCAGGATGCTAAGAAAAACGCTCCCTGCATTATCTTTATCGATGAGATCGACGCCGTGGCAAGGCGCCGCGGGAGCGGGCTAGGCGGCGGACATGACGAGAGAGAGCAGACATTGAACCAGCTCCTGGTGGAGATGGACGGATTCGGGGTCAATGAAGGGATCATCGTGATGGCGGCGACCAACCGCAAGGATATCCTGGATCCCGCGATCCTTCGGCCGGGACGTTTCGACCGGAACGTGATCGTAGGCCGTCCGGATGTGGGCGGTCGGGAAGAGATCCTGAAGGTCCATGCGAAAAACAAGCCTCTGGGCGATGATGTGGACCTCAAGCAGATTGCGCAGACCACCGCGGGATTTACCGGGGCGGACCTGGAAAACCTGCTGAATGAAGCTGCGATACTTGCGGCCAGGGACAACCGGATCTTTCTGCAGCAGAAGGATATCCGCCATGCATTTGTAAAGGTCGGGATCGGACCGGAGAAGAAGAGCCGTATCGTATCGGAGAAGGAGAGAAGGATCACAGCCTATCATGAGGCGGGACATGCGATCTTGTTTCATGTACTGCCGGATGTAGGGCCGGTCTACAGTGTGTCAATCGTACCCACCGGGGCGGCAGGAGGCTATACGATGCCCCTTCCGGAGCGGGACGACATGTTCAATACAAAAGGGCATATGCTGCAGCAGATCACCGTATCACTGGGCGGACGCGTGGCAGAGGAAGAGATCTTCGATGACATTACCACCGGGGCATCTCAGGATATCCGCCAGGCGACAGCGATCGCAAAGTCCATGATCACCAAGTTCGGCATGTCCGAGCGCCTCGGCCTGATTAACTACGACAATGACAGCGACGAGGTATTTATCGGAAGGGACTTCGGCCATACATCCAGAGGGTATGGAGAGAAGATCGCGGGCACCATTGATGAAGAGGTGAAGAGGATCATTGATGAGTGCTATAACCGGGCAAGGGGGCTTTTGCAGGAGTATCATTCCGTATTGGACGCATGCGCGAAGCTGCTTCTTGAGAAGGAAAAGATATCACGGAAAGAATTTGAAGCGCTTTTTGACAAACCTTCCGCGGAGAATATGAACGTCCTGGATATGGACGGGATCCATTCTGACGTATATCCCGCGGGAATCTGAAAAAAGTAACAGATCAGGCTATTTGGATGTAGTTCCTAAATTTGGGGAGGGAATGACAGACATACCGGATGTGAGTGCATAGGCAACAATTGGAGAAGGCAGGCACAGTGTTATTTAAGGGGGTAGAAAATGCAATCACAGTTTTTTAAATCTTGGAAAAAAAGTATGCGATGGCCAAAGGGTGACTTCAGACAGGAAAAGCATGAAATTGGAGAGGAGCATCAGAATCAGGAAGCAGACATAGAACGAAAAGAAGAAAAGCCAGAGGCCGTTATCAAAACAGAGGAAAATACGGAAGAGGTCTGTGAATCGATCAAACAAAAAGGAGATTTCAGGATGTGCAGAGACGCATTGTTCTGTGATGGGACTTCTTCCTATGTGATACCGCCCGAGCCTGCGGAAGGGCAGAGGATCAGGCTGCGTTTCCGTACGGCCCGGAATAATGTCAGTACGGTCCTTTTGGTGGCGGACTCCGGAATCTATCAGATGGAACGGGTACTCACACGCGGCGTATTTGATTATTACGAGATCAGCTGGAAGCTTGGCAGTGAAACGTTTTCTTACTATTTTGAGATCCACTGCGGAGATGAGGTCTGTTATTATGACCGTACCGGTGTATCGGACGAGATCAAGCCGCATTATTCGTTCCGGATCGTACCGGGATTTTCCACACCGAACTGGGCAAAAGGCGCCGTCATGTATCAGATTTTTGTGGACCGCTTTTATAATGGAAATCCGGAAAATGATGTCAGGGACCGGGAATATATCTATATCGGCGAGCCTGTCAGAAAGGTGGATGACTGGAACGAACTGCCCCACGCCATGGATGTGCGCAGATTTTACGGAGGCGACCTCCAGGGCGTGATGGAAAAGCTGGATTATCTGCAGGAGCTGGGCGTGGAGGTGATCTACTTCAACCCGCTGTTTGTATCGCCTTCCAACCATAAATATGATATCCAGGATTACGATTATATTGACCCGCATCTTGGACTCATCATTCAGGACGGGGATCAGGCACTGCCGGACGGAGCCGAGGATAATACGAACGCGGAATTGTATAAAAAGCGTGTCGGAGACCTGGAAAATCTGAAAGCAAGCAACGAACTGTTTATCCGGCTGGTAGAAGAGATCCACCGCCGGGGTATGAGGGTGATCCTTGACGGAGTATTTAACCACTGCGGTTCCTTCAATAAATGGATGGACCGGGAGAGGATCTATGAGAATCAGGAAGGCTATGAGAAGGGCGCGTTTATCAGCAAGGACAGCCCATACCGGAGCTTTTTCCATTTTCATGATAATGCAGATGACGCATGGCCGTACAATGCCAGCTACGACGGATGGTGGGGGAATGATACCCTGCCGAAGATGAACTATGAGGATTCCCGGAAGCTGGAAGATTATATTATGGCGATCGGCAGGAAATGGGTGTCTCCGCCTTATAACGTAGACGGATGGCGGCTGGATGTGGCGGCGGACTTAGGCCATACCAATGAGTATAACCATGCCTTCTGGAAACGGTTCCGCAAAGAGATCAAAGGGGTTCGGCCGGATGCGCTCATCCTGGCGGAGCATTACGGCGATCCTGCGGAATGGCTGCAGGGGGATGAGTGGGACAGCATCATGAATTATGATGCCTTTATGGAACCGCTGACCTGGTTCCTGACCGGGATGGAAAAGCACAGCGACGAATACAGGCCGGATTTATTAGGAAACGCGGATTATTTTGTCAATACGATGAATCATTTTATGTCCTGTATGCAGACGTCGTCCCTGCAGACGGCGATGAACGAGCTTTCCAATCATGACCACTCCCGTTTTCTGACACGGACCAACCAGGTGGCAGGCCGTCTGGGCAGCATGGATCACAGAGCCGCCGAGGAGGGTGTCAGCCTTGCGGTCATGTCGGAAGCGGTTGCGGTGCAGATGACCTGGATCGGAGCGCCTACGGTATATTATGGAGATGAGGCAGGTCTGTGCGGATTTACGGATCCGGACAGCAGGAGGCCGTACCCATGGGGAAAAGAGAACCGGCGGATGATAGAGTTCCATCGGGAAATGATCAAGATACATAAGAATGAGCGGCCGCTTCGTACAGGATCCTTACGGATGCTGTACTGGGAGAAGGATGTGCTGGCGTACGGAAGGTTTCAGGGTGATGAGCAGGTAGTTGTGATCCTGAACAACAGTGAGAGCCTTCGGGAGGTCACTGTCCCGGTATGGATGGCGGAAGTGCCTGTTACCGGAAGGATGAAACGGCTGATTTATTCCTATGAAGATGGTTTTACAACAAAAAAGGATGAATACATTATTCATAAAGGAGAAATCGTAGTGAATATGGGGCGCCACTCCGTACTTATTGCGAAAACAAAACGGGCAGACGGATGATCTGCCCATTTTCATATCAATGTATGCGGAAAGACTGCCGGTGGCAGGGGTTCAGTATACGAATGTATGCGGGCTGCCGGCGGCAGGCTTTCTGTATTGGCGCATTTATGGAGAGGAGGAAAGTCTATGGAGCGGTTATATACACGGTGGGGAAAGGTGCTTGACGCAAATGACATTTTACAGGAATACCCGCGCCCTCTGCTGAGACGGGACAGTTATGTCAATCTGAACGGGTATTGGGATTATGCATTTACGAAGGAATTCAAAAAACCGGAAAGATATGACGGCAGGATCCTGGTGCCGTTTTCGCCCGAAACCGTACTTTCCGGGGTGGAACGGCAGCTTAAGCCGGATGAGTATCTGTGGTACCGCCGGCAGTTTGACTGCGCAATGCAGAATGCGGGTACGCGCCTTATCCTTCACTTCGGCGCCGTGGACCAGGCATGCAGGGTATATGTAAATGGAAAAGAGGCCGCCAGGCATGCGGGAGGATATCTCCCCTTTTCCGCAGACATCACGAAGTACCTACGCTGCGGAAGGCTTCCGTCAATGCCGGAGGAAACCGCTCCAAGGACAGGAGCAGGACCGTCCGGCGTCTGCCCTGGAGCAGAGGAGACTGACAGATCTGAAATGCAGAATGAGATCGTGGTTGCGGTCAAGGATCTGAGCGATACTTCTTACCACGCAAAGGGGAAACAGAAGCTGAAAAAGGGCGGCATGTTCTATACTGCCCAGAGCGGCATCTGGCAGACCGTCTGGATGGAGTACGTGCCGGAGAACTATATAGAGGAGCTGATCACAGAGCCGGAGCTGGATCAAAAACGGGTCCGGATTTTTGTCAGGTCACAGAATACGGCGCCTGTCACGATCCGGATTCAGGCGCCGCGCATCCATGCATCGGCCGATGAGAAGGCATGGGAGCCATCCAAACGGACGGAAGAGCAGCACACGGAAGTAGCGCATATCTGTCATCCGGAACCAATGCAGACGCAGGCATCCGGACAGCTCACGGCTTCGGCCGGGCCGGAGCGGCCTTCGATGACAGCGGAAATTTCCGGCATGTCCAATGCGTATCTTGCAATTCCGATTCCGGAGGTCTGTCCGTGGACCTGCGAGGAACCCTGGCTCTACGATTTTACTGTAACCATGGGGGAGGATCAGGTACGAAGCTACTTTGCCCTCCGTACAGTTACTGTGGAACCGGATGCGGAAGGGATTCCCCGCATCTGCCTGAATGGAAGGGTTCAGTTCCAGAACGGCGTTCTTGACCAGGGCTACTGGCCGGACGGGCTGTATACCGCGCCCTCGGATGATGCGCTGATCTTTGATATTCTGGAGATGAAGAAGATGGGCTTCAACATGATCCGAAAGCATATCAAGATTGAACCCCAGAGATGGTATTATCACTGCGACCGCCTGGGAATGGTGGTGTGGCAGGACATGGTGAACGGGGGAACCTACTACAGGCATTGGTTTGTGACCTACGCCGCGACGTTGATCTCCTGGAAAAAATGGAAGATGGCAGATATCTATCCCCATCTGCTGTCGCGCGCCCATAAGGAGGGCCGGCTGGAATTTGTCCGGGAGATGAAGGAGACGATCCGGATCCTGAAAGGACATCCGTCCATTGCGGTATGGGTGATCTTCAACGAAGGCTGGGGGCAGTTCCAGACAGAAGATATGACGAGGATCGCAAGGCTCTGCGACAGCACCCGGCTGATCGACCAGGCAAGCGGATGGTTTGACCAGAAGGGCGGGGACCTGCAGAGCATGCACAATTATTTCTTTAAGCTGGAATTTGCGGCAGAAAAGGAGCGCGCTACCGTATTGTCGGAATTTGGAGGATATTCCCTGCGGGTTGCGGGACACAGTGCCTGCAGCAAGCTCTATGGCTATGGAACGCATAAAACATTGGACAGCCTGAATGCCGCGTTTCAGGCGCAGATGGCAAAGGTAAAGGAGCAGATCCCAAAAGGATTGTGTGCCAGTGTTTATACACAGCTGAGCGATGTGGAAGAAGAGATGAACGGGATTTTCACCTATGACCGGGAAATACGGAAGATAATCCCTTGACATTTTTGGGACCGTATGCTAACATTTCAAAGCAGGCACTTGCGGAGGTTCTGTCTGTGAGGGCAGGGCGAATTAGAAGTGGTAACACGGCATACAGCCGTCTTCTTATGAATCATCAGAATATGATTTTTGAGAAGGCGGTTTTTACTTTTAAGAAAGAAGGAGAGATAAAAATGTCAGAGAGACCAAAGTATTACATCACAACTGCGATTGCCTATACATCTGGCAAACCGCATATCGGCAACACCTATGAGATTGTTCTTGCGGACGCGATCGCTCGGTACAAGAGGATTCAGGGATACGACGTATTTTTCCAGACCGGGACGGATGAGCACGGGCAGAAGATCGAGCTGAAAGCAGCAGAGGCAGGGGTATCGCCGAAGGAGTTTGTAGACGGCGTATCTACCGAGATCAAACGGATCTGGGATCTGATGGACACCTCTTATGACAAGTTCATCCGCACAACGGACGGATACCATGAGAAGCAGGTGCAGAAGATATTCAAGAAGCTGTACGACAAGGGGGACATTTACAAGGGATATTATGAAGGAATGTACTGTACGCCCTGCGAATCCTTCTTTACCGAGTCCCAGCTGGTGGACGGAAAATGTCCGGACTGCGGGCGCGAGGTGCAGCCGGCCAGGGAGGAGGCATATTTCTTCAAAATGAGCAAATATGCCGACAGGCTGATCAAACATATCAACACCCATCCGGAATTTATCCAGCCCGTATCCCGGAAAAACGAGATGATGAACAATTTCCTGCTTCCGGGCCTGCAGGATCTGTGCGTGTCCAGAACCTCCTTCAAATGGGGGATTCCGGTAGATTTTGATCCGAAGCATGTAGTCTATGTATGGCTGGACGCACTGACCAACTACATTACCGGGATCGGATACGAGTGCGACGGGGAAAGCACGGAACAGTTTGAGCATGACTGGCCGGCTGACCTGCATCTGATCGGAAAGGACATCATCCGTTTCCATACAATTTACTAGCCCATTTTCCTGATGGCGCTGGATCTCCCACTCCCGAAGCAGATCTTCGGCCATCCGTGGCTGCTCCAGGGGGACGGCAAGATGAGCAAATCACGGGGAAATGTACTGTATGCGGACGAACTGGTGGATTTCTTCGGCGTAGACGCAGTCCGCTACTTCGTACTCCACGAGATGCCGTTTGAAAATGACGGCGTCATTTCCTGGGAGCTGATGGTGGAACGGCTTAACTCCGATCTGGCCAACACGCTGGGCAACCTGGTCAACCGTACCGTATCCATGACCAACAAGTATTTCGGCGGCGCGGTGACGGACAAAGGCGCGGCGGAAGAGGTGGATGCCGACCTAAAGGCTGTAATGGAGCATGCGGCGAAAGCGGTAGACGCAAAGATGAACGAGCTCCGTGTGGCGGACGCGATGACAGAGATCTTCAATCTGTTCAAGCGCTGCAACAAATATATTGATGAGACAATGCCCTGGGTGCTTGCAAAGGAGGAGGCGAAAAAGGACCGTCTGGAGACCGTGCTGTGGAATCTGATCCAGGGGATCTCCGCAGGCGGAAGGCTTCTGGAGGCATTTATGCCTTCCACCAGCCAGAAGATTCTGGCGCAGCTCAATGAAGGCCATGTGACAGACAAGCCGGAGATTCTGTTCCAGCGTCTGGATCTGGAGGAAGTGATGAAAAAGGTGGAAGAGCAGCATCCTCCGGTGGAGGAAGAGGCGGATCAGGGTTCCGGGGAGAAGGAAGAGAGCGTGATCGACATGGAGGCAAAGCCGGAGATTACGTTTGAACAGTTCGGCGCCCTGCAGTTCCAGGTGGGCGAGATCATTGCCTGCGAGGAGGTGCCGAAGTCCCGGAAGCTCCTCTGCTCCAAGGTGAAGATCGGAAGCCAGGTGAAACAGATCGTATCCGGGATCAAGGCCCATTACACCCCGGAAGAGATGGTCGGCAAAAAGGTCATGGTGCTGGTGAACTTAAAGCCAGCCAAGCTGGCAGGAGTTCTCTCGGAAGGAATGCTGCTCTGCGCGGAGGACGCGGACGGTGTTCTGTCCCTCATGGTTCCGGAAAAGGAGATGCCTGCGGGAGCGGAGATCTGTTAGGAGCCGTAGAAAAATAACGGATGCGGATTGCGCGGCGTCATGCAGTCCGTATGCTTCGAAGACAGTATAGATATATTTTGAAAGCCCTGCTTGAGTGCGGGGCTTTTGCTTTTGTTACGGATATATAAATAAGTGATCTATTTGTCAGAATCTAATTAAATTTCAGAAAATTACATTCAAAACAAACAATTATAAATTTATTGGAAAAATATTCAAAAAATGTGTTGACAAATAAGAGGCCCTGTGGTATTATAAATTCAATCCAAAAGAGATACAACCATCGAAGCAATCGACAGGATATCTCACATAGGAGCCATTTTCCGGGGGAGACATAACTTATATAATCATCAGATTCTGGTCCGGAGGGTGGTTGGAATATTAAGAAAAGGAGGTAAAGGTCCAGTGGACAGTATAGAACTCATTACAATTCAATATGTCAGTGGTACGGCAGATGTACATTCCTGTGAAGAAGAGACCTTTACTTATTTGAGATAAAGGAATCCGGTAAAATAGTATGAAAAGGATGAACAATCGGAGAGTATGAGGATGCCGGATGATAATCAAGAGACTCAGCATTTGCAGACATATTGAATACAGGTGCCACAGATAGCAGGATTTCCGGGATGTGTAAAGAAACATCGGAGAGATTCCATTTTTTATAAAAGTATTCCAGGTTATAGGAAGAATAATTTAGTAGATTGTTGGAATATTGATGAACAATACTGCAGCAGGCAAACGATTATAGATGGAATAACTAAAGGTGATACTTTAAAGAGATGAATATATGGAGAGGAGCGGAGAAAGCGAACGTACATATACCTGCTAAAGTATTTATATAAAAAGTAAAGGTCTTACAGGAGTGGGAGTCGAGAGGTTCCTCCGATTTTTAAAATAAAAAGAATGAAAAAACTAAATAAATCATAAAAAATGCATCTTCAACAAGATTTGAGGATGCATTTTTTTGACATTATTCGATAGTTATGGTACACTATGGGGAAGAATGGTTACAGGGTGCTCATAGTAACGAAAAATACACACAATAATAACGAGGTGATCGGCAGTGGACAAATATGAGTATAAGCTGAAGACAGGACAGATGCTTGAACTTATGGAGGACGGTGCATTTAATAAGGCTGCGGAGATCGCAGACAGTATTGACTGGAAAAGAGTGCGCAATACGAAGATGCTGACAGACGTCAGTGATATCTATGAAAAGAACGGGGACTATCAGAAAAGCTACGAAGTTTTGAACATTGCTTATCACCGTGCGGAGGGGAGCAGGAAGATCGTATATCGTCTCTGTACGCTTGCGCTGAAAACGAAGAATGTAGATGAAGCGATTGACTATTATGATGATTTTCAGCAGATCGCGCCGAAGGATCCCAACAAGTTCATACTCAGGTATCAGATCCTGCGTGCTCAGAGAGCGCCCATTGAGCAGCAGATCGAAGCTCTGGAGTCGTTTAAGAAAGCGGAGTATATCGAAGAGTGGGCATATGAACTGGCAAAGCGTTATCAGGAAGCGGGAATGACAGCGGAATGTCTGGAAGAATGCGATGACCTGATCCTTTGGTTCAATGAAGGAAAGTATGTCTATCAGGCTATGGAGCTGAAGATGCAGTATAAGCCGCTGACGCCGTCACAGCAGGAAAAGTATGACAATCGGTATGCCAGGATGTCCAATGAGACGATGGAGATGCCGAACGTGGTGGAATATAGCAGCCAAAAGGGTGAAGCCGCAAAGGAAGAGTCCGTAGAGGAGATGCTCGCAGAGGCAGATGGTGTACAGGCAGAGAAGGATGAGCAGCCTGCGCAGGAGACGAAGAAGCGGGAGATAACAGGAAGAAAGATCGGCAGTACCATGAAGCTTGATGAAGCACTGAAAAGCCTGCTGAATCTGGGCATGGGAGAAGAGGACAAAGTCAGGGACTCTTCCAGCGATCCGGTCAGTACAGACGTGGTATTTGAAGAAGATAAGTTCATGGGGGCCATTGAAGAAATTGAATCTGTTGCGGATCTGAAGCTGGTGGATGAGATCTCCGGCCAGAAGGGGCTGCGGGAGCTGAAGGTGGATCCGGACCTGGAGGAACTGATTCCGGATGCATTTCCGGATGACGCGCCGGAAGCAGGCGGAAGCGGCCATATTGAACCTGTTACGACCATTATGCAGCCTATACATTCCGAGACGGCGGAGCCGGCTGAGAAGCCTGAACCGGCTGTCAGCGAAGAGAAGACTCTGGAAGAGCTGTATGCGGAAGCGGGAGAGTCTCCGGATACTCTGGGGATTCATATCGTTGAGACGAAGACGGGACTCAGCGGAGATACCAGGGAATTTGGAACTGTCTTGTCCGGTGATACCAGGATATTAGATAAAGGTACTCTGGATATGATCACAGGACTTGGCGTGGAGGCCGGCGGCGCTTCTGCGGAATCCGAAGAAGCCGCGGCAGTCTCTGCGGAGCCGGAAACAGACCAGGTGACCGCCGGGACGGATGAAAAGGCCGGAGAAGTGATTGCGGAACTGGACGAGGAAGCCAGAAAGATCTTTGAAGAGCTGGATGAGGAAGCCAGAAGAACCATAGAAGAGCTGGAAGAGGAAGAAGAGCAGCCTTTTGAGAACATGAATGCGCTGACGGCAAAGGCTTCTTCTGCTGAAGGCAGAGATCAGGTGGAGGGGCAGATGAACCTTCTGGATATGATGTCTGATCTGGGGGAGGAATCGGAGGAAGCGGCGGACAGCCAGGCTAAATCGGCGGAGAGAAAGCCGGGAGAACCTATTCTGCCGCTGGATATTCAGAGAATGATCGACGAGATTGAGGGCGTCATTCCGATGGAAGAGCCGGCGGAAAGGGAAGAGCAGGAGGAAAAGCCTGCCGTACAGCCGGATCAGGAGCCTGCGGAGAATATGGGAGCGGTGGCGGAAAATCTCCGTGTGGATGAGTCCTCCGAGTGGTTTGAGGATTATGACGATGTTCTGGATGAGGAAGAATATCCGGATGAGCTGCCCGCGGATGATGAAGGACCGGAGAACGAGGCATATCCGGAGGATATAGAGATCAGCTTCGGCGGAGAGGATGAGGAAGAGACAGAAGGATATGAGGAAGAAGCTGAGTACGGAGAGATCAGCGACGGAGCCGGAGAACGGTTTACGATAGAGTACCAGGAAGACGAGGAGTTCGAATATGAGGATGAATATCCGAATGAGGAACCGGAGTATGAAGAGCCGGAACTGGAAGAAATAGAACCTGCTTATAATGAAGCGGGGCAGGGATATGAAGTCTCCGAACCTGGATATGCGGAGGAAGAGACCGGATATGAGGCCTCCGAGCCGGAGTATGAAAGTATAGAACCGGGATATGAAGAAACCGAACCTGAATATGGGGAGGAAGAGACCGAATATGAAGCTTCCGGGCCGGAGTATGAGGAAGCCGAAGCGGAATACGAAGGGATAGAAACGGGGTATGAAGAAGCTGAACCTGAATATGGGGAGGAAGAGACCGGATATGAAACTTTCGAGCCGGAGTATGAGGAAGCCGAAGCGGGATATGAAGGTATAGAAGCGGAATATGACGGCGCCGAGCCGGAATACGGGGAGATCGAGTCCGGATACGAGGATGAACCGGAATATGAAGAACTGGAACCCGGATATGAGGCTGCGGAGCCGGAGTATGAAGACGCCGGAGAAGAATATGAGGACGGCGGATATGAGACCGGGGAACCCGAGTATGCTGAAATCTACGAAGACGAAGAGCCGGAATACGAAGAGGAATATGAGGAGTATGATCCGGAATATACAGCGGAATATGAGGATGAGGAAGCTGTATATGAGGGAGAATACGAGGATGGACAGTATGACGAGGAAGCGGAATACGAGGATGACTATGAGTTAGATTACGACGAAGGGTATGCCGAAGAGGATGACTACGAAGGGAACTATGAGGAAGAGGAGTATTACGAAGAGGATGCGTATTATGAGGAAGAGGACGCAGAGTATGATGCTGCTTCTGCGGAAGTAGATCTGGAACATGAGTTCCGGCCCCAGAGGTCTTCCGGGAGACGGTATGACGAGCGTGAGGTTCCGGATGAAGAAGAGGAGATTGATATCCTTTCCAAGTCTACTCCGCTCAGCCGAAAGGAAACTGCGAAGCTGATCGCCACCGGAAAGACTTCGCCTCTGCCGATGGATGAGATCTCTGATGCCCTTTCCCTGTCAGACACGGGATTTGTCGTACATGGAAGATATGACCTGAAAACGCAGAGCGGAATCGGCACAAGGGCAGGACTGACGGAAGAACAAAAGAAGCTGTTTTCCTACTTTGTACCGGTCCGGGGCATGAGCGAACAGCTCGTGGATGTGCTGGAGCAGGATAAAAACTGTACCAACCGGAGAGGAACTTCCAATACCGGCAACCTTCTGATCATTGGAAACAAAGGAAATGGAAAAACCGTACTTGCCGTGGACGTGGTAAAAGCAATTCAGAAACAGCGGAATATCCGACAGGGAAGGGTTGCGATCGTGACCGGAGATTCGCTGAATAAAAAGAAGATCAGCGACATTTTCAGCAAGCTGTACGGCGGCGCGCTGATCATTGAAAAAGCCGGCAAGATGAATGAAAAAACAGTAGCACGTGTGAACAAGGCCATGGAAAGGGACACCGGAGAGCTTTTGATCGTACTGGAGGACCAGCGAAAACCCCTTGACCGTCTGCTGACGTCCAACAGGGAGTTCCGGAGAAAGTTTACAAGCCGCCTGGAGGTTCCGATCCTGATCAATGATGAGCTTGTTACATTCGGCCAGACCTATGCGCAGGAAAATGGATACCAGATTGATGAGATGGGGATCCTTGCCCTATACAGCCGGATTGATATGCTGCAGAGGGAAGACCATGCCGTGACCATTGCGGAGGTCAAGGAAGTGATGGACGAGGCAATGGAGCATTCACAGAAAGCATCTGCGAAAAAGCTGGTGAAGCGTGTGCTGGGGAAAAACAGGGATGATTCAGATCGGATCATATTGACGGAAAAAGATTTTAATTGATCAACCTCCTGGCCAATCAGCGCGGTGATTGGCCAGGGTGTGATATGGAACTGATGACCTCCTCATTAGAATGCGGCTTCATGGCGGACCTTGCTAATGAGGAGTTTTTTTATCATTTACCTTATGAAACGGCCGAATGACCATAATGGGGATGCCCTTTGGATATTTGCGTAAAGCCGGCTGCAAAACAGAGAGGACAGAAGGATGAGACAGATGGATTTAAAGGCGCTTGCCAAAATAAACTTGGGACTGGACGTACTTGGGAGAAGGGAAAATGGATATCACGATGTACGTATGGTCATGCAGTCTGTTTATCTGTATGATAATGTAAGGCTGGAAGCCAGGGAAGAACCGGGGATTGAGCTTTCGTCCAACCTGTATTATCTCCCGGATGATACGGGGAATATCGCATATAAGGCAGCACAGATGATGATAGAGGAATTTCATCTGGAAGGAGGGGTGCGCATTACATTGGATAAGCACATCCCTGTGGCAGCAGGCATGGCGGGAGGAAGCTCCAATGCGGCGGCGGTGCTGTTCGGAATGAACCGTCTGTTCGGGCTGGAGCTTACCCGTCAGGAGCTGATGGAGCGTGGGGTTCAGCTGGGAGCGGACGTACCCTACTGCATTCTGCGGGGAACCGTGCTGGCAGAGGGCATCGGCGAAAAGCTGACGGTTCTGCCTTCCATTCCCAAGTGCGCGGTGCTGATCGCCAAACCGCCAGTCAGCGTGTCTACGCGGGTGGTCTATGAAGCGCTGGATTCGAAAGAGATCGTGAAGCATCCGGATATTGACGGACTGATCCGGGCGCTGGAGGAGGGGAGTCTGAAACATGCGGCGGCATGCATGGGAAATGTGCTTGAGGATGTGACGATCCCCAAATATCCTGTAATCCGGGAAATTAAGCAGGAAATGATGGAGGCTGGAGCCCTGAATGCGATGATGAGCGGAAGCGGGCCGACCGTATTCGGACTGTTTGAAAATAAAATAAAGGCAAGAAATGCCCAGGAAAGGATCAGAAGAAAAGCTCTGGCAAAACAGGTCTATGTGACCAACGTACATAATGCAAGGAGGGAATGAGGGATGGAGCCTGGATTTGAAGTAAATATGAATGACTTTCTGCCTCTCCGAGACGTGGTGTTCAATACGCTGCGGCAGGCAATCCTGCGGGGCGAATTAAAGCCCGGAGAACGGCTTATGGAAATCAAGCTTGCCAATAAGCTGGGCGTCAGCCGGACTCCGATCCGCGAGGCCATCCGGAAGCTGGAGCTGGAAGGCCTGGTACTTATCATTCCCCGGCGGGGCGCAGAGGTTGCGCAGATCACGGAAAAAAGTCTCCGGGACGTGCTGGAGGTGCGGCGCTCACTGGAAGCGCTGGCAGTTCGGCTTGCATGCGAGCGGGTGCAGGCACAGG
>ERZ777306.2693-NODE-2693-length-21520-cov-5.047379_pt1 | contig 21520 bp, 19 predicted proteins | sample MGYA00374966_ERZ777306 | MGnify/ENA primary metagenome ERZ777306 (study PRJEB29329, sample SAMN06343882) | mouse gut metagenome | isolation source: Mouse cecum | place: Austria: Vienna | collected 2014-11-15 ...
TGCAGGAATGGAAAGTGTCAATGCGATGGCAAAAATCAAAATACGTTTCATAATATTGTGCTTTATTCGTTTGTAAACATTGTCAGATCCGTGTCGTTGAAGATGAGATATTCGATTATATCCTCTTCGCTCAATGGTTTTTCACTGTTGTATGAGTAGTACAGGGATTCAGGGTCGGTGTATGGGATGATGTCATCGTATGTCCAGACAATGTAGTCTGTTGTGCTGTCATTGTTCAGGACATTTTTCATAATCGCTGTACCGGCCGCTGCGATGACCGTAAACATGGCGGCAGCGGTAATATACGGGATGATTCTTCTGCTGCGGCTGCCTTTGGCGGATATGCCTTTTGTATTATGGCCTTTGACGCTGAATTGTTCAAAATACCCTTCAGGTGTTCTGAAAGGCATCTTTTTCAGTTCGGCCTTGTCAGCCAGAATGTCATTTGATTTGTCTTTAATGTCCATAATATGAAATCAAAACCGGTTATTTAGACACGCGTGATATGAAAAGGTTAAAAATATTTTTCCAGTTCATCCTTTATTTTGACGTATGCGTGATGGTATGATGCTTTAAGGGATCCGGGTGATGTGTTGAGAATTTCCGATATTTCGTTGTAGCTCAGCTCGTCAAAATATCTCAGGTTGAACACAAGCCGTTGCTTTTCTGGGAGTTTCTGGATGGCCTTGTGCAGTTGTCTCTGGACTTCGTTGCCGTTGAAATACGGGTCTTCATCGATTTTTTTCCATAGGACATTGTCAAGGGACTCCATTTGCAGTATGCTTCTTACCTTTTTCTTTCTCAGAAAATTGAGGGCTTCGTTAGTGGCTATCTTATATACCCAGGTAAAAAGAGATGAGGCTCCCTTGAATGAATCCAGGGCGCCCCATATCTTTATGAATGTCTCCTGCAGAAGATCGTCCGCGTCTTCGTGGGAGCATGTGAAACGGCGTATATGCCAGTACAGTCTTTCCTTATATTCCTGCACCAGTGCATTGAAAGCTTGTTCTTTCTTTTCTGCACGTAGCATCGACACTATTTCCTTGTCTGAATATATCATATTGGAAGGACTGCATAATGTTAGTCTCTATTTGCGGCTGATTGCCAGTTTTGCGGCTTCAGCTATATGCTCGGCATCCAGTCCGTATGCCTTCATCAGTTCTGAAGGTGTACCGCTCTGTCCGAACTTGTCACCTCCGCATACAAATTCCACAGGAGCTGGATGCCTGCGGGCCAATGTTCCGCTGACAAGCTCTCCAAGGCCGCCGGTGATATTGTGCTCCTCTGCGCATACGGCTGCTCCCGTCTTGCGCACGGACGCTACAACCGCTTCTTCGTCAAGAGGTTTGATTGTCGCGATGTTTATTACTTCAGCAGAAATGCCTTCGTTTTCCAGAAGCTGGCAAGCCTGTAATGCCTCCCATACCAGATGGCCGGTAGCGAAGAGTGTGACATCGGTGCCCTCATTGAGCATTACGGCCTTTCCTATTTCAAATTTCTGGTCCGCCGGTGTGAAGTTCGGTACCCCAGGACGTCCGAAACGGAGATAGACTGGACCTTCATATTCTGCTGCCGCTATGGTCGCAGCCTTTGTCTGATTGTAGTCGCAGGGGTTGATCACCACCATCCCCGGCAATGCTCTCATCAGGGCGATGTCCTCCATTGTCTGGTGTGTGGCTCCGTCTTCTCCGAGGGTGATGCCTGCGTGGGAGGCGCACACTTTCACGTTTGCGTGTCCGTATGCCACTTCCTGACGTATCTGGTCGTAGACCCTTCCTGTGACGAATTCAGCGAATGAGCCTGCAAAAGGAATCTTTCCTGAGATTGCCAGTCCGGCCGCCGCTCCTATCATATTCGCTTCAGCAATGCCGCACTGTATGAACCTTTCCGGGAATGCTTCTGCAAAGGCATCCATTTTAAGGGAGCCCGCAAGGTCAGCCGTAAGGGCGACGATTTCCGGATTTTTTTGGCCTGCTTCAAGAAGTCCGGCTCCGAAACCGCTTCTCGTATCTTTGTTTCCTGAGTTGGTATATTGTTTCATTTCAGTCTGATTAAAATTGAATCCTGCAAGTCTAATAGTCTCCGAGTGTCTCTTCAATCTGTGAAAGGGCTTCTGCGCATTGTTCCTGTGAAGGGGCTTTGCCGTGCCATTTGTGCGTGCCTGCCATAAAGTCGACACCGTGTCCCATATCGCTTTTCATCAGAATCATCACCGGTCTGTCTTTTCCCTTTTCCTCCTTGGCCTTTGCGAACGCTTCAAGTATCTGTGCGAAATCGTGTCCGTCACAGCTGAATACCGTCCAGCCGAATGCCTTCCATTTCGCTTCAAGGTCTCCGAGTCCGCCGACTTCGTCCACTTTGCCGTCGATCTGCTGACCGTTCCAGTCGATTATTCCTATAAGGTTGTCAAGTCTGTGGTGGGCGGCAAACATCGCTGCTTCCCATATCTGGCCTTCCTCGCACTCTCCGTCTCCCATCATCACATATACGGTCTTGTCGTCCTTGTCCATCTTTTTGCCGATCGCGAAGCCTGCCGCTGCGGAAAGCCCCTGTCCGAGCGATCCCGAGGTCTGGAAAATTCCTGGCAGTCCCTTGTCTATGGAAGGATGTCCCTGAAGCCTTGTACCGAATCTGCGGAATGTTGCAAGTTCAGATACCGGAAAATACCCGCAGCGTGACAGAACGGAATAGTAAACCGGTGTAAGATGCCCGGCAGACAATACGAACACGTCCTGTCCTTTGCCGTTTCTGGTCCATGTCGAAGGATTGTGCTCCATTACATTGAAATAAAGTGCGGTCATAAAGTCCGCGCTGCTCATAGACCCTCCCGGATGTCCGGACTTGGCGTCAGTCACCATTCTGACAATGTCTCTTCTGACTTGGGATGAAATTTTTTTAAGACCTTCAATATTAGTCATAGCGATAAATGAATTAATATCTTATGTTGTGCTACATCTTGACAAAAGTACGCAATTTTTTCGTTATTTGGATTATCTTTGCAGAGATTACGGAGAAAATGTGATGAAGAACATAAGAAACTTTTGCATAATTGCGCATATTGATCACGGTAAAAGTACGCTGGCGGACAGGATGCTGGAGTTCACGAATACTCTCAGCAGCCGTGATATGGAGGCTCAGGTGCTTGATTCCATGGACCTTGAAAAAGAAAAGGGAATCACCATCAAGAGCCATGCTATCCAGATGGAATATACCAGCAATGGGGAAAAGTATGTATTGAATCTGATCGATACCCCGGGCCACGTGGACTTTTCATACGAAGTGTCACGTGCGATAGCTTCGTGTGAGGGCGCGCTGCTTGTGGTCGATGCGACTCAGGGCATACAGGCACAGACTATTTCCAACCTGTATCTCGCGATAGAGCACGATCTGGAAATCATACCTGTGCTGAACAAGATTGATATGGATTCCGCTATGGTCGATGTAGTGACCGACCAGGTGGTCGATCTGCTCGGATGCAGACCGGAAGATGTCCTTTGCGCATCGGGCAAGACAGGTGCAGGAGTGGGGGATATCCTGGAGGCCATCGTAGAGAGGATTCCTGCTCCACAGGGAGATCCGGATGCTCCGCTGCAGGCTCTGATATTCGATTCCGTATTCAATTCGTTCAGAGGAATCATAGCTTATTTCAAAGTAAAGAACGGTTCTATAAGGAAAGGCGACAAGGTCAAGTTCTTCAACACCGGCAAGGAATATGAGGCGGATGAAGTCGGCGTGCTCAAAATGAAAATGCATCCGCGTGATGAAATACCGTGCGGAAGCGTAGGATATATCATATCCGGAATCAAGACCGCGGCAGAGGTGAAGGTCGGAGATACGATTACCAAGGTTGTGGACCCTTGCGCAGAAGCCATTGCGGGTTTCGAAGAGGTAAAGCCGATGCTTTTTGCCGGAATGTATCCTGTGGAGACTGACCAGTACGAGGAACTCAGGTCCTCCCTTGAGAAATTCCAGCTCAATGACGCGTCTCTTGTATTCGAGCCTGAGTCATCTCTTGCTCTCGGATTCGGATTCCGTTGCGGATTTCTGGGACTGCTTCATCTTGAAATTGTGCAGGAGCGTCTTTTCCGTGAGTTCGGTATGGACGTGATAACGACAGTTCCTAACGTGTCGTACAATGTATATACAACCCAAGGGGAGGTTCTGGATGTCCACAATCCTTCCGGACTTCCTGCTCCTACCCTTATAGACAGGATCGAAGAGCCTTATATCCGTGCACAGGTCATTTCAAAGTCGGAATTTTACGGACCTATTATGAAACTTTGCCTTGACAAGCGCGGAACCCTTATCAATCAGCATTATCTGACTGCGGACAGGCTTGAGCTTACGTACGAGATGCCTCTTTCTGAAATTGTCTTTGATTTTTATGACAAGCTGAAATCCATTTCCAAAGGATATGCTTCATTTGACTATCACGTGATAGGGTTCAGGGACGCCAAGCTTGTCAAGCTCGATATACTTCTCAATGGAGAGCCTGCGGATGCGCTTTCAAGCCTTATCCACGTTGACCACGCGTATGATTTCGGGCGCAAGATATGTGAAAAGCTCAAGGAACTGATCCCGAGACAGCAGTTTGATATAGCCATACAGGCTGCCATAGGTGCCAAGATCATAGCAAGGGAGACCGTAAAGGCGGTCCGCAAGGATGTGACGGCGAAATGTTATGGAGGTGATATTTCAAGGAAGCGCAAGCTGCTTGAGAAGCAGAAGCAGGGAAAGAAGAGGATGAGACAGATAGGTACGGTGGAAGTTCCGCAGAGTGCTTTTATGGCTGTCCTTAAGCTTGACTGATATGATGACCGTTGCGATATTGCTTGCGGTGCACAACCGCAGGGACAAGACGCTTGCCTGCCTGGAGAGCTGCTTTTCGCAGATGGAGGCCTTGAAGGCTGATGGACGTTTTGCGTTTTCCATATATCTTACTGACGATGCAAGTACCGACGGGACTTCTGAATATGTCTCCGAGTCTTTTCCTGAAGTCAATATAATAAAAGGTGACGGCAGCCTGTTCTGGAACAGGGGAATGATTGCGGCGTGGAAAGAGGCTGCGGAAAATGACTTTGATTTCTATCTGTGGCTGAATGACGACATTGTCCTTTGCCGGGGGGCTTTTTCAACTCTTCTTGAAAATTCTTCTTACCTGAAGCACAGGGCAGTCATTGTGGGGACCACTGTGGACTCAGAGGGGAATATCAGCTATGGAGGAAGGACGCGTTCCGGCAAGCTGATTCCTCCGGACAAGGACATTCCTGTCGCTTGCGATATCTTCAACGGAAACATCGTGCTTGTGCCGAAATATGTGTTTGAGAAGCTCGGTACTATGGATGCCCGATACAGCCACAGCTTCGGAGACTATGACTATGGTATCAGGGCATTGAAGGCTGGTATCACTTCTGTTGTATCTCCCGGTATACTTGCCGAATGTGACCGTAACCCTTCTCTTCCGAAATGGCGCGACGCTTCGTTTTCGGTGAAAGAACGCTACAGGTCTCTGATGTCCCCTAAAGGAAGACCTTTCCGGGAGCAGTTCCTTTATGATGCGAGAAGTTCAAACGTCTTCAATGCCGTGGCGCATTTTGTCTCCCTTAATATGAAGGTGGTTTTCGCCAGGAGAAAACAATGTGAAAACAAATAGGCTACCTTCACAGGCAGCCTATTTATAAAACCTCATTTATGAGGATTTTTCTTATTGCTGTTGATTAAGATCTGAATTGCACACATAACCTTCACCATCAGCATTAAGAGACGAATAAGATTCTTAACCGCTGACAAAGGTCGTAAAGAAATCTGCCTTGGAGGTTGTTGATTTCGTTGTTTAATATGTTGTTTTAAGAGTTGTACGCAAAATGAGCCCAAAAATATCAGCCTGTTTTTCCGCAATGAGACTAAGGACTCTTCCTTTGTCCGCCGCCGGTGTCATTCTCGGACTTATGCTTGCCGCTTCTGATTATCATGTCAGCTGGAAGGTGGCTTTATTTACTTTGCTGACCACAGTTTTTCTGCAGATTCTGAGTAATGTCTCCAATGAACTTGGGGACTTTGTGAGCGGTACGGACGGAGCCGGAAGACAGGGCCCTGAAGGTGTGCTGTCAAGAGGTCTTCTGACGCGTATGGATTTCAGGAATATGATAATAGTATATATCCTTCTTTGCATTGCGTCGGGACTCGCTATGATATGGTTCTCTTTCGGGACTTTTTTCGCATTGGAGCCTGTTCTGCTCATGCTGTTGGGATGCGCTGCCATTTCCGGGGCGATGCGTTATACTCTCGGAAGGAATCCGTATGGATACAGGGGGCTCGGAGATCTGTATGTCTTCCTGTTCTTCGGCCTGGTTTCCGTAATAGGGTCGTATTTTGTGGCATCTCACACTGTGAGGCCTTTTGTCCTTCTTCCCGCGTTCAGCATAGGTGTGTTCAGCGTAGGCGTCCTTAATGTGAATAATATAAGGGATATGAAGACTGATGCGGCCACAAGGGTTACAATTCCTCTCAGGATAGGAGAGAGGGCTGCCAAGGTCTACCAGACCGTTCTTGTCGTTGCCGGATGGGTATCTATGCTTTTGTATGCTTCATTGAGGATGTTTGACCCTTGGCATTATCTGTTTGTCCTCACTTTGCCTTTGTATGCCGTGCATCTTGCCGGAGTATGGAAACATAGCGGCAGGAAGCTTGACCCGATGCTCCCTCTTCTTGTCATGAGCACTTTCCTTTTCGCTTTGCTTGGAGGTGCAGGATTCCTGGTGTACCTTTTTTAGAGCGGCTGCTTGTCGGCAGTGAACATTCTGCATATTCCGAATGTGAATGATTTGTGACGGATGTTTGCAAATCCGGCTTCTGCCATCATTGCTTTGAATCTGTCCGGTTTCGGAAAATTCAGAACTGATGCAGGGAGATATTCGTATGCCCCTCTGTTGCCGGATACCTTTCCGCCTATTTTAGGGAGAATTTTGACGAAATACAGGTTGTAGAACCACCTCATCAGCCTGTTCTGAGGTACAGAGAGCTCAAGGATGACAATTTTGCCGTCTTTTTTGAGCACACGGTACATTTCTTTAAGGCCTTTGTCCATATTCTCGAAATTCCTTACTCCGAATGCGACGCTTACGCGGTCGAATGTGCCTTCTCCGTACTGTATGTCTTCGCTGTCCCCCTGCTCCAGGCTGACTGTTTTGGAAAGTCCTGCTTTGGCCACTTTTTCACGGCCTATTTCAATCATTCCTGATGAGATGTCAAGTCCTGTTATACGGCTTCCGGAAGGGGCTTTGCGTGCTATGGCTATTGCAAAATCTCCTGTACCGCAGGCAATGTCGAGTATATTCAGCGGGTTTGAAGTCCCTGTCATACGTTTTACTGCGCGTCTTCTCCAGGTCCTGTCTATGTTCAGTGACATGATATGGTTGAGGCGGTCGTATTCCGGGGCTATATTGTCGAAAAGTTTTTGTATTCCTTCTTTTTTGGGCATAAAGATATTTTTATGGGACCGGGTCGTATCCGCTTCCTCCCCACGGATGGCAGCGGAGAATCCTCCGGACTGTCAGATAAAGCCCTTTGAAGGGACCGTATTTGCGGAATGCTTCCAGCCCGTATTGTGAACAGGTAGGCGTAAATCGGCAGGTGGGCGGTTTGAGAGGACTGATGCAGACCCTATAGAATTTGATCAGGACTATGAACGGAAAGATTGCCGCTTTTCGGATCAGTCTTTTCAGTGTGTCTGTGTCCATTACTGTTGATTTTATCTATTATCAGGCCTATCTGTGCGTATATTTCCTTGTATGGCATTATTTCCGGAGTACTGTACATAAACAGGATATCCGTTCCGTTGCCATTGAGCCTGTGTTTCAGGTGTCTGTAGCTTTCCCTTATCCTGCGTTTGAGAAGGTTTCTTTTTACTGCCCTTCTGAAAAGTTTTTTGGGGACGGAGACCATAATCCTGTTGTCTCCGCTTCCCGTTCCTTTGATGAACCTGCAGCGAATCATTTCCGCATTGGCGGATTTACCTTTTGCAAGAAGTACTGATATGTCTTTCTTGCTGCAGAGCCTTTCTCTTTTTCTGAGGGTGTCGCGTAGGGCTTGCATCTATCTGTTGTTCTTTTCCAGATAGATTTCCACTGCTTTCGCAACGGAAGGCGCTTCAACGGAAGGTGCTGAAATGGCTATTTCAAGACTTGCCTCCTCCATCGGTTTCATAACGGATTTTCCGTAGGATACGAATTTCTTGTCCCCCTGCTTGAAATCAGGGAAATTCTCAAACAATGATTTTACATCGGCCTTGTTGTAGAGCACGAACATATCGTATGAGTCGATATCTACTGTCTTGAGGTCCTGTGATACTGATTTGACGAAGATCGCGCTTGTGAAATCCAGTCCGCTTGCCTCAAATACCTTTGTAATGTCGTTGTTTATGGAGTCTGAAGTTGTTATCAGGAATCTGTCCCCTTTGTGTTTCGGACCGATAAGGGATATTATTGATGACGGTGTGCCGTCTCCGAAAAATATTTTCCTTTTTCTGTAGACGATATGTTTCTGCAGGTACATGGCTACGGCTTCTGTAGTGCAGAAATATTTCATTGTCTCAGGTATTTTTACTCTAAGCTCTTCACAAAGATGGAAGAAGGCATCGATTGTGGACCTTGCGGAAAACACGATTGCCGAATAGTCGAGAATATTGATTCTTTGTGCCCGGAACTCACGTGAAGATACGGGTTCAATCAGAAAGAACGGGATGAAATCAAACTTCACTCCGAATTTTTCTGAAATGACTTCATAAGGGGTGGCAACTTTGGGCTGCTGTTGTGAAACCAGTATTTTTTTGATCATCTCCTAAAAAAACAATGCCGACATTATTAAAATGCCTGTCGGTAAAATTTCAAGGGTGCAAAGGTACAAAATTGTTGAAAATAGAGAGCAAGAGTTGCTGAAAATTTGATACCTGCGCACTGTTAATATTATGTAAAATGCTGCGATCTCGTAAGTTATGATGTTTCCTGTTGTTGTATCAGACAGGTTTGTAAAGTGCAGAATGCCTGATGTCGCGAGAGTTACGAGTGTTGCTGTGCAGAAAAATGTGTAAAATGCCATGTGTGACGCATTTGATGTCTCCTTGCTGATTTTTTTGCTGCCGGAGAAAAATTGTGCGCCTTCCCTTATTATGATATAGGCAATGAAGACCCCTGCCGTAACAAGCAGGCTTGCCGAAGGTGACAAGTCTCTGATAAAGTCCGGAGAATATATCCCATACCGGTTGACAAGAAGGCAGAACGGCAGGACAAGTGTCATAAATACTATATTCCTGTCCCTGCTGAGCTTCATGCTGTATTCAAGGTTGAGGGCTTCTTTCCATCTTGCAGTGCATCCGAGCAGAGACGGTATGACATTGACGAGCTTTTTCAGAAATATTATGGATACGATGACGCATAATGTGGTCAGGGTATCGGTTATCAGGTCCGTATGGCGGGCCTCCGCCGTTATGGCGGCAGGGAAACGATGGAGTTTCAATGTGCCTGCACCGAACGCGCTGTCTATTGGCTGTATGAGCTCCGCGGTATCTGAGGCCGGTATTATGTTGAGGGTGTCGGTCATCGTCAGTTTCCGCGTTTGGCTTTATATCCCATATCGCACAGCATTTTTGTCACTTTGTCGCGGAAGTCTCCCTGAATGGTTATTTCTCCGTTTTTTGCCGCGCCTCCGACTCCGCATTTGACTTTAAGAGTCCTGCCGAGATCGGCGAGGTCCTCTTCGGTGCCGACGAATCCGCTGACAAGAGTCACTTGTTTGCCGCCCCTGTTCCTCCTGTCTATGCTTACGATGAGTTTCTGCGCAGAAGGTTCAAGCGTTTCCTCCTGTTCGTCTTCCTGTTCTGTAAAGTTGAAATCCGGATTGGTGGAATACACGACTCCAAGCCGCTTTTTCCAGTCGTTGTCTGCCATCTGGGAATAATAATTTTTGCAAAGATAAGAAACTGTTTAAAAATTTTTATCGTTTCTAAGTATTCTATTTGTATATTTGCCCGTTTGAAGACAAGAGAAAATTATGGATAAAAGAAAATTCAATCTTTGGAATAGAGTTTCGGCTGTGGCTGTACTTGCAGTGTCTGCCGTGACCTATCTTTTGACGATTGAACCGACTGCATCATTCTGGGATTGTGGCGAGTTCATAGCATCTTCATATAAACTTGAAGTGGGGCATCCTCCTGGAAACCCTGTCTTCCAGCTTATTGCACGTTTCTTTACGATGTTTGCCGACAATATGCACGCAGCCGTGGCCGTCAACGCTATGAGCGCGCTGTGTTCGGCATTTACGATATTTTTCCTGTATCTGACGATTGTTTTTCTTGCCAAGCGTCTTGTGACCGTGGGGCAGGATGGAACATATACGGCAGCCCAGGCCATAGCCATATATGGTTCGGGAATTGTCGGCTCTCTCGCATATTGCTTTTCGGATACTTTCTGGTTTTCTGCCGTTGAAGGTGAGGTTTATGCGATGTCGTCCCTTTTTACCGCAGTCGTTTTCTGGGCGATGACAAAATGGTATGAGCAGGCTGACGAACCGTATGCAAACCGCTGGATTGTGCTCATCTCGTTTCTGATGGGACTTTCGATAGGAGTGCATCTGCTTAACCTTCTTACGATTCCTGCTCTTGTGTACCTGTTCTATTACAGAAAGCGTGACGGAGGACATTATTCATTTTGGGAGAATGTAAAGATTTTTGCCGTTTCTTGCGTGATTCTATGTGTCGTGCTTTTCGGAATCATCCCTTATCTTCCCAAATCGGCCGCATACGTTGACCTTTTCTTTGTCAATGTGCTCGGGCTTCCGTTCAACTCAGGAGCGATTTTCTTTGTGCTGGCATTGCTCGCAGGATGCTTCTGGGGGCTTTTTGAGACAATGAAAAGAAAGAAGGTGCTTGCCAATTCTATGCTTTTGTGCCTGACTGTCATTGTTATAGGATTTTCCATATTCTCTGTCGTTGTCATAAGGTCCGCGGCAAAGACTCCTACCAACGAATACCAGCCTGACAATCCTTTTACTCTGGTCCGTTATCTCGGACGTGAGCAGTATGGAAGCAATCCTCTTGTCTACGGGCAGTATTTTGATGCTCCGTATGAAATAGAGGTGCCGAAATACTGGGCACCTGTAGGAAAGAAATATATCAAGGCTGACGGCCAGATGAATGTGAAATATAAGTCAGAGGGCAAGATGCTGTTTCCGCGTATGTGGGCGACGAGTCCTGACGGACGATATGAGGATTTCTATGAATCATATATGAACGGAAGGGGAAAACCGGTCCGCGGCGCGCAGCATAAGAAGCCGACTTTCATAGACAACCTTACTTTCTTCTTCGACTATCAGCTCAACTGGATGTACTGGAGATATTTCATGTGGAATTTTGCCGGCCGGCAGAATGAAATCCACAGCCCGTCTCCGGGAGACCTGTTCCAGGGCAACTGGGAATCAGGCATATCCTTTATCGATGAGTTCAGGCTTGGAGACCAGAGCGATGCTCCGGCATATCTCAAGGAAAACAAAGGCAAGAACCATTATTATATGCTTCCGCTTCTGCTCGGAATCATAGGTATATTTTTCCAGTTCTCGCGCGACAAAAGAGGTACTTGGGTTACTTTCCTTCTGTTTTTCATGACTGGTATCGCCATTGTGATATATCTAAACCAGCCTCCTTACCAGGTGCGTGAGAGGGATTATGCCTATGCCGGTTCTTTCTATGCGTTTTCAATATGGATAGGACTTGCAGTGCTTGCGATATGTTCTGTTGTATGGCGTTTCCTTGACAGGAAGCCTGCTATGCCTGCTTCGTCGAGGTACATTGCGGCTTCTGCTGTTTCCGTCCTTTGTCTCGGGGTGCCTGTGCTTATGGCTCAGCAGAACTGGGATGACCACGACAGGAGCAACAGGAGAACTGCTGTGGAGATGGCAAAGAACTACCTCAATTCGGTAGGGGAGAACGGCATACTTATCACGCACGGAGACAATGACACATTCCCGTTGTGGTATGCCCAGGAAGTTGAGGGAGTCCGTACTGATGTCAGAATCTGCAATACGTCCCTTCTTGGCACGGACTGGCATATCGACCAGATGAAATACGCCTGCAACGAGTCTGCTCCTCTGCCTCTTACAGTCGGACTTGAGCAGTATCTCTATGGCACGAATGAGTTTATCTATATCTATGATACGCGTGATGCTGTCATTCCTATTTCAACCGTGATGGATGTGTTCAAGCATCCAGAGGCAAAGCTGCCTCTGAGCAGCGGACGCAAGGTTGATTATATAATGTCCCGCAGGATAAGTGTTCCTGTCAACAAGGAGAATGTCATAAAATACGGTATCCTTCCGGAAAAATATGCGGATATGATTCCGGACGAGATTGTACTGACAATTTCAAAGGATAAGGATTATGTGAGCAAGCCTGAGCTTTTTATGCTTGATCTGCTTTCCAACTATCAGTGGGACAGACCTATAAATTTCCTTAATCTGGGAGGCGACCTTAATGTCGGCATCAAGGAGTACCTTATGTATGAAGGCTTTTCAAGCAAGCTGGTGCCGGTAAAAAACAGGACCAGACAGACGGAGATCGGTTTTGCGGATCCGGATGACATCTATCATAAGATGAATGAAGTATATACGTGGGATGCACTTAAACGTACCGACTATTTTGTTGACTATCAGAATCTTTATACATTCTGCGGAGTGATGTCGCAGAGAGGCCTGTTTGTCAATGCCGCCAAGGAGATGATGAAGGCCGGACATCCGGACAGGGCGATAGAGCTGCTTGACAAATGTCAGGAGTGCGTGCCTGATTCGATATATCCTCTTGATATGTCATATCTCGGATTTATCAACGAGCGCAACGTGCTGGAGATGATAGCTCTTTATTATGGTAACGGTGCACCGGACAAGGGTCTTGAACTGGCTGACAGGTTCGTGGATGAACTGATGGTGTCGGCGAGGTTCTATCTGCAATATTATGATTATGCACGCTCTAATTTTGAGGAGACCTGCAGATACATATTCTACGTTGCGGATGTTCTCAAGCAGAATGACAATGCGGACAGGGCTGCCGAGATAGAAGATGCTCTTTCCGCTCTCGTTAAAAATATGCAGTGATGGATATAGTGGTTTCAATCCTTGCCGTAATCGCTGGTATAGCCGGCATTGTCGGAAGTGTGCTTCCGGTCATTCCGGGACCTCCTATAAGCTGGACAGGTCTTCTGCTGTTGTATTTCTGGGGCGGAACAGACAAGGCCGGCAGCAGTATGTCCCTTACGTTGCTTCTGGTATGGCTTGGAATAGTTATAGCGGTCTCGGTCATCGACTATCTTGTGCCGATGTATTTCACGAGGCTGACAGGAGGAAGCAAGTATGCTTCAAGAGGAGCTATGGCAGGTCTTCTGATCGGACTTATAGTCCCGCCTGTAGGAATGATTGTGGGTTCGTTCATAGGAGCTTTCCTGGCGGAGCTGATATATGCCAGCAAAAGTGCCGGAGGAGCCTTGAAGTCGGCAATAGGTTCTTTTTTAGGTTTCCTGACCGGTACCGGGCTGAAACTCATTACGACTTGTGTGATGTTTTATTATATCATAGTCTATCTGTAGAATGGCTGTGAGTGTTTGGGAGGAAAAATCTTTTTAACTGTTGGAATGATGACCATTGAATCCCCTGGAGATTTCTGGAAAGATTACGAACTGATAGATTCCGGTAATTTTGAAAAGCTGGAACGTTTCGGAAAATACTATATGTCGCGTCCCGAGCCCAAGGCTCTCTGGGACAAGAGTCTGTCTGATGCCGAATGGTCCCGTCTTGTGCATACGAGGTTCAGGCCAGGAGCCGGTTTCGGAAAGGCCGGAAAAGAGGACAGCGGTACCTGGGAGAGGAACCGGAAGATGGATGACCAGTGGGTGATCCGCTACAGGGGCGGGCAGCCCGGTCTGGATTTTTCCCTCAGGTTGGGGCTGACCTCATTCAAGCATGTCGGAGTCTTTCCTGAACAGTCGTCAAACTGGGAATATATATACAGGCAGACGTCGGAGCTGGTCGGAAAAGCCAAAGAGACAGGTGCACCAAGACCTAAGGTCCTGAATCTTTTTGCATATACCGGTGCAGCATCGCTGGCCGCCAAGGCTGCAGGAGCTGATGTCACTCATCTTGATTCCGTCAGGCAGGTGGTTACATGGGCGAGAAACAATATGGAAATAAGTTGCCTGGACAACATAAGATGGGTTGTGGAAGACGCGCTCAAGTTTGCCCGGAGAGAAGCGAAAAGAGGGAATGTCTATCAGGGCATTATCCTTGACCCTCCTGCATACGGGCACGGTCCTGACGGTGAGAAGTGGAAGCTTGACGAGTGTCTGTACGATATGCTCAAATGCGTGAGTTCAATACTCGCCCCTGTGGACAGCTTTCTCGTCCTCAATCTGTATTCCAACGGATATTCTGCTGTTCTTGGGGAAACTCTGGTCAAGGAGGCGTTCTGTGTCAAGACGGGATATAAGAGCATTGATTGCGGAGAACTTGTCCTTCACGACAACTACGGAAAGAATCTTCCTCTCAGTGTTTTTGTCAGGATGTCGAGATGATGTCTGCTTCTGTCATTCGGTCCGCATAGCCTCTTCTATATCATCGGCCTTTATCGGAAGGCGGTGAGGACCGAGCCTGCGTGCTCCGTCAGCGGTAATTAGGACATCGTCCTCAAGGCGTATGCCTCCAAAGTCGTAATATTCTTCAAGTTTCTGATAATTCACCATACCTTTGTCTGTGCCGTTCTTTTTCCAGTCGGCGATCAGCGCAGGTATGAAATATATTCCTGGTTCGTCTGTAATGACATGTCCTGGACGGAGTCTGCGTGCCATCCTGAGGCTGCCCAGTCCGAGCTGTGACGCTCTTGTCTGGTCTTCGTCATATCCTACATAGTTTTCTCCGAGATCTTCCATATCGTGCACGTCTATACCCATATTGTGTCCTAACCCATGCGGCTGGAAAAGTCCCGCTATGCCTTCTGACACCATCGTGTCCGTGTCTCCGTTGACAAGTCCGAGTGATTTGAGGCCTTCCAGCATCTGTCTTGCAGTTGCAATATGTACGTCCCTGTAGGTTATCCCCGGTTTTGCCATCTGGAATGCAAGTTCATTGCAGCTTTCCACTATATCGTAGATGTCCCTTTGCTTTTGTGTGAATTTGCCGCTGCAAGGATAGGTCCTTGTGAAGTCGGAAGCATAGTGTGTGTTGCTTTCAGCTCCTGCATCGACAAGAAGCAGCCTTCCAGGGGTGATGATCTGGTGATGGCTGTGGTTGTGAAGGGTTTCTCCGTTCTGTGAGAGGATGGTGGTGAATGAGACTCCCCATCCTTTGGAGAGGGTTACTCCTTCCATTCTTCCTACTATATCCTGTTCTTTTGCTCCCGGCTTGCATCCTTTTCTTGCTTCGGTGTGCATCAGATATCCGATTTCACAGGCTTTGTCTATTTCCTCTATTTCGCATTCCTCCTTGATCAGCCTCATTGAAACCACTGCCTTGACGAGTTCTTCTGAAGCGGATGCGGCTTTGCCTCGGCCGGCTGCAGGTGCTGTTTTCCTTACGTCTTCTGCCGGGATGCCGAGCAGAGATGAGATTTTCATCGTGTTGTAGTATCTTGATGCAGGCAAGAAATGTATCGTCCTGCCCTGTGATACCGAATGTGAGATGAATGTGTCAAGGACCGCAGCAGGAGCCGATTTCCCGGCTCCTATGCGTGCCGCCTTCGAGCTTACGCTCGGCTGCGGTCCCATCCAGATGATATCATCGATGTCCACATCATTGCCGTACAGGCATTCCTCCCCGTTGTCCAGATCGATTGTCGCGGCAAAGCCTGGTTCATCAATTCCCCAGAAATACAGGAAAGAGCTTTCCTGCCTGAATTTATAGTCATTCCCGCGATAATTCTGCGGAGCGTCCGCATTGCCGATGAAAAGTGCTATTCCTCTTTTCCCTTCCGCTGCTGTGTCTGCCATCTTTTCCAGCAGGACGCGGCGTCTTCTGATATAAACATCTGTCTCAAACATAATATCTGTTTTTTCTCTGTACAAATATAGTCAAAGTCGAGAGCAGAAGCAAAGTTTACTTTGATTCTGCCGAGACCAAAACGTATATATGAGCGTAAGCTCAAATATAGTCAAAGTCGAGAGCAGAGTCAAGCTTGCTTGGACTATGCCGAGGCGTTAGTGTAATATATGTACTGTCAGTACATATATAGCAAGAATACTCAAAGGACTGGTCCGATTTTCATCGTCCAGTCCCTGTGTTCCTGTGATTTTGTGAAAATCACCTCAGATGTTTGCCCTTATGGCCATATCAGTCGTCAACTTCGATTATATGGAAACTCTTGTCAAATTTGAGTTCAAGACGGTTTGAAAGCTTCACATCGTAAGTCCTCTTTCCGATTTCATATTCAAGGTATTCCGCACCCGGGTAATGCTGCTCTACAACATCCTTTATCCCTTCAGGGATGAGAGACTTTGATATGCTCCCTTTCTTTGCCTCTATTTTCTTAAGACTGCCGGAGTAGTTGAACTCCAGAAGAATGCCGTTTGTCAGCATAACATTGTAGTCAGGTCTGAAAAAATCATCGTCTTTTGTCGAGTACATGATTTTTACTCCTTTGTAATTGTCATTTATGAAACTCTTGGCTTCAGCCGGAAGCTGCTCGAATGTCACGGGCCTGTCGTCCGCTGATGCAATAACAAAGAAAGCCGAAAGGCATACTAAAAATGTAAAAATTCTTTTCATGATAATCTGATTTCTTAATTATGCAAATTTGTGCGGACCTCTCCAATGCAAAATACGTGCAAAAAAAACATCGCCATTTCAGCAAATTGCATTCAAGAAAATGGATTAAATTTTATAAATCGGAATGCCGTGTTTGCTGGACTCCTTGCCGAATATAGCTTGCTGAAGAAATAAATGAAGTTGCCTGATGGGAATTTTTGAGTGATTTCCTATCTTTGCGCAATGAGAGTGTTTAGATTTGTCCTTGCGGCTGTCTTGATTCTGTCTTCCAGGATGGGCTATGCTTCCGTTGCTCCGATAACGGAAGTCAGGCATCTTGGATTGTCGGACGGCTTGAGCGGTCTTCGGGTCTTTTCCATTCTGGAAGACCGGAACGGGGCGATCTGGATAAGCACGAAGTCCGGAGTTGACAGATACAACGGAAACCAGATAACGAACTATACCCTTCCGGGCGATCTCTATTACGGGGATATGGCCGGGAGGGTTATTCAGCTTTATTATGACGGCCTTGAAGAGTTATGGGCCTATGACAATACCGGCCGCATATATCTCTATTCCGAGGTATATGACCGTTTTGACCATGTCGCCAAAGTGGGCGATGCCGAGTCCGGTGATGTCAGGCTGAATAGGATCTTTCGGAGCGACAGCGGCGAGAATCTGCTTGGAATGGCCCAGGGACTGTTCTCCTATGATAAGGAAGGAGGAGTGACTCCCATAATTACAGATGTCTATGTCAATGATATAGCGGAATCGGATAGTGCTCTTTATGTTGCAACGACTTCAGGACTGAAAGTGATCGGGGGGGGGCAGTGCCCGGATAGAGACCGTAGATGGGTTGGAAAACCGGAACATTCAGAGCCTGTGCGTCGCGCAGCAGAGTGGACTTCTTCTGATAGGCACCTTCAATGACGGTTTGCTCAAGATGGACCTGGACACTCGTGAAGTCTCTCGTATCGGATCCGTGCAGCAGTCTTTCAACTATCCGGTACGGGCGATCCTGGAAATCTCGGAATGTGTCTATGCGGCAGGCGCCGATGGTGGTGGAATATATACTTTGGACCTGAACGACGGGACTGTAGAACTGCTGATAAATACGGAGAGTGACAACAAGAACTATCTGTACAGCAACGGTATATATACGATGTGCCGTGATATGCACGGGAATGTCTGGGTCGGCAGCTATACCGGTGGCGTCACCTTGATCGGATTTGTCAAGGCTCCATTGGAACATATCGTTCATGAAAGGGGAAATACCCGTTCCATAGCCAACAACAATGTCAATGCAATCGCGGAGAATGTCAATGGAGATATATGGTATGCAACGGATTGCGGCGTGAGCGTGTTCCGCCAGGGTTCCGGACAGTGGTTTCATCGTCTGTCCGGAAGCGTCGGAGTGACATTGTGCCCGTCAGGTGACGGGAATGTGCTTCTGGGTACTTATGGCGCGGGAATCTTCATGTTGGACAAGGATGGAAATGTTGTAAGGCATATAGACCAGCAGTCGGGAGGGCTGACATCCAACTATATCTTTTCCATAGAGCAGGATAGGGACGGAGACTATTGGGTCGGGGCCATTGACGGGAAGCTGATGCTTCTTGACTCGGACGGGGTATTGAAATGCAAATATGATGTCGGCCAGGTCCTGTCAGTGGAAATATTGGAAGGTACGGAAGTGGCCGCTTCCACTGCCAACGGTTTCTATGTCATAGAAAAGATGACAGGTGAGATCAGGCATTATGCTTCCACTCACGAACAGCAGAACCAGAACCTGAGCACATATATCATACCGATGCTTTTCAACGGGGACGGTACGGTGTGGCTGGGAACCGAGGGGGGAGGTCTGAACCTGTATGACATGGGTGAGAGAAAAGTCAGGAGGGCGTACAGGATGTCGGACGGATTGCCTTCGAATGACATCTATGGCATCCAGCAGGATACTTTGGGCCGTCTGTGGATAAGCACTGGCAACGGCATATCCGTAATAGCGGACTCCACGGTGTCTTCCATAAATTATATTGTAGGAAAGGGCAGCGAGTACAACAAGTCGGCGAGCGCTGTGCTGAGCGGAGGTGATTTCGTTTTCGGAAGCACTGCCGGGGCGGTCAGGTTCTCTCCCTACCATTTCGATGTTGTGGACTATTCCGCACCGCTGAGGATATCCGGATTTTCATTGGATGCAGTTGATGAGGCCAAAAGGGAACGCCTTGTACCGTATGTCCATGATGGTCTGAAAAGCGGGAAACTTCTTCTGGACTATGATTGCAATTCGTTTACGGTCAGTTTCGAGGCCATAAACATCCGTTATAGCGATGACATATCCTACCGTTATTTCCTGGAAGGCTACGACAACGGTTGGAGCGAACTGACGGACATGGGGGTGGCCAGATATAAGAATGTGGCTCCAGGGAAATATACCCTTTTCATCCGTAGCGTCAGGTGGGGCGACAACAGGATTATAGATGAGGCCAGCCTGTCAGTACGTATATTGCAGCCATGGTGGAACACTGTCTGGGCCTGGCTGGCATATACAGCCTTGGCGCTTCTGATAATAGGTTTTGCGTTCAGATATAAATGGAACATGTTGCAGAAACGGTACGATCAGGACAAGATCCGTTTCTTCATCAACACCGCACATGACATCAGGACTCCGGTGACATTGATAATGTCCCCTTTGGAGGAACTGCTCAAGGAGGAAAACCTTTCGTCAAATGCCTTGTATCTTGCCGAAATCGCGAAGCAGAATGTTGGCAAGCTCAACTCCATTGCCACTCAGTTGCTTGATTTCGAGAAATTCGAGTCCGGACAGCGTCGGCTTGAACTGGTTACGGTAGATTTGTGCGAGATATTACGGGACGAGGTCGGGTGCTTTCTGGATGTCTGTGCAAAGAAAGGGATAGAACTGACTTTGAGTCTTCCGGATGCTCCGGCCTGTATCGCGGGGGACGGGCATCTTCTTGAACAGCTGTTCGACAATCTGATGTCCAACGCCTGTAAATATACAAGGCCGGGAGGCTTTGTGAAGGTGTCGGTGTCGGTTACGAGGAAACAGGTGACAGTCGACATAAGTGACAACGGGATAGGTATTCCACAGAAAGGTAGAAAACATATATTTACAGATGTCTACAGGGCGAAAAATGCCCGTGATTCCCAGGAGGCAGGAACAGGCTTCGGCCTGCTGCAGGTGAAACGGATCGTGAAAATGCTGGACGGGACAGTCCGGTTCACGTCCACGGAGGGAGAGGGTACGACGTTTACAGTCGCTTTCAGGCATATCTTCGATGAGCCTGTCCCATTCTCAAGGAAGACTTCAGCCGGCAGTTCCCTGGAGGAGGTGATGCTTTCAGATGCCTTCGGTGTAGAAAAGAGGGAGGGACATACTATCCTTATAGTCGACGACAATGACGATATGCGGAATTATCTGAGGAAAGCGTTTTCCAAAGATTTCAATGTCGCCGTGGCGCATTCCGCGACTGAGGCTTCCGTCTATCTGGGAAAGAACTATCCGGACCTTATACTGTCGGATGTCGTTATGCCGGACCTACATGGCGATGACTTCTGCCGGATGGTCAAGTCCAATCCCGACACTGCCGGAATCCCTGTAATACTCCTTACCGCCAATTCTGACCATGAGTCCGTAGTGACCGGCCTGCAGAAAGGTGCTGACGACTATATCACCAAGCCTTTCAGTATGGAAATCCTCAAATTGAAGGTCAAGGGCATGATAGAGAACCGCAACAACTTGCGTGAAGGGCTTTTGAGACATGCCATAGACAATATGGAGCCGGGCAACCTTCATGTCGCGGATGTTGAAGCGTCGGAAAGTGACAGGGACTTCGTGGCCAAGGTGACGGATGTAGTTGTAAGGAATATGGATGATATGGATTTCAGCATAGACCAGCTATGTCAGGAGATGGCCATGAGCCGCACCCTGTTTTACGGGCGTTTGAAATCACTTACCGGCAAGGCTCCCCAGGAGTTCATAAGGATACTTAGGCTTAACAAGGCCGCTGAACTTCTGAAGCAGGGGATACCAGTCATAGAAGTGTCGGAGATGGTCGGATTTGTCAATGTAAAGTATTTCAGCACTCTGTTCAAGAAGCATTTCGGCGTGCAACCGAGCAAATATTGTCAGTAATCAAACCTTATATGTCGGCATTCAAACCCCGATGGATGCTCTCTGTGGTACTTTTGCAAAAAATAATAACCACAATGACCACAGACAAGACATTTCTATTCGCGCTACTTTTCTGCGCTTTTTTCATTTCATGCTCGAACGGAAATAATGGTGCCGGACCTGACGGAACGGACAACGGCGGCGTGTTTGTCGACGAGTTCGAGACATTCGATTCTTCGTCATGGACCAAGGAGACTCACGAGGCGGGATGGGTCAACCAGGAGCTTCAGTCTTATCATCCCTCTTTTGTCCGTGTCGGCAAGGACGGCGACAAGTCGGTACTTATAATTTCCGCTGAGCGGAAGAACGGGAAGATCATTTCCGGAAGGGTGAATTCAAAAGGCAAGAAATCATTCAAGTACGGAAGGGTTGAGGCCAGTATAAAGTTGCCTGCGACGGCAAATGGACTGTGGCCGGCTTTCTGGTTCATGGGAGACAATGACAAGCCTTGGCCGTCTTGCGGAGAAATAGACCTGATGGAAATGGGAGATGCCGATGGTATCGCTTCCGGTGAAACGGAAAGGAGGGTCAACACGGCGATACATTTTGGCGAGG
>ERZ777306.2696-NODE-2696-length-21502-cov-6.599338_pt1 | contig 21502 bp, 20 predicted proteins | sample MGYA00374966_ERZ777306 | MGnify/ENA primary metagenome ERZ777306 (study PRJEB29329, sample SAMN06343882) | mouse gut metagenome | isolation source: Mouse cecum | place: Austria: Vienna | collected 2014-11-15 ...
ATGATATCTGAGCCATTTTTGCCGTGGCATCTGCGTTTGCCGCCCTCCTGGCCATCCTGTGCCGAAAATTTTCTGCGGTGTCGGAAATCAACGAGTGTATTCAAACCATCATCCACTTCAAAAATAACGTCTCCGCCTTTTCCTCCGTCACCGCCATCCGGGCCGCCATCCGGCACGAAAAGCTCTCTGCGGAAGCTGACATGCCCGTCTCCGCCCTTTCCGGAACGTATGATAATGCGCGCTCTGTCTGCAAACATCGTGTCACCTGCTTTCTGGTAAAGATTTACTCCTTTATTTTTAGTACTTTCTGATAAAGCGAAGGCTTCAAACCACATGCGGATTTGAAGCCTGCGAAAATTATTCTGCTGCTACCGGATGTACAGAAACCTGTTTTCTGTCTCTTCCTTTTCTTTCAAATCGAACAACGCCGTCTACTGTAGCAAATAAAGTATCATCACCGCCACGTCCGACATTCAGACCCGGATGGATCTTTGTTCCGCGCTGTCTGTAAAGAATATTTCCAGCTTTTACGAACTGTCCGTCTGCTCTCTTTGCTCCAAGTCTCTTGGATTCGGAATCTCTGCCGTTCTTAGTAGAACCAACTCCCTTTTTATGAGCGAAGAACTGAAGGTTCATCTTTAACATAGTTACACCTCCTCAACTCTTAAGGTAATATATTCATTTCCGTAATCAGCCTCAATGTTCCTGATTCCAAGAACAAGGCTGTCCATCAGCAGGGATACTTTTTCGCCCGGCTCTTCCGGAAAATAAATCCGGAGAAAGCCGCCGTCCTCTGCCTGCTCCAGCTCGTACGCATCTTCGGTAAAACACGAAATGGAATTTACCGCATTAATGGTAAGAGCAGAAACCGCAGCACAGATAATATCATCTTCATCCATCGCTGCATATCCGGCATGACCGGCACTCTCAAAACCCCTGTACTGATCTCTGGATTTCCACACTGTGAATTGAATCATGTCAATTAGCTCTTTTCAATCAAAAATTAATCATTTAAGCATTAATTTTTTAAGCATTGATCTTTTCAATTTTAACCTGTGTGTACTGCTGTCTGTGACCGTTTTTCTTGTGGTAACCGGTTTTTCTCTTATACTTGTAAACGATGACTTTCTTCGCTTTGTCATTCTTGACAACGGTTGCGGTAACGGTTGCGGCTGCAACATCTGCGCCAACCTTCAGTGCGTCATCTTTTACTGCAAGTACCTGGTCAAAAGTAACAGTTTCACCAGCTTCAACCCCCAGCTTTTCTACGTTAACGATATCGCCTTCGGCTACTTTGTACTGTTTACCACCTGTTGCAATAATTGCGTACATATGGCACCTCCTGTTTATCATTACTCGCCAAATTCGGTGGTCCGAGGACACTTGTACCTCTTTGTGCGGCATACTTAAATAAAATAGCATATATTGTAGGCAGAGTCAATGTTTTTTCAAAGAAACAACAGGATTTTTTAATTTCTCCATGCAATCTGCTGCGTTTTTTCCAGAGGATATTCGAGAAGGCAGCTCTGATCAAGGTCAACCCAACGCAGACATACTGCATTGATTTGATTGTTATAGTATGTTTTGTAGTAATTGATGCCTTCATCACAATCCATACAGCAGGAATAAGTTGTTGTAAGACATTTTTTGTCCTGATTATAAACACTGCCCCGCACCATAGATACATTGTCTAAAATATGAAAAAATTGTGCGACACTGCTCTCTTCATCACTTTCACAGGAAGAATTCATTTTCAGAAAGGCCGCTTTGACAAAACGGGAAGCCGGAGAAAAGTCTCCAGGCAGACCGATTCCACCAAACCCCTGTCCAAACGGGCACAAATCGAGTGCAGTACTGAAACAATTTTCCGGATATCCGGAGCTGATGGCAAGATATTGACGGAGATTGAGCATTTGAAAACCGAAAGGCGGATTATTTGTCATAACGCCGACCGGGTTTTCATAAACCTGCATCCCATCCTTGGTACATTCCAATACAATAGAATCGTTCCGGTCTGCGATATGCCAGTGCAGCGGTGACAGGGGAATATCTTCCCGAAACGGTATGTCAATCAGATGCATCTCTTTGATTTGTTCGCGAATTTCAGCTACACTGCTGCAACGCCCGAGCAGCCAGGGGGCCAGCTCAAATGGAGAAATATTATTTTTAAAAGGTTCTTCTTTTTTCGGATAGTAAGCATTGTCTGGAAAGTTCAAACCTGCAATACAGACGCCCTTTTCATTCATGGCATCTGCGTATAAAGGATAACCGTCAATAACAGAAGCCATACCAATCATTGCATAATGACTGTGCAGAACACCTGCTTTGCGAAAGACAAACGGAAAATGTCGCGGCGTAATGACAACCCGTTCATTAAATGAATATTCGAGATCAAGATTTCGGCCAAAATAGAAATGTCCTGTTTGCAATGTAAGACTTGTACACATAAAATACCTCCTGTAAATGCTATGTACGGCAGATGGCGTTTCAACGCACCACAACTTCGGTATTTTTTCCCTGTCTGAAACAGAATTTTTTCCTACTGGTATCAGTATATGCAAAATCAGTAAAATAATTAATAAAATATGAAGATATCGCACAAATGGATTTGGATATCTTCATAAAAATTTCTATTTTGGAACCGCACATTCACGGCAACACTGTGCCAGAGATTTTTCTTTTTTCTTCCGTGTAATTTCTACCAGGGACAGTTTTGTCATATCGACAAGACAGGCTGGAATCGGATCTTTTCTGAGTTCATTTTCCAGCAGAGAAAGAAGCGTCTTTTTAGAAGTCTCTTCTTTCATATTAATAAAATCAATAATTATAATTCCGCTGATATTTCGCAGTCGGAGCTGTCGTGCAATTTCTATGGCTGCCTGAAGATTGATTTTTAAAAAAGCATCCTCTGTTTTTTTCCCGCCCTCAAATTTCCCCGTATTCACGTCAATTACGGTCAAAGCCTCGGTTGGCTGAATCACAAGATATCCGCCACTGTCCAGCCAGACTTTTTCGCGCAGTGCCTGCTCCAGGCGGTGTTCGAGCGAATACAGTTTCTGCATCGGAAGCATGCGGTCCTCATACCGTACCAGTCTGCCCAAATCCCCTGGCTGATGGTGGGTGAGATATTCACTGATTTCCGAATACAGCTTTTCATTGTCTGTCAGAATCTGCTCTGCATCAGAATCGTAGAGATCAGCCAGTCTGGAAAGGTAGGAAGGAGGTGTACTGGAGAGACAGGAAAAACAAGTGCGAAATTTTGCCTGAGACAGGAGTGTTTCATAACGCTCCCGCAAAGCTGTAAGTTCTGCCACAATTTCCCGTTCAGAGGCGGAACCTGCATTCGTCCGGACAAGCCAACCGAATGGTCTGCGCTGGTGTTCTGAATTTTCCAGCTCAGAATGTTGCGATGTGCCACTGTGTTCCAGCTCGGAATATGGTGATCCGTCATCGTACCCTGCTCCTTGAAGATGCAAGACGGTTTTGTTGTTTTCCCAGTATTCCACGAAATTCCGAAGCTGTTCCCTGCGTTCTCCCGGCAGCTTTGCCGATACGGATATTGCCGTATTCCCGGTAGTCAGAAGTACATATTTTCCATGGAACGTCAGATTGGTTGATACGGACGGATACTTTGTCTTAATTCCTTCACGGGATACCTGAACCAAAAGCTCATCCCCGGCCTGTGGCAGACGGGAGGCTCCTTTTTTTGTATAAATGGGAGATTGCATATCCTTGAGCGCCAGATGACAAACCTGCCCTGGTGCAATTTCAATGAAAACTGCCCCGATATTTTTTGCTATATTTTTGATTCTCCCGATATAAATATTGCCGAGAAGCCCAGCCGTTGCATCCGGGTCACAGTGGATTTCAACTGTTTTTTGGCCATGCAGCAAAAATGAAAATACGCCGCCCTGCATCCGGGTAATCAGATACTGTTTCATATATTTTTTCTCCATTTTATGGTAAATTGTACGACGTTGCCAGACGACGGAATTTCCTGGTTCTCATTATTTGATTTCTGTTCCAAGCGCACCAAGCGCTGTCAGTTTTGGTCTTCCCTCCGGGCCAATATCTGCATATACTTCGCATCGGTGAATTTCGTATGCGAACGGTTCAGGAACGATGCCAAGCGTTTGCAGATAGGTATCCATGACCAGCTCCGGCTTCAGGTTTGCAGTGCTGCCAGAAGCAAGCTTCATAAACACAGTTCCGCTATTTACCGACATCTGATAAATCATAGGCCGAATGTCCACTTCTTTTTCAGATTTTTTTGTTTTTTTCATCACTAAAATAGATTTTTGAGCAAAAAAATGCGAGATATCAGACTGCCAGTCCATGCGAGGCTCATGCCCCTTTCGGAAACGCAGTTCATAGTCAGCCGCTGCCACCAGTGTCATGGCTTTGCTGGCTTTTCCTTCCGGTATCTGGTAAAAGCCGGTTACACGGATTCCTTCTACACCGACGCGGTTCAATGCGTCGATCGCTTCTGAGGAAGAAATCGGCGTTTTGATTTCAATATCCATATATTCGCCGTCGCTTGTCAAACCGACTCCCAAAGGCGAAGCAAATGACATGACCATATGGGGGCTAAGTCCTTCCGTATATACAATGTCAATTCCGGCCCTTCGGATTGCTTTCTGAAAATAACGCATAACGTCCAGATGACCGATGAATTTCATAATGCCATATTTTGAAAATTTAATTCTTACTTTCATCTCAGAGTTCCCTTTCCAAGGATTTTCTGTTCCGTTTTTTAGATCGCAGAAGTGTGCAAAATATATTTTTATTAAAATGTAGCGCTGCCCGTCTTTGTTTCTATGCAGATACCAGTCTGATACGTTCCGGCTCCGCAGCCTGAACACTGCATACGGCAGTTCGGCGTTACCAGTTCCTGATGGGCGGTCTGCCATTCTTTTTTCAAAAATGTTTTTGTCACTCCAATATCAATGAAATCCCACGGGAATATTTCATCAAGTTCCCGTTTTCTCACCGTATAAAAATCCATCTGGATGCCGCAGGTTTCAAAAGCCTGAAGCCACCTGTCATAATTCCAGTATTCGGTCCACGCATCGTACAGTGCGCCCTGGCGGTACGCTTCCAGAATCACGCTGGAAATTTTGCGGTCTCCTCTTGCGAATACTCCCTCGAGCAGAGTCACGTCTGCCTGGTGCCAGTTATAGCGAATGCTTTTCTGATTCAGCATCTCTTTGATCTCGTGGTTCACTGTTTTGGCAAAGCCGAGGTAATCTCCCGGCTGATGCATCTGCGCCCACTGGAAGGGGGTGAATGGTTTCGGGACAAAGAACGATGTGCTTACTGTGATCTGACACTTTCCGTTCCGTTCCTCTTTTGGAATTTCATAGTATTTTACTGCAATCGCATTTGCCAGATGTGCAATCGCTTTCCGGTCCTCTTCTGTTTCCGTTGGCAGTCCGAGCATAAAATACAGCTTGACCTTATTCCAACCGCCATGGAACGCTTTATCGGCGCCATCCAAAATCACTTCCTCTGTGAGCCCTTTATTGATGACGTTGCGCAGCCTCTGAGAACCCGCTTCCGGTGCGAAAGTCAGACTGCTTTTCCGGACATCCTGCACTTTGCTCATAACGTCCAGGGAAAATGCATCAATTCGGAGTGACGGAAGGGAGATATTGATATTCTGATCACGGAACTCGTCGATCAGGAAATTCACAATTCCCGGCAGATCACTATAGTCGCTGGAGCTTAAGGAACTCAGGGAAATTTCCTCATGGCCTGTGCTTTTCAACATCTGGTATGCATGCTCTTTCAGGACTTCTAATGTACGTTCCCGCGTCGGACGGTATAGCATCCCTGCCTGACAGAACCGACAGCCACGGATACAGCCGCGCTGGATTTCCAGAACCACACGGTCCTGCGTGACCTTGATAAACGGTACTACAGGAGCCTCCGGATAGGGAGCCTGTGTCAGTTCTGTCACAGCCTGCTTTTTGATCACAGCAGGAATTCCAGGAACCTTTGGCTCAAAAGAACCGATGGTACCATCTTCTTTGTAAGTCACCTCATACAGCGACGGCACATAGATGCCTGGAATCTGTGCAGCTTTTTTCAAGAAATCGTTCCGCGTTTCCCCGGCTTTCCGGCTTGTCTGATACAGATCAAGAAGTGCGTCATAGACGGTTTCGCCTTCGCCAATATAAAACAGATCAAAAAATTCAGCCAAAGGCTCCGGATTGTATGCACATGGCCCGCCGCCGATGACCAGAGGATATTCCTCGCCGCGCTCCGCAGCCAGAAGCGGGATTTGTGCCAGATCAAGAATTTGTAGAACATTGGTGTAACACATTTCGTATTGAAGTGTGATTCCCAGAAAATCAAAGTCTTTTATCGGGTCCTGAGATTCAAGCGCAAACAGCGGGATTTTTTTCTCCCGCATTACTTTATCCAGATCTACCCACGGAGAATAGACGCGTTCACACCAGACATCCTCTCTGCGGTTGAACATATCATAAAGAATCTGGATGCCGAGGTGCGACATCCCAATTTCATAAACGTCCGGAAAGCACATCGCAAAACGAATGGCTATCTTGTCTTTGTCTTTCATAACGGAATTTACCTCCCCGCCAATATAGCGGGCAGGCTTTTCCACAGACAGTAAAATTTCATCACTTAATGCTAGTTTTCTCATATTCCGTTTCCTTTTGCAAGTTGCAATTTTGCAGTATAATTACCCCTTAATCCGCAGCGCCTCAATGTTTCTTGTCTCTGCGCCATTCGTACGGGACATCCACGTGACAGTTACTACCTGGCCCTCAGAAAGGTTGTCTCCCATCTCCATGTCCGTATTTTCTATGAAGAACGTGCGGTAAAGTCCATCAGAACCGCTCAGCTCAAGCACAGACGGGGTGCATGATACAATGACGCCTTCCACTGATACAGAACGTGCTTCGTCAGCGTCATCGTGAATCGTGTTGTTTCTGATCAGGGAAGCTGTGTAGGGCACACCGGCCCCTGTGTAGTAAACCTCTATCCAGTCGCCGGTATAGATGGTATCTTTCAAATTCATAACAGCATAAGTTGTATTGAAAATTGCAGTACCAAGGCCATCATCCCGCTGGATGGTAAGTGTGCCAAAGGACGCATCTGTCACGATTCCGGTCAGATAGCCGTTCTCCACATACGTATCAGAAACCGGCTCTGACCAGGACAGATAGTCTGCATAAACGTACCCGATGTGTCCGTTGTACTTCACGCGAATCCAGTTATTGTCTGTCATACCAGTGATCTCAATCCCCTGTCCTTTTTGCAGCGTACCAAGAATCAGTCCGTCCGAAGAATACGTATCGCGGACATTGACCGCAGCCGTTGCGTACATGGTACCGCTTCCGTCAGAAGTGCGTACCGGCTTACGGGTACTGGTATAATCGCCCCAGATATATCCGGTAGCGCCGTTATACTGTATCTGAATCCAGCCGTCACTCGTATACCCTGTCTCTGTCACACCACTTCCTGCCGTAAGACCGCCCAAAATCACAGCGCTCAGGCTTCCTGCCGCCCGGACATTAACGTCAGCTGTCACATAAATAGTACGTTGCAAAGGAGTAATTGTTGCAACAGGCTTCTCGGGCTGTATCTTCTGATAGGAAGAAAGATCCGGAAGCTCAACGGAAACCGCCTGACCATTCTGTCTGAACTGTGCTTCTGTCTGAACCATAAATGTTTCCTGATTATCGCCATTCATGACCGTATAGATCATCTGAATGGTTCTCCGGATTACATTTCCCTGTGCATTTGTCTGCATGGAGCCCTGCAACCCGTCAATCACGATTCCCTGGCCTCCGCCGGAACCTTCAAGAAGCCGCTTGGAATAGTCGCCGAGTGTTTCTGCTGTTGCTGCAAAATAATAGGTGACATTGCCGTCAGGGGCCGTCTCAGAATACAGCATCCGCAGATAATTACTCGTCATATTCATATAAATCTCTGAATTGATCATATCCCAGATGGCAGTACGGTCCATTTCACGTTTTTGTTCCTTACCGGAAACAGTCGTATAGTAATATCCATTCTGATAATAGCTTTTTGTCGTACCCTCATCCGTATCTACCTGAATTTCCGCTTTCAAAGAACTGCCTTTCATACCGGAAACTTTCAGATTCACCGTTTTGTTTGCAGAGATGTTTGTGCTGGAAGAAACTGTTTTTTCTTTCAGTACTACATCCAGACCATCAAGAGCATCCTGCCCCTGCACAGCTGTGTTGTAAGCTGCTTCCACGCCCGGCTCAAAAGCAGCCTGTGTGAAAACAGTACAGGACGTGACGGTCAAAAGAACGCTAAGTAAACATGCTGCCGCTTTTTTCAGTCTCATAGAGGTTCCCTCCTTTTTATCTGCGAGCAAGCTCCTGTGTGATATCCTCCCAGGATACGCCGCGCTCTGCCATCAGAACCATTATATGATAAAGGAAATCAGAAATTTCATACTTGATCTCCTCGGGATCTGGATTTTTAGCTGCAATAATAATTTCCGTTGCCTCTTCTCCTACTTTTTTCAGAATCTTGTCAATTCCTTTTTCAAAGAGATAATTTGTATAGGAACCTTCTTTTGGATGAACCTTACGGTCAAGAATTACCTGAAATACCTCTTCAAATACTTTAAGCGGATTTGTATCGTCGAATTCTTTTTTCAAAATTGTCCGGTAAAAACAACTGCGGTTTCCGGTATGGCAAGCCGCACCCACCTGAAATACCTTGGCGAGCAGCGTATCCTGGTCGCAGTCGATGCTGAGTTCTTTCACATACTGGAAATGCCCGGAAGTAAGCCCCTTTACCCATAATTCACTGCGGCTCCGGCTCCAGTAGGTCATGCGCCCTGTTCGTACAGTCGTTTCAAATGCTTGCTGATTCATATAGGCAACCATCAAAACCTCCTGCGTCTTATAATCCTGAACAACGACAGGAAGCAGTCCGTCCGTTCCGGTCTTGATATCTGACCAGGAAAGAGACGCCTCAAACGTGTTCACCGGGATGTCTGCAACGCGTAGCGCATGTTTCATTGACATAAGATCCGGAAGCGTTTCCGTGTGCATAAAATCAGAAAGGCCGAGCCCGGATATCTGCGGAAGTGCAAGAATACGCTTCAATGACTCTTCTGTATACGCTTCCTTTATATAGTATACGGTAAATAGATGATCTGTTTCCTGCTCTGTCAGCTGATCCATAAGAATTGTATCGAGTGCAAGAGCCTCCAGCATAACAATGCCTCCCAGAACCGTAGTATGGGCGACAGCCTCCAAAAGTGCTTCCTTGGTTCTTGTGCATGCCAGAATCTTTTCCACACCAAAACGGCTGGACACTTCGTGTGCCAACCGAACGTTTTCTTCTTTTGCAAAATTCAGGAACACTTTCCGACAGCCGGCATAAAGCAGTTTTTTTACATCCTCCATCCGGCGGATATTTCCCCCTCCATACAACGGAATATCCACAGTCCTTGCAATTTCTTTCATCAGCGCAATATTTTCTTCGTGTTCACTGTCTCCTTGTGACAGATCAAAAACGAGCAGCCCGTCTGCGCCGGCATTGTCATAAGCTGCCGCCAGGCGCAGTGCATCTCCGTCTTCTATCATGGTATGATCTTTCAGGCCAGTCACCGCTTTTTTGTTTTTCAGATAAAGCGGTACCAGCAATTCTTTATAGCTCATGCTGTTCTCCCTGCACTCTTTCTATTTATGCCATCCTATTCTTGATTGCATCCAAATATTTTGTTTCAGATATACTTTTTATGGTATAGCTTTACTATACCACATCTATTCCCAAAAATCTTCCCTAAATAATTCCTTTTGTCGAAAGGACGTCTGTAATGCGCGTATCAAAACTTACAGCCTCATCAAGCGCCTTGGCAAAGGCTTTAAACATGCCCTCCGCCATGTGATGGCTGTTCCCGTTCTCCAGCATTTTAAAATGGAGATTCATTGCAGCGGAATAGGAAACGGCATAAAAAAATTCACGAACCATTTCCGTATCCATGGACCCGATTCGTTCTGACGGAAATACGGCATCGGAACGATAATATGGGCGGCCGCCAAGGTCGAGCGCGCACAGCACAAGAACTTCGTCCATGGGAAGAAGTTTGCTGCCGTAACGCCGGATTCCTTTTTTGTCCCCCACAGCCTCCCGGATTGCCTGGCCAAGCACAATTCCGGTGTCCTCGATCGTATGATGACAGTCTACATGCAGATCGCCGCTGACTTTTATTTCCAGATCAAACAACCCATGACGGGCAAATCCCTCCAGCATATGATCAAAAAAGCCGATACCGGTCTGAATCTGATACTGCCCGCTTCCGTCCAGATTCAACCGAACTGAAATCTGTGTTTCTTTTGTATTTCTTACTATTTCACAACTCCGTTCCATATGATCCTCCTGCTCTGATTGCTATGATTCCGCCTCTTCTTCGAAACGAACCCTGATGGAATTTGCGTGTGCGGTCAGCTGCTCTGCCTCGGCAAATGCAATGATATCTTTATGAATCGGCTTCAGGGCCTCGCGTGAATAATACACAATGCTGGATTTCTTTACAAAATCATCGACGGAAAGCGGTGAGAAAAATTTGGCCGTACCGTTTGTTGGAAGTATATGATTCGGCCCGGCAAAATAGTCTCCAAGCGGTTCGCTGCTGTATTCTCCGATAAAAATCGCTCCTGCATTGCGGATTTTTGTCATGACCTGGAATGCATCTTTTGTTACAATCTCCAAATGCTCCGATGCAATTTCATTCACAGCGTCAATCGCATCCGCAAGGCTGTCTGCCAGTAAAATAAACCCGTACTGATCCAGCGATTTCCGGATAATTTCCGCTCTGGAAAGCGTTTTCAAAAATCCGTCAATCTCCTCGGAAACTTGCTTTGCAACCTGTTCGCTGGTTGTTATAAGAATTGCGGAAGCCATCTCATCATGCTCTGCCTGTGAAAGCAGGTCGGCGGCAACGTAACGCGGATTTGCCGTTTCATCTGCCAGTACCAGGATCTCACTCGGTCCTGCAACGGAATCTATGCTGACATTTCCATAGACTGCCTTTTTTGCCAGCGCCACATAAATATTTCCGGGGCCTGTAATCTTGTCTGCTTTCGGAATACTCTCTGTGCCGTATGCCAGCGCTGCAATGGCCTGCGCCCCTCCTACTTTATAAATCTCATCCACACCGGCTTCGTGTGCCGCAACAAGCGTGGATGCCGGTACCTTTCCGTCCTGACCTGGCGGCGTAGTCATCACAATGCGCTCCACACCGGCTACTTTTGCGGGCACAACATTCATCAAAACAGAAGACGGATACACTGCTTTTCCTCCCGGAACGTAAACACCAACCGTTGCAAGGGGCGTAATTTTCTGTCCCAACATGGTTCCGTTCTCCGAACTGTCAAACCAGCTGCATTTTTTCTGCTTCTCGTGGTAGCTGCGGATATTGACAAGCGCCTTGCGTATTGTCTCCAGCAGCGTCTGGTCTACGTTTCGATACGCTTCCTCGATTTCTTCCTCCGTCACGCGCACCGTTTCTGCTGTAACCGTAATACCGTCAAACTGCTTTGTATAGGCAAAAACTGCTTCATCGCCCTGTTCTCTTACGTTTTGGAGAATCGTATTTACACGCGCTTCAAATCCCTGGTAATTCGCAGGGCTTCTCTTCAGAAGCTGGTCCAGAATGTTCTTTTTTGTCTCATCGGTTAACCGGACAACTTTCATGACTTATTCCTCCTGTGCAATCACACGGTTTAATTTTGACAAAAGACCGGTGATTCGTTCATTTTCCATCCGCATGCTGACCGGATTCACGACAACGCGCGCGGAGAGCGGGCAGATTTCTTCTAATACCACAAGTCCGTTTTCTTTTAAAGTAGAGCCTGTCTCTACTATATCCACAATGACCTCCGAAAGCCCAACAATGGGTGCGAGCTCAATCGAACCATTCAGCTTGATGATCTCCACGGTCTGATTTTTCTGATTGTAAAAATAATCCTTTGCAATATGCGGATATTTAGTTGCCACGCGGATGAGTTCCTGACCGCGCAGCTTTTCACGCGCAGATTCCGGCCCGCATACGCACATCCGGCATCTGCCAAAACCAAGATCCAGAACCTCGTATATTTTTCTGCCTTCCTCCTGGATGGTGTCGCGTCCCACTATTCCGATATCTGCTGCTCCATATTCCACATAAGTCGGTACGTCCGGACCTTTGGAGAGGAAAAACTTCAATTTTAATTCTTCATTCACAAAAATCAGTTTCCGGGAATCCGGATCTTTCATTTCTTCACAGGAAATGCCGATCTGTTCGAACAGTTCCATTGTCTTTTTTGCAAGACGCCCTTTTGTAAGGGCAAATGTCAAATATCTTGGATTGTTATTTCCTTCACTGCTCATAGTTCTGACTCCTTTGCCTATTACAATTCTACAACGAGCGTACAGTTTTGTGCTTTGGCATAAGCCCTGCAGTCCGTTCTGCTGCGTTCTGCCGATACACGCACCAGTTCTACATCAATTCCTTTTTGGCGAAGCTGCGATGCTTTGGCGATCGCTTCTGCCTGCTTTTCATTTTCGTAGATTATCATACAGTGACTTCCGGCAATGTCCTGCTCCACATTCTGTCTTGAGAGCGCGCTGAGTAACTGATCTACAACAGCCACAAAACCGACAGCCGGCGCATGCTTTCCGAAATGTCCGAGGAGTCCGTCATATCGTCCGCCCTTGATCACGGCATCTCCGGTGCCAAAGGTATAGCCTCTGAAAATGATTCCGGTGTAATACATATAGCGGCTCAGCATTCCGAGATCAAACGAAACGTATTTGGATACTCCGTATAGCTTAAGCGTCTCCCAGATACTGCGCAGATAACAAATTGCATCGAGTGCGCCTGCGCAGTCTGTCAGCTCCTCTGCCCGCGCAAGGGCATCTTCTGTTCCAAAAAGACCGGTCAGGGAAGAAAATGCCGTCTTTTGCTGTTCACTTATATTCTGGCCGGATAAAAGCTTCTGGACGCCAAAGGTATTTTTATTTGTAATCAGTTCTTTCAGCTCATCCGTCAGACTTGCCGAAAATCCTGCTTCCGATACGAGCGCCTGGAAAAATCCGACATGGCCGATGCTGATCTGAAACTCCTGAAGGCCTGCTGACAGGAGCATCTGAACAACAAGCGCGATCACCTCAGCGTCTGCATCTGCGCTTTTATCCCCGATCAGCTCTCCGCCGATCTGAGTCGTCTCTTTTAAACGCCCCTGATAACTGGAATTGTTGACAAAGGTATTTCCAAGGTAGGTGAGACGTATCGCCATATTTTCGTTGAGAAAATATTTGGCTGCAGCCCGCGCCACAGATGGCGTAAAATCAGGACGCAGTACCAGAGTTTCTCCCTCGCGGTCAAAAAATTTGTACAGCTCCCTGGAGGGAATCGTACCAATCTCTTTGCTGAATACGTCAAAATATTCAAACGTCGGAGTCTCAATGTCACGATAACCATACGACTTGATCACTGTATGGAGCTTTTGCTGCAACGCAAGCTTCTGCTCGCACTCTGCGCTGTAAATATCACGGACACCTTCCGGTGTATGTAAAATTTTCTGCATAAACAAATTCTTCCTTTCCGGCAGGACTGTCTTATAGCAAGAATCACAGTTAAAAACAGTTCTGTATGCGTGTTCTTCTTTTCTATTTCTTGTTTTTATATGTATCGCTAATACTTTATCACTTCGCAGTGATAATTCACTACCATACAAAAACATTGAACAAATTATAAGAGATAGCTCCTGTAATGTCAAGCAATAATATTTACGGCTCATCCCGCTCGTCAAGATCTCTCTGGAGCGTTTCCAGATACGGTACCAGAATGCCTCCCTGGGGATGGATATAGTAATCCTGATCGAGCTCCATATAACGAAAGCTTTTGCGTCCGCCCTCCTGCGCCCTGTTCCAGAATCGCATCATGTGCCGGTACGGCAGATAAAAAAGCTCATTTCGCATGCTAAAAAAAAGAATCAGAAATGCGATTCCACCCTGCTTTTCAAACTGTGTCATAAACTCAACCTGATGCGGATGGATATTCTGCAAAGCAAACGTATCAATCGTACATTCTTTTGCATCAAAACAAACCGGAATTCCCTGGACCACACCGATATAGTCCACGGTACTTTTCTGTTCAAAATAAGCCAGCGTAATATGGCGGCTGTCTTTGTCGATTTTAATCGGAGTAATTGGAGTCGGAACCTTCTGGATCAGCGCCAGACCTTTTTCCAGATATAGTTCATTCGTGCGGTTGATCAGCTCTTCCAGCGTGGAGCCGCGCAGACCGCGTGTATTCCACGTAGCCATAATGGTACCTCGTTTTTACTTTTCTTCTTGATTCATTTTTCTCGATTCCAGATAAACTATATCATATATAGCCGGCAGCTCTGCGGAAAAAACCTGACCGGACAGATAGCCAAGCGCTCCGTCCATTTCAGGAAACTCAAGGCGGAAGGCATGGAGCAGCTGTCCGTAAAGATTATATTTTTTCCGGTAAAACCGATTCAGCGTTTCATCCCCGTATTTGGCATCTCCGAGAATCGGATGTCCGATAGAGGCAAGATGCGCGCGAATCTGATGGCTGCGTCCTGTGATCAGATGCACTTCCAGCATGGTCAGCCCCTGTGCGGAACTGATTACACGATACTGCGTCTCAATCGGCTTGTCCTCTTCTGTGCGCGGCGTCTGCGAAATTGTGACACGATTGGATGCAGTGTCTTTTGTCAGATATCCTTTTAAGTGCTGCTCTCCTGTCATGGTTCCTTTCACAATACACCGGTAATATTTGCGCACCAGACGCTCTTTTAAGAGGCGGCTCATTGTCTGCAATCCAATCAGGCTTTTTCCGGCAATGACGAGTCCGGAGGTATTCCGGTCCAGACGGTTGCACACAGCCGGATGAAAAAGCTGAAGCGCGTCCTGGGTAATACTTCCGTTTTCCAGAAGATATACCGTCAGATATTCAACCAGTGAAACGTCCTGCGGCTTTGCTTTTTGAGAAAGCATACCGGCTGGTTTGTTGATCAGAACAATATGCTGATCTTCATATATAATCTTCAACTGGCAGTGCGCTCTTTCCAATGCTGCGGTTTTTCTCATTTTTGTAGAGGATTTTACCGGCTGAGGCTGTACGCCCTGGAATTTTACAATGGTATCTTCGGAAAGAAAGAGTTTCACCTCATCCCCGACACAAAGCAGTTCTTTGCCCTGCGCTTTTTTTCCATTCAGCGTAATGTTTTTCTTTCGCATCATTTTATACAGAAAGCTTGCCGGAGCCTCCCTGAGATACTTTCCAAGCAGCTTGTCGAGTCTCTGGCCAGATTCATTTTCTGTGATTTTAATCTCTCTCATTTCCCACCGTCCTACAGGGAAATCGCGAGCAGTGTATGATAAATCAGCTCTTCCCTTGATAAATCCGGATATCGTTCATCGGGTGTAAACGAAATATCTTCCCGATAATGTCCCTGTTTCTGGCAGATCTCGGATGCCCTCTGGCAATATTTTTTTAATTCTGTCATAACTTTCACCTGCGCAGACGGATAGCCATTGATGGTCAGAATTTTGGAAATGTGCTTTTCCAGGTAAGCGGTGTCTGCTTTTTCATCCGGCGTGTAGCATACAACCTGATCGCCGCAGACAAGCAGCGCATTGACCGGCGTGGTGTGCTCATAAGCAGTAAATACCAGTTCGTAGCCGGATACCAGATTTCCGTTAGCCTTTTTTGCCGCTTCATAGGTAGCGGTGTCTATTGATTTTTGCATCATAATCATAATCAGCCCGACCAGTGATTTGCAGGCAGGAAGACAGCCCAAAATAGCAACAAAGGTAAAAAGATTCAGCTTTGTTTTTGTCTGTATATATCCGGTCACATAAATAACCAGCGGTATCAGGAACAGAATAAACGTAATCAGGAAGGTTTTCTTTTTCTGGTATTTGATATAACCAAAGGTTCCTTTTTTTACTTTCTTCATGAGGTCATCCTTTCTTCTTTTTATGAACGTTTCGTATGGTTTTCTTTCTGGCTTTGGACGATTTCTCAGGTAGTGCAGTGTGTTTCTTTCTCATAGTTACACTTTCTTTTGGTCCTGTCCCGGGGACGTGTATCTCCTGGTTTTGCTGCCTGCGCGGTCGAATCAGGCATTTCGGGCCAAACCCAATCAGATCCTCACGGCCTGCAAGTTTCAGTGCTTCTTCGACCATCGCATAATTTTCAGGCTTTCTGTATTGGATCAGCGCGCGCTGAAGCGCCTTATAATGCGGATTCTTTTCCACATACACAGGCTTCATCGTGCGCGGGTCAAGACCAGTGTAATACATGCACGTTGAGATTGTGGATGGCGTCGGATAAAAATCTTGTACCTGTTCCGGCATAGATCCAAGCTCCCGCAGATAACAGGCAAGCTGAACGGCCTCTTTCATAGAGCATCCGGGATGTGAAGACATCAGATACGGCACAAGGAACTGATTCATCTTGTATTCCCGGTTCAGCCGGTGATATTTTTCTGTAAATTTAAGATAAACACTGTGAGGCGGTTTCCCCATCGTGTGAAGTACAGAATCTGCCACATGCTCCGGCGCAACTTTGAGCTGTCCACTGATGTGATGCTTCACAAGTTCCCGAAAAAATGTATCGTTCTGGTCTGCCAGAAGATAATCAAACCGAATTCCGGACCGGATAAATACTTTTTTTACTCTCGGAAGCGCACGGAGCTTTCTCAGAAGCTCCACATAATCGCTGTGGTCTGCACACAGGTTTTTACACGGCGAAGGGAACAGGCACTGCCGATCCCGGCAGACGCCCCTGGTAAGCTGCTTTTCACAGGACGGCTGACGGAAATTAGCCGTAGGCCCTCCTACGTCATGAATATAGCCTTTAAAATCAGGTTCTTCCGTCATAGCCGCCGCCTCCTGCAGAATGGATGCATGGCTGCGTGTCTGGATGATACGCCCCTGATGGAAGGTGAGCGCACAGAAATTGCAGCCACCAAAACAGCCACGATTGCTGACGAGGCTGAATTTTACTTCCGATATGGCCGGAATCCCGCCTGCTTCGTCATACATCGGATGCCACGTTCTGCAATATGGCAGGTCATACACATCGTCCATTTCCTGTGTTGTAAGTGGTTTTGCCGGAGGATTCTGTACCACATACACCGTTCCGTATGGCTCGACAAGCCGCTGCCCGGTAAACGGATCTGTGCTGCAATATTGCCGGTAAAAGCTTTCTGCATAGTTTCGTTTTTCCCTGCACAATGCTTCGTAATCCGGCAAAAGAACGTAATCATAAACCTGTTCCAGATGTTTGGTCCGGTAACAGGTCCCATCCACAAAGGTGATATCGGAGATTGCCATCCCAGAGCGCAGAGCGTCTGCAATCTCTACAATAGAACGTTCCCCCATACCGTAAGAAATCAGATTTGCTCCGCTGTCCATCAAAATAGAACGCTTCAGAGAATCTGACCAGTAATCATAATGCGCCAGACGGCGCAGACTTGCCTCAATCCCGCCTGCAATAATCGGAACATCCTTATATGCCCGGCGGATCAGATTGCAGTATACAACGACTGCGTAATCCGGCCGCCGCCCCATGACGCCGCCAGGCGTGTAGGCGTCTGTTTTGCGGTGTTTTTTCGACACAGAATAGTGATTTACCATGGAATCCATGTTTCCGGCCGTTACCAAAAAGCCGAGCCGCGGTTTTCCAAGCGCTTTTACACTCTCCACGTCCTTCCAGTCAGGCTGTGCCAGAATGCCGACCGTGTAGCCATGAGCTTCCAGAACCCGGCTGATTACGGCATGTCCAAACGACGGATGATCTACATAGGCGTCGCCTGTCACATATACAAAATCAAGCTGTTCTATCCCCCGCTTCTGAAGCTCTGCCATAGTTGTCGGAAGAAATCTTCTGTTCATATTTATTTCCTCCATCTGTCTTTAGGGAGTCTCTGCGAGCGCCTCATATGTACCGTCCGCAATTTCATCATACGATCTGATATAATAATCTGCCAGGCGCCGGATTTCCTGCTTTAGATGGGCCGAAAAAGCATCTTCTACGGCACATACTTTCATTCCCGCATTTTTGCCTGCCAGAATCCCCTCTGGGATATCCTCAAACACGAGACAATCCTGTGGCTGTACACCGAGCGATCTGGCTGCCAGCAGGTAAACATCCGGCGCAGGCTTGCCTTTTGGCACATCACAGGAAATCGTAATGCTGTCAAAAAAATCAGCAACATGATTGGAACGCAGGCATGCCGTAATCAGTTCCCGGCTGTTGCTGCTTGCAATCCCAAGAGGGATTTTCGCCGCTCTTAGCTCTTGCAAAAATGCCGCTGCTCCGGACTTTAAGGTGACATGTTTTGCATACTGCTCATACGCCAGACGATTCCATTCTTTTTTGATCTCATCAAGTGACTCTGGAAGCTGAAAACGTTTTTTGAAATACTCGGCGGTCTCGGTAAAGCTCATGCCGGCAATGTCATCCTGCAAATCCTCCGGAAGCGTCTGTCCGTATCTGCCCAGATACTCAATATCAATATCAGTCCAGACCCACATAGAATCCATCAAAGTTCCATCCAGGTCAAAAATAACAGCATTTATTCCGGTTAACATTTCTGTCAGCATCTTTTCTCCTCCTGTTTCTGGCCCCATCAAGGCTGCAGAAGCTTGTCTTTTTCATCCTGTGTCAGTTCTCGCCACATTCCTGGCGCAAGCGCTTCATCCAACGCAATTCCCGCCATGGAAATCCGCTTCAGATATAAAACCTGACCGCCGCGGGCTGCAAACATCCGCTTGATCTGATGAAATTTTCCTTCACGCAAGGTAACTTCAGCCTCGGAAATTTCACCGGATTTTAAAATATGAAGCCGTGCAGGCAGTGTGGGTTTCTTTTCCCCGATTTCCATGCCTTCTGCAAAAGCAGTCACATCCTCTTCCGAAAGAGAACCGTTTACCCGGACAAAATACGTCTTTTCTACATGATATTTCGGAGAAAGCATACGATGGGCCAGGTCTCCGTCATTCATCAGAATAACCAGGCCTTCCGTATCAATATCAAGCCGCCCCACCGGAAACAGCTCTTCCTTACGCGGATGGTCGATATAATCCAGAACCGTTTTCTGCAAGCGGTCTGAAGTAGCTGTAATACACCCGCCTGGTTTGTGAAGCATCAATGCCACAAAACTTTCGTATTGCAAAAGCTTTCCCTGATATGTAATCTGATCTTTTTCCGAATCAATTTTCTGTTCCGGTTTTTTTACCGTTTCACCGTTTACCTGCACCATCCCGTTTTTCAGGTACTTTTTTACCTCACTTCTTGTTCCGACGCCGGCCTGGGTCAGAAACCTGTCCAAACGTATCATTTCCATTGTCTACTGAAGCCTCCAGCCGGGATAATATTTATTTCTGACACTTCCGTTTACGTATTTTCCCCATCCAAGGCCAAAGCCATCTACACAGATGAGTATCCATCCTTTTTGTTTCTGCGCTGCCTCTTCTTCTGTGGTCAGCTCCAGCGTTTCTCCCTTCAGATACCGAAGTACCCTTGTGTCTGAAGCACTTAAATTCAAAACACAGGGAAAGGAGGATGCGTCAAGCAGCATCGCGAGAGCCTGGGAAGGTTCAAAACGTTTGCTTTTGAAAGTTCCGAGAAGGATTCCGGTGCGTAGATATCGAATCTTTTGCGGCAAATGGTATGGCGGCAGTAGGAAACACTGTTCTCCAAGCTGTGCAAAAACAAAGCTTTTTTGAAATTTTTCCGGCAACTGCTGCAAAAAGTCTCTTACTTCCTCTGGTATTTTACTGTGATTTTTACGCAGCTCACTCTCTGAATACAATGCAAGAGACGCATTTTCTGTATGCTTTTTTGTATGAGATTCCGTTGTCTGGTTGCTCTGTATTTCCGCTTCCGTCAAAGCGGAACGCTTTCTCATAAGCGCAAAAAAATGGCCTTCTCCTTTGATCTTATGCGGCCAGAGTCGAATGCTCTTTTCACATGGCGCTTTCCCGGATGAAAATCCGTCCGTCAGCTCAGGCTGTACCAGTTCCAGCTCCGGGTATCGCAAAAGCACGGCAGCGACTGTTTCTTCATCCTCGGCCTCTGAGAAGGTACACGTTGAATAGGCAAGCAGCCCGCCCGGCTTTAGCATCTGCACCGCACAGTCAAGAATCTCCAGCTGTAAAGGTATGTATGTCTCGGGCCCCCGTTCCTCCCATGCTTCCATGAGGGAATGATCTTTGCGGAACATTCCCTCTCCGGAGCAAGGCGCATCCACCAGAATCTTATCAAAGCAACAACCAAACTGTTCCAGTAGTTTCTGAGGGGTTTCCGCTGTGATACAACAGTTGGCAGAACCCCAGACAGCAAGGTTTTTCACAAGCGCTTTTGCTCTGCTGGCGCTGACGTCATTTGAAATCAGAAGTCCGCTTCCCTGAAGCCTTGATACCAGTTCCGTTGATTTTCCACCCGGTGCTGCGCACAGATCGAGTACAATATCTCCTTCTTCGATGGGAAGTCTCGCAGCCGGCAGCATGGCGCTTGGTTCCTGGACGTAATAAAGTCCTGCAAAATAATACGGATGTTTGGTTGCATGTTCGTCTTTGTGATAGTAGAAGCCGTTTTCGCACCATGGTACTGGTGACAAGTGAAATGGTATCTTTGATAAAAAATCTTCTACGGATATTTTTCCGGTATTTACCCGGATTCCACTGTATTCTTCATCGGAAAAACAAGCCAGAAAAGAATCAAATTCCTCTCCGAGCTGTTTTTTCATCCGATCCATAAAAGTCTTCGGAAGTACTGGTATCACTTACGTTTCCTCCATTGAGAAGGACTGCGCCCGGTAGCCCTCCGCGATAATATCCAGCTCTCTGCCAAAGCGATTCAGCTGGTCAATGTCATTCAGTTCGTAAATGCGATAAAATTCATCCTGGATTTTCAGTACCTCCCGCTCATTGGCGATTCCGTATAGATTCTGAAGATTATTCAGAATATCAGAGACCAGCTTTGTATGTATTTGGAAGGAATTCTGGGCATCCATAATCTCACTGCGCACAAAGGACATTTCATTGTCAAGCGCAATAATTGCATTTGCCGCATTCATCAGTTTTTCACGGATATGATCCGGGATATTTTTCTTGTATTTATACTGTAAGGAGTGCTCGATGGTAGACCAAAAATTCATGGCCAGCGTGCGGATCTGAATCTCGACTTTTATCTTCCTGCTTCCCTGCAACGTCTGTACCTCATAATGGACGATCATATGATAGCTGCGGTATCCGCTGTCTTTCATATGATTGATATAATCGCGCTCCTTGATAACTTCCATGTCCGTTCGCCTGCGGATAATTTCCACAACCTTTTCAATATCCTCCACAAACTGACAGATGATGCGGACGCCGGCTATATGGACAAGCTTATCTTCAATCTCGCTGATGTAAATTCTTTTCTTCTGTGCTTTATCCAAAATACTAGCTATTGTTT
>ERZ777306.2698-NODE-2698-length-21482-cov-6.884025_pt1 | contig 21482 bp, 13 predicted proteins | sample MGYA00374966_ERZ777306 | MGnify/ENA primary metagenome ERZ777306 (study PRJEB29329, sample SAMN06343882) | mouse gut metagenome | isolation source: Mouse cecum | place: Austria: Vienna | collected 2014-11-15 ...
CAACGCGGACAAAATGCGCGTTACCGGTACCAAGGCTGCCACCAAGACCTACTACCGTCACAGTGGTTTCCCCGGCGGGCTGAAGTCCGAGACCTTCGACGAGGCCATGGCCAAGCACCCCGAGCGCGTGATTGAGCATGCCGTCAAGGGCATGCTGCCGAAGAACACGCTGGGCCGCGCAATGGGCATGAAGCTGAAGGTGTACGCCGGCCCCGAGCATCCGCACATGGCTCAAAAGCCGCGTCAGATTGAACTGGAGGGTTAAACCATGGCAGATGAAGCTCTGTATTACGGCACTGGTCGCCGCAAGAACGCCATCGCGCGCGTTCGCCTGGTTCCCGGCACTGGCAAGGTAACCGTGAACGGCCGCGAAGGCGCCGAGTACTTCGGCCGCGAGCAGTTGCTGAAGAACGCGCTGGTTCCCTTCAAGGTAACCGACACCGCCGATCATTTCGACGTGATCGCCAACATCCACGGCGGCGGCATCTCCGGGCAGTCCGGCGCTCTGCGCCTGGGCATCTCCCGCGCCCTGCTGCAGGCTGGCGACTACCGCGCCGAGCTGAAGAAGGCCGGTTTCCTCACCCGCGACGCCCGCATGGTGGAGCGCAAAAAGTACGGCCTGAAGAAGGCCCGCAAGCGCCCGCAGTTCAGCAAGCGCTAAAGCTTCGGTTTCGGCAGAAGAACCTGTCGCAAATGCGAAAGAACCCGCCCAAGTGGCGGGTTCTTTTTTGTGCCTTCGGCAGGTTCGCCCGAAAGCTCACCGCATGGGAGATGGGTGATTGATTTTGGGGGGTTTGTCTGCGAGTATGGCATCTGCCAAAAGCAGCACGCAGAGCACTTGGAGGATTTAATGCGTTTCTATCGGGCCGTTTGCACCGCCGAAGACCACAATGTCCGAGGCCTGGCCTCGGCCACTACTTGGAAAGAAGTGGGGAAAGACCTGGTGCTTTTCCCTTATACCCAGCGCGGTTTTGGCGGGGACGATAGCTTTTTCGTGGGAGTCATCAGCGCGCGGAACGACCTTACGCGGGAAGCGCTTTCGGGCATTATCCGCCGGGCGTGTGAAGATGATTGGGACATTGCTGACCTGGAATCCATCAACTCAGTGGAATGTACGTTCAACAAATGTACCGACCAAGTAGGGGCCACGGCGTTGTATTCCTCCGACATCGTGTCGCGGGCGGCGCGTCTGCTGCATGCCGAAGAGCTGTTCACCCTGCTGATGCGTACGAAGGTGTTTTGGGAGTACACCATCAAGGACGCCATTCCGGCCGGCGGTCTTTTGGGGGCGGCCCAGAAGACCATCTATTCCGAGGCTCTTTCCCAGGAAATCGAGCGGGTGGTAGCCTGTGTACCCGAGGCGGGGCACGCGCACCACATACTGCCGGTTCACTATTTGGTGGAGGGCAACAATCCCAACGATTACCAGCCGGCCATTGACGTGCTGCTTGAGTCGCTGTACGAGAACAATCGCCTGGTGTCGAGCCACGCCTATGTGTTCGAAGTAGACAAGCTGGGCAGAAGCGAATGGGCGCGGGGCGCGGCCGCCAATGAAGACAACTTCATGGCGCTTATCAACGGGGCGCTGGGGGATGCCCTCAAGTCCAGCTCTATCATTGTGAAGTACGGGCAAGACGACGATGGCTCCAACTTCAACAAGTTCGCTTATCAGGCGCTTACCAAACTCATCGATGAGCTGTCCGAGCGGGGCGACGAGATACAGGTGGTGTTCGTGGTGCCCGAGGGCAGTGGGGATCTTCAGGTGCGAATCAAAAACCGCTTCCGGCTGCCGCTTATTCGCATTGTCCCCGATGAGGCGCCTAAGGCCTTTGACCTTACCGAAGACGAAGCCCATGCGATTCTTGTGCGCCGGGCCGAAGCGGACAGCTTAGAGCCCGACGATGAGCTGCGGCGCATCTTGCATCGTCGCATGGAGGACCGTTCGTTTTCGAACCTGGACGAGGTGTACGACGAATGGAGCAAGCTGACGCTCACCCGCAGCGTGTTTCCCCAGTATCTGTCCATCGTGCAGGCGGCTTACGACTCCGACGGAGCGGCGGCACCGGTGGACGCCCGCAAGCGGCTGGAGGAAATGATTGGGCTTGCGGGAGTAAAGCGCCAGATAGAAGACGTGTTGCTGCGTTTCAAGATGAACAAAGAAGCGGCCTTCGCCGGCCTTAAGCCCCAGCCGTTTTCGATGCATTTGGCGTTCCAGGGGGCGCCCGGCACCGGCAAAACCGAGGTGGCGCGCCTGTATGCGGAAATCCTGAAAGACGAGGGCATCTTGTCTGAGGGGCGCCTGATTATGCGGTCTGGCACAGGCGCGTGGAATGTTCAGGAGGCCTTTGCGGAGGCCAAGGGCTCGGTGCTGTTTGTGGACGAGGCCTACGCGATGGCCAGCACCTCCGATGGGAGAATAGCCGATTTCATCGCCTGCATGGAGAATTATCGCCGCGACACGGTGGTAATTCTGGCGGGCTATAAGAACTCTATCAACCGCCTTATCGATTGCAATCCGGGCTTCCGCAGCCGCATCAGTTTCTTCATTGACTTCCCCGATTACAGTCAAGAGGAGAAGATGCAGATATTCCAACTGATGGTGGACCGCGCGGGCCTGACCATGGCGGAGGAAGCGCGTTCCGCCGCCCGTGACATTCTTGCCCGTGGCGGCACGCAGGCCGACGAGGGTAACGGCCGCTTTGTGCGCAATCTGTTTGAAAGCGCCATCGGCCAGCAGCAGCGGCGGTTGTCGCGCCAGAAGCCTGAGGGCGGCTACACGAAAGAGCTGCTGGCAGAACTTCGGGAAGAGGATATTGTGGCAGCTGGCAAGCGCGAGTCGGTGCACCAGCTGAGTGGCCGCGAGGAGCTGGCCGGGCTTATCGGGCTTGCGGAGATAAAGCAGCTGGTGAGCGACCGCATGGACTACATGAAGGTGCAGAAGGCAAAGCGCGATGCCGGCATAAAAGCGCCGTTTATTCCCATGCACATGGCGTTCAAGGGCAACCCTGGCACGGGCAAAACCGAGGTGGCTCGGCTGATTGCTCGCATTTTGCGAGAAGAAGGGGTGCTTTCGGTAGGGGAGTGCAAGGAGTACATCGGGGCTGATTTGTGGAACACGCTGGCTATAAACTTGGCGTTTGAGGACGCCAAGGGCTCGGTGCTGTTTGTGGACGAGGCCTATTCCATTCCGAAGAATGCCGAGGCAACGGCGGCGCTGGTGGCCTGCATGGAGAACTATCGCGAGGACGTGATAGTGGTGTTTGCCGGCTATACCCGCGAGGTTGATCAGCTGCTGAGCGCCAATCCGGGCTTTGCCTCGCGAGTGAAGTTCCATCTGGAATTCGCCGACTACATCGAAGACGAGCTGCTGCAGATTCTGGATCTGCTGGCGGGCAAAATGCACGTAACCTTGGGAGAGGGCGTGCCGGAAAAGGTGCGCGGCTTTGTGCGGGAAGCCCGGAAGGAAAGCCGGTTCGGCAACGGCCGGTTTGTGCGCAACGTGCTGGAAGATGCCATTGTGGCCCAAGGGGCGCGATTGGTGCGAGAGCACAGCGCGCTTGGAGGGTTGGACTCCGATGTGTTGACGCGGCTTGAGGCCGAAGATTTCAGTTGGCAGCCCAAGCGGCTGGAAGACGCTCCTGCTTCGGTAGGCTTTACCGCTTAAGGCTACTCGCGCCCGGCATCCTCCAGGCGGTAGGGGGTAGTCTGGTACACGTAATAATTCAACCAGTTGGTGTAGAGCAGCTGGGCGTGGGCGCGCCAGGTGTTGCGCGGCGTAGCGGCCGGGTTGTCGTTCGGGTAATAGTGGGCCGGAAGCGCCATGTCCAGCCCCTTCGCGATGTCGCGGTCGTATTCCGCCTTCAGGGTTTCCCGGTCGTATTCGGGATGGCCGAACACGAAGAAATGCCGGCTGTCTTCGCTTTTGGCGATGTACACCCCCGCCTCGGGCGAATCGGCCACAATCTCCAGCTGCGGATGGGCGTCGATGTCGGCCGCCTTCACCGTGGTATAGCGGGAATGGGGCGCGCGGAAGCCGTCGTCGAAGCCGCGCATCAGCGGCGAATAAGGCTTCACCACCCGATGCTCGAACACACCGAACAGCTTTTGCGGCAGCTCGTGCTTGGGGATGCCATAGTGGAAGTAGATGCCCGCCTGCGCTCCCCAGCAGATGTGCAGAGTGGAGTGCACATGGGTGCGCGACCACTCCATGATGTCGCACAGCTCTTCCCAGTAATCCACCGACTCGAAGTCCAGCAGCTCTACCGGCGCGCCGGTAATGATCAGCCCGTCGAAGTGCTGGTGGCGAATTTCCTGGAAGGTGGTGTAGAACGACTCAAGGTGCTCGGTGGCCACGTTCTTGGCTTCGTGAGAGGCGGTTTGCAGCAGCTCCACCTCCACTTGCAGCGGCGTATTGGACAGCTTGCGCAGAATTTGCGTCTCGGTGGTGATTTTGGTGGGCATCAGGTTCAGCAGCAGCACCCGCAGCGGGCGGATGTCCTGGTGCATGGCGCGGTGTTCCGTCATCACAAAGATGTTCTCGGCTTCCAGGGCCGCTGTTGCCGGCAGCGAGTCGGGAATGCGAATGGGCATGGGGTGTCCTTTCTATGTTCTGGAGAAAACTATAGCCAATGATGGGCTGGGGCGGGGGAGGGATGGGCATTCGGGTTATTCGATTATCGGGTAACTGGTTATAGCGAATTCGCGGACTACCCTGGCCGATTCGTGGCGACCATGCCCGAAGGCGCCCACTAGAATAGCCACCGGACTTACGAGGAAAGGACCGGCAATGGCAACCCATTCTGTTGATACCGTTTGCGTGCAAGGGGGCTGGCGCCCCGGCGACGGCGACCCGCGCCAGGTGCCCATCTACCAGAACACCACCTGGAAATACGATACTTCCGAGCATATGGGCAAGCTGTTCGACTTGGAAGAGAGCGGCTACTTCTACACCCGCCTGGCCAACCCCACCAACGACGCGGTGGCGGCCAAGATCGCCGAGCTGGAAGGGGGCACGGCGGCCATGCTCACCAGCTCGGGGCAGGCGGCCAACTTCTTCGCCGTGTTCAACATTGCCGGCGCGGGCGATCACGTGGTGGCGTCGTCGGCCATTTACGGCGGCACCTACAACCTGCTGGCCCACACCATGGGGCGCATGGGGCTGGAGTGCACCTTTGTGGACCCCCACTGCAGCGACGAGGAGCTTGAGGCGGTGTTTCGCCCCAACACCAAGTGCGTGTTCGGCGAAACCATTGCGAATCCGGCGCTGGCGGTGCTGGACATCGAGCGCTTCGCCGCGGCGGCCCACGCCCATGGGGTGCCGCTGATTGTGGACAACACCTTCCCCACGCCGGTGCTGTGCCGGCCGCTGGAGTGGGGGGCCGACATCGTGACCCACTCCACCACCAAGTACATGGACGGCCACGCCGCCAGCGTGGGGGGCGCCATCGTGGACGGCGGCACATTCGACTGGACCGCTTATCCGGACAAGTTCCCGGGGCTGTGCCGGCCGGATGAGAGCTACCACGGCGTGGTGTACACCGAGCGCTTCGGGCTGGGCGGGGCCTTCATCACCAAGGCCACGGCGCAGCTGATGCGCGATCTGGGCTCCATCCAAAGCCCGCAGAACGCGTTTCTCATCAACCTGGGGCTGGAGAGCCTGCACCTGCGCATGGCGCGCCACGCTGAAAACGGCCGCAAGGTGGCCGAGTACCTGGCGGCCCATCCGAAGGTGGCCTGGGTGCGGCACCCGTCGCTTGAGGGCGACGCCGAGTTCGAGCTGGCGGCGAAGTACCTGCCCCAGGGCAGCTGCGGCGTGGTGAGCTTCGGCGTGGCCGGCGGGCGCGCGGCGGCGGAAACCCTGATGAAGAACTTGAAGCTGGGGCAGATTGCCACCCATGTGGCGGACGCCCGCACCTGCGTGCTGCATCCCGCCAATGCCACCCATCGCCAGATGAACGACGCCGAGCTGGCTGCGGCCAGCATTGGGGCCGACCTCATCCGCCTCTCCTGCGGCATCGAGGCGGCCGACGACCTGATTGCCGACCTGGAGCAGGCCTTGGCTCAGGTGTAAGCCGCCGCGGGAGCGGGGCCGCGCCCGCGGCGGGCTCCCTCGCGCCGCCCGCCCTTGCGCTTGCCGCGGGACTACTGCGGCAGGAATGGCGACGGCTCGTGGCGGTACAGCACGGTGAGCCGGTGCATGGCGCGGGTGATGGCGGTGTACAGCAGGTGCCGATCCGCTTCGGTGGCATATTGCTGGCAGTCCGCGTCCAGCAGCACCGCCTCGTCGAATTCCAGCCCCTTCGCCAGCCGCACCGAGGTGACCGCCACACCGGCGGGGAAGGTCTCGGTGCGGTCGGTGATGAGGGTTACGGGGAAATCGTGGGCAAGCAGCTCGCCGTAGCGGGCCGCCAGCAGGTCGGACTTGCAGATGATGCCCAGCGTGCGGCGCCCGTCCTTCTGCCATGCGGCCACCGCTTCGGCCACCGCCGCCAGCGTGCCCGACGTGTCGCGGCAGCGTCGAATGAGGGGCGCATCCCCGTGGCGCTCCACCGCCTGCAGGCCCGCCACTGGAAGTACCTGCTGGGCCAGATGGGCAATTTCCCAGGTAGAGCGGTAACTGCGCATCAGCCGCATTGTGCGCGCGTCGGGATAGTGGGCCGCCACTGCCTCCGGCACCTGGCCGGTGCGGCCGTCCACCAGCTGGTTCACATCGCCCAGCAGCGTTTTGCTGCCGGGGAACAACCGCGCCAGGGCCTCGTGCTGCACGGGGGTGAGGTCTTGCATCTCGTCCACCACCAGATGGCGCACCTGGGTGGCGGCCGGAAACCCGTCGGCCCCCCGGAACGCCAGCGCGCACAGCAGCAGTGGAAACGCGTCTTCCCACTCCACCATGCCCTTTTGCGACGCTCGCAGCAGTTTGCTCTGGCCGGTTTCCGCTAGGAAGCGCCGGTACAGTGCCAGCGGGTTTTTGGCCCGCATCATGCGCAGCAGGCGCCCCTTCAGCTCTTTGCGGGTGGGCATAACGTGGGCGTATCGGCCGAAGGTGGCCCCGTGGGCCAGCGCCAGCGCGTCGCCGGCCACCAGGTGCAGGCGCTCTTCGAAGGGCACCGGCGCGTAGGCGGCAAAGCGCTGCGCCAGCCAGTCGGCGCTGGCGGTGGAGCCCCCTACCGCGAGGTCACGGGGCTCGAAGAGGGAAGGCCCATCGCCGCTCGCCCCCAGTTGGGCCTCCAGCCACTGGGTCAGCTGCCGGGCGAAGGCCTCGGTGCCCTTCGCTGCCGCCCGCCGGGCGCGCGCCGGGTCTGCCTCGTCGGCAAACGACCGGGGCGGCTGCACCTTCGCCATGCCTTCCAGAAGCACCTGAGCCAGCCCATGCACGCTCCATTGCCTCACCGGCTCTTCGCCCAGCTCGGGCAGCACGCCGGAGATGTAGTCGCTGAAAACGCTGCTGGGGGACAGAATGGCCACCGATTGGGCGTTCAACCGGTCTTTCTGCTGATACAGCAGGTAAGCGATGCGGTGTAGCGCGATAGAGGTTTTGCCCGAGCCGGCTACCCCTTGTATGACCAGTGTGCCTGGGCGCTCGTCCCGGATGATGACGTTTTGCTCTTGCTGGATGGAGTTCACGATGTCGTGCATGCGGGTGTCGGAGGTGCGGGAGAGGGCGCGGGCCAGCACTTCGTCGCGCACGCTGGAGCTGCTGTCGGCGGCCCACGCCAGCTGCCCGCGTTCGATGGATATCTGGCGTTTGAGGGTAAGCTGCCCCTCGCGGCGGCCGCTGGGGGTGGCGAAAGAGGCGGGCCCGGGTTCGAAGTCGTAGAACAGCGCCGCCACAGGGCTGCGCCAGTCGGAAATGAGCGAGCGGTTTTCCCAGGTGAAGGCCGAGCGTCCGATGTAGGTTTGGCTGGTGGAGCCGTTTTCGCAAAAGTCCACGCGGGCGAAGTAGGGGTTGCCCAGCAGCCGGTGCAGCCGTTGCCGGGCCAGGGCGGCTGATGCGGCCTGCTGATCCATGCGGTTCAGCTCGTAGGCGGAAAGGTGGGCTTCTTCGGGGGACAACTCGCCGCGGGCGCCGGCAAGGTAGGCGCCGGCTTCCCGGTGGCTGTCGGCGGCCCGTTGGGCCAATCCGTCGGCGCGGGCCGTGGCCGCCTGCAGGCAGTTCAGCACGTGGGCCAGATGGGCGCGTTCTTCGTCTTCGATGTTCAACGGATTCTCCTTCCACTCGTGGGACTCACAGGTGGGGCGGCCGGTTGTGGACGGCCCCTGAGGTCAACGAGCGGTCGGCTTTTGGCTCGGTAACGACTCGGGCAAGGCGACATCGAAGTGGGGGAAGTAATGCTAGTAATGCGGCGCACGGGCGCTTTCGGCATCACACCGACCTTCACAAAATGCCCACATCGGGCGCGGGCAGCTGCCCTATACTGGGCGAATCTTCCACAGGCATAGCCCGACTTTCCGCCTGATAGGGAAAGCGGGCATATGAGAAGGAGCTCATATGGATTCGTTTTTGGCGTCCCTTCGGGGGCAGCTCACCCTGCGCGGCTGCGTGATCGGCCTCATCGGGTGCATCGTCATCACCGCGTCGTCGGTGTACACCGCGCTCAAGCTGGGGGCGCTTCCCTGGCCCATCGTGTTTGCGGCCATCATCTCGCTGTTCTTCCTGCGGGCGCTTGGCAGCCGCTCGCTCAACGAGGCTAACGTCACCCACACCATCATGTCGTCGGGGGCCATGGTGGCCGGCGGCCTGGCCTTCACCATCCCCGGCGCCTGGATGCTGGGGCTTGCGGACGAGATTTCCATTCCTGAAATACTGGTGGTCACGCTGGGGGGCGTGGCGTTGGGGCTGGTGTGCACCGGCCTTTTGCGCTGCTATTTCATCGAAGAGGCGCGGCTGGAGTTTCCCATGGGCATCGCGGCGGCGGAAACCCTGAAGGCCGGCAGCGCCGGCGGCAAAGTGGGCAAAAAGCTGTTCGGCACCATGGGGCTGGCCGGGCTTTACACCGCGCTCAAGAATTTCGTGCCGGGCATCCCCGCCATTTTCCTGGGGAATGTGAGCATTCCCGGCGTGGCCTTTGGCATTTACAACTCGCCCATGATGCTGGCGGTGGGTTTCCTGGTGGGCACTGGTGCGGTGGTGGCGTGGTTCGTCGGCGCGGTGTTCGCCAGCTTCGGCATTGTGGTGGGGGGCACGGCGGCGGGCCTGTGGACCACCGAGGCGGCCGGCGGCATTGTGAGCAGCTTAGGCATGGGGCTCATGATGGGCTGCGGCTTCACGGTTATTTTGAAGAACATTCTGCCCGCCGGGGTGCGGGCGCTGCGGCGGACGCTGGCGGAGCGCCGCGGGAATGCGGCGGGCGCGGACGTGGAGGCTGCGGGTGCCGCCGGGGCCGCTGCTTCCAATGCGGTTGCGCTGGAAGGGGAGGAGCCTTTGGTTGACCAGGGGGCTTCCCGCTGCGATGGCGCTGGTGCCTCGGCGGGTTCGGGCGTGGGCGCCTGCGGCGGCGCGGCCATCCACGGCGGGGCCGCCCCAACGGCCGCCGCTTCCGCCCCGCGCGGGGTGGCGGGGCTGGCGGCGCTGCTGGTGGCCGCGGCGGCGCTGCTGGTGGCCGCGGCGGCGCTGGCCCTGTGCCTGGCGCTGGGGGTGCACCCCCTGGTGAGCGTGGCGGTGGTGGCGCTCACCTTCGTCACCACCGCCATGAGCGCCCAAAGCGTGGGGCAAACTGGCATCGACCCCATGGAGATTTTCGGCCTCATCGTGCTGCTTCTGGTGGCGGCCTTTTCCGCCACGGCCCAGGCGGCGCTGTTCCTCATCGCCGCGTTCGTGGCGGTGGCTTGCGGCCTGGCCGGTGACGTGATGAACGACTTCAAGGCCGGCCACGTGCTGGGCACCAGCTCCGCCGCCCAGATGACCGGCCAGGCCATCGGGGCTGTAGTGGGCAGCTTCGTGGCGGTGGCCGTTGTGGTACTGCTGCTGGGCGCCTACGGCCCCGATGCCTTCGGCGTGGGCAAGGAATTTGTGGCGGCCCAGGCCAGCGTGGTGGCCACCATGGTTTCCGGCGTGCCCAGCGTGGAGGCCTTTGCCATCGGCATCGCGGCGGGCATGGCGCTGCAGTGGGCGGGGCTTCCGGCCATGATGATCGGCCTGGGGGTGTATCTGCCCTTCTACATGTCGTTCACTGCTTTCCTAGGGGCCATGGCGAAAGCGACCTTCGACGCGGTGCAAAAGCGGCGCCAAGCGGGCCTTTCCTCCGACCAGCGGGCCCAGCGCCAAGCGGATGCCCAGGAAACCGGCCTGGTTGTGGCCTCCGGCGTGCTGGGCGGCGAATCCATCGTAGGCGTCATCCTGGCCACGCTGGCGGTATTCGCCGCATAGCAAACGGGAGCGCGCGGTGGCCCCGGCTTTCCATTGCCCGGTTGCGAAGGTTTCCGATTGCCGGCTGGAAAACTTCCTGCCTTGCCGGCAAATGCGCTGCAGCCGCAATCCGCGCCGTTCCCACCATTTGCGCTCCTGTAATATAGGGCGCGGCAAGACGGAGCGGATGAGAGGCGTTGCATGAACGTTTTGGCGGTTATGGTGGGGAACTCGGTTACCGAGGCGGGGCTGTTCGCGGGCGAGCAGCTGGTGGCGTCGTGGCAGATGGGCACGGCGGCGCGGCTCACTGCCGATGAGGCGCGGCTGCAACTGCGCAGCGCCATGGCCGCCTTCGCCCCGGCGGGCTGGCCGGGGGAGGGCGCGTCTGTGCAGGTGATTCTGGGCAGCGTGGTGCCCGCCCTCACCCAACCGTGGCGCCAGGCCTTGGAGGCGGAAACCGGCCAGCGGGTGTTGGTGATGGGGCCGCGCTTGAAAACCGGCATCGCCATTACCTGCAAGAATCCCGCCGAAGTTGGGGCTGACCGTGTGGCGGATGCCGTGGCGGCGCGGGCCGTGGCGGGGGCGCCCGCCGTGGTAGTGCATCTGGAAGCGGCCACTGCCATCGCCGCTGTGGACGCGGCCGGCGCGCTGGCGGGCGGCGTGATTGCCCCCGGCTTCGAAGCGTCTTCGGCCACCTTGGCCCACGTGGCCGCGCGTTTGCCCGAGGTGGAGGCCCAAGTGCCGCGCCAGGTGGTGGGTAAAACCACTCAGGAAGCCATCGCTTCCGGCGTGTTCTGGGGCGAAGTTGCCCGCATCGACGGCCTGGTGGCCATGGTGCGGGCCGAGTTGGCTTCCGCGGGAGAGGTTCCCGTACTGCTTACCGGCCAGAAAGCGGCGCTGCTGGCTCCTCATCTCACCTGCGCTCCCGCATTGCATCCTCATCTCACCCTGCAGGGCCTGGCCCGCATCGCCGAAGCCTCCGCCGCCCGCCACTAGGGCGTGGGTGCTGGGGGGGGGTGCTGACACACCTAACCCGTGGATTCTTTCGGGTGAGCTTCTGCTTTTTTCGCTTGGGGGCAACGGAGGAAAGCCCAGATGATACGGTCGTGCCCCGTTAAACTGTGGCGCTGCACCGATGGTGCGCCGGAGCGGCGGGGCTTTTGGGGTATGTTATATCGGTTATCCATTTGAGAGGAAGAGAGACCGATGGGTCGTATATCCGTGAAGCCCGCCGCGAAAGCGGACGGGCGCATTGGCGAGTTTGCGGCCGCCCTTTCCCGTCGCGCGGAAGCCATGCCGCCCGGCGCCTGTCCGGTGGGTGTGGTGCTGGGGCAGCTGCAAGTTTCGCTGGCGCAAACCTGCGGAAAGTGCACCCCCTGCGCACAAGGTATGCCGAAAATGGCGAAGATTCTGCAGGACGTCGTCCAGTTCAAAGCCGATGAAGCCGCCCTGCGCGAACTGCGCGCCGCCACCGAGTTGCTGCGCGAAACCGGCGATTGCGCCGTGGGTTGGCAGGCGGCCGACATGGTGCTGGCGGGGCTTGAGGCCTTCCCCGAGGAATTTGCCAGCCACCTGGAAGCGGGCCAGTGCGCCGCCGGCACCCGCCAAACGGTGCCCTGCACCACGCTGTGCCCCGCCCATGTGAACGTGCCCGCCTACATCGCGCTGGCGGCCGAGGGCGACTGCGCCGGCGCGGTGAAGATGATCCGCAAAGACAACCCGTTCCCCACCGCCTGCGCCATGATCTGCGAGCACCCCTGCGAGGAGCGCTGCCGCCGCACCATGGTGGACGCGCCGGTGAACATTCGCGGTTTGAAGAAGTACATCGTGGACACGGTGCCCGCCAACACGGTGCCGGTGCCCCGTCCGCTGCCGGCCACCGGCAAGCGGGTGGCCGTGGTGGGCGCCGGCCCCTCCGGCCTCACTTGCGCCTACTTCTTGGGCCTGATGGGGCATGAGGTGACGGTGTTCGAGCAGCGCCAACAGCTGGGCGGCATGATGCGCTACGGCATCCCCGCCTACCGCTTCCCCCGCCAGCGGTTGGATGAAGACCTGCAGGCCATTTGCAGCCTGCCCAACCTGGAGGTGCGGGCGAACAGCCCCATCGATGGCGACGGGCTGAAGCGGCTGGCCGGCGAATACGACGCGACGTACGTGGCCATCGGCGCCCAGGGGGGCAAGATGCTGACGCTGCCCGGCAGCGACGCGGCCGGCGTGATGAGCGCGGTGGATTTGCTGGAAGCCATCGGCGACGGCAACTACCCCGACTTCACCGGGAAGAACGTGGTGGTTATCGGCGGGGGCAACGTGGCCATGGACTGCGCCCGCACCAGCGTGCGCGCCGGCGCCCAGTCGGTCACCGTGGCCTACCGTCGGCGCCTGGAGGACATGACCGCCCTGCCCGTCGAGGTGGAAGCGGCCATCGCCGAAGGGGTGGAGATGATGTGCCTGCAGGCGCCCGAGCGCATCGAGGTGGACGCCGCCGGCGCTGCCTGCGTCCTGCTGTGCCAGCCGCAGCGCATCGGCGCCGTGAAGCGCGGGCGTCCCGTGCCGGAAGTGGCTGACAAGCCGCTGCTGCGCATCCCGGCCGACATCGTGCTGGTGGCGGTGGGCCAGGCCATCGAGAGCGCGCCCTTCGAAGAGGCGGGCCTGGAAGCCGACCGCACCTACTTCTGCGCCGACGAATTCCTGCAGGCGCCCGGTTTTTCCAACGTGTACGTGGGCGGCGACTGCCAGTGGGGGCCGCGCACGGTGATCATGGCCATCGGCGCCGGCAAGGCGGCCGCGGCCAACATCGACGAGGCGCTGGGTTTCTGCCATCAGCTGGACTGCGGCGCGCAGGTGCCGCCGGCCCGCAGCAACAACCGCACCCCTTACGGCCGCGTTCAGGTGGCCGAACGCCCCGCGCGCGAGCGCCGCGGCGACTTTGAATGTGTTGAGATTCCGGTGAGCCACGAGGAGGCCATGCAGGAATGCGGCCGTTGCCTGCGCTGCGACGTGTACGGCATCGGCGCCCTGACGGGGAAGGAGCAGGGAGCATGGTAACGATTTCCCTAGACGGCCGCGAAGTGCAGGCGGCCGAGGGCACGAAGCTGGTGGACGCCGCGGCGGCGGCCGGGGTGAGCATCCCCACCCTGTGCTACCTGAAGGGGCTGAACTTCATCGGCTCGTGCCGGGTGTGCCTGGTGGAAGTGGAAGGGGAAGGCCTCGTGGCCTCCTGCAACACTGCTGTGCGCGAGGGCATGGTGGTGCGCACCGCCACTCCGGCCGTGGCCGCCGCCCGCCGCGCCAACCTGCAGGCCATCACGGACGACCACCGCGCCGTGTGCGCCACCTGCGTGCGGCAGGACACCTGCGCCCTGCGCAGCCTCTCCAGCGCCTTCAACCTGGAGGACTCCACCCAGCCGCTGCCGGAAAAGGGCACCTGGGACGAAGATTTCCCCCTGCAGCGGGACAGCTCGAAATGCATCAAGTGCATGCGCTGCGTGGCCATCTGCCGCGACGTGCAGCATTGCGGCGTATGGGATTTCACCGGCATGGGCCCCTCCATGAAGGTGACGGTGCGCGACGGTTTGCCCATTTCACAGGCCGGTTGCGCCCTGTGCGGCCAGTGCATCACCCATTGCCCCACCGGCGCCCTCACCGCTCGCGACGACGTGAGCCTGATCATGGAGGCCATCCTCGACCCCGAGGTGATGACGGTGGTGCAAGTGGCGCCGGCCGTGCGCACTGCCTGGGGCGAAGGGGTGGGGCTCTCCCACGACGAGGCCACGCCGGGCCGCCTGGCGTCGGCGCTGCACGCGCTGGGTTTCGACAAGGTGTTCGACACCGACTTCGCCGCCGACCTCACCATTATGGAAGAGGGCAGCGAATTCGTGGAATTCATGGCTTCCGACAAGCCGCGCCCCATGTTCACCAGCTGCTGCCCCGGCTGGGTGCGCTTCGCCAAGCTGCACTACCCGGGCGTGGTGCATCAGCTGTCCAGCGCGAAGTCGCCCCACCAAATGCTGGGGGCCGTGGTGAAGAACACGCTGGCCGACGAGGCGCAGGCGGCGGGCAAGCGGCTGTTCTGCGTGTCCATCATGCCCTGCGTGGCGAAGAAGTACGAGTGCGACGTGTCCGAGTTGGCCACCGTGCCCGCCGGGGAAGACCCGCAGCTGGCGGCCGAGGCGGCCCCCGATGTGGATGCGGTGCTCACCGTGCGCGAGCTGGACCGACTGCTGCGCACCGTGGGGGTGCAGTGCGCCACGCTGCCCGAGGTGGACTTCGACAACCCGCTGGGCACTTCCACTGGCGCTGCCACCATTTTCGGTCGCACCGGTGGCGTGATGGAGGCGGCGCTGCGTTCGGCCGCGTACCTGATCACCGGCGAGAACCCGGATTTCAGCACCTGCGACACCACCGATGCCACGCCGGAAGTGCCGTGGGTTTCCAAAACGCTGACCATCGGCGATGCCACGGTGCGCATCGCCATCGCCAGTGGCCTGGAGAACACCGCCCAGCTGCTGGACGCCCTTGAGCGGGGCGAAGCGGAGTTCGATTTCGTGGAGATTATGGCCTGCCCCGGCGGCTGCGTGGGGGGCGGCGGCCAGCCCATCCATTTCAACCGTGAGATGGGGGCCCAGCGGGCCGGCATCCTGAACCGGCTGGACAACGCGGCGCCGCTGCGCTATTCCCACGAGAACCCCGACATTCACCAGCTGTACGAAACCTGGCTGGAGCAGCCGCTGTCCCATACGGCGCACGAGTGGCTGCACACCCACCAGGAAGACTGGCAGATTTAGATGGGGCAAGCGGTGGCGGGCCCGGCCTGGCCGATTGCCGAGAAGCTGCGCCAAGGGGGCGCCTTGTCGGCGGCGGAACTGGAGCTCCTGGTGCGCCACCGCACCCCTGAACTGGCCGAATACCTGGCGAAAGCGGCGCGGGCGGCCTGCGAGGCCGTCTACGGCGACGCCCTGTTCGCCCGCGGGCTCATCGAGATTTCCAACATCTGCCGCAACGACTGCTACTACTGTGGCATTCGGCGCAGCAACCGCTCGGTGGGCCGCTACCGGCTTGCCCCCGAAGATGTGCTGGCCTGCGCGGAAGAGGGGTGGCAGGCCGGTTTTCGCACCTTTGTGCTGCAGGGGGGCGAAGACGCGGCCCTTACCGATGCGTGGCTGTGCGCGGTGGTGGAGGGCCTGAAAGCGGCGCACCCCGGCTGCGCCATTACGCTTTCGGTGGGGGAGCGCTCGCTGGAAAGCTACCGGCGGCTGCGGGCGGCTGGGGCCGACCGCTACCTGCTGCGCCACGAAACCGCCACAGCTGCCCACTACCGGCAGCTGCACCCGCGCTCGCTGACGCTGGAAGCGCGCATGGCCTGCCTGCAGGCGCTGCGGGAGGCGGGCTTTGCGGTGGGGGCCGGTTTCATGGTGGGCAGCCCCGGCCAAACGGCGGCCCATCTGGCGGCCGACCTGGTATTTGTGCAGCAGTTCCGTCCGGAAATGTGCGGCATCGGGCCCTTTGTGCCCCACCACGCCACGCCGTTTGCGACCCATCCGGCCGGCTCGGTGGAGCTCACCTGCTACCTGCTGTCCATAATTCGCCTGATGAACCCGGCGGTGCTTTTGCCTGCCACCACCGCGCTGGAGGCGCTGGATGCGGAAGGGCGCGGGCGGGCCGTGCGGGCGGGGGCCAACGTGGTGATGCCCAACCTATCGCCGCCGGCGGTGCAGGGCAGCTACCAGCTCTACGACAATAAGCCGGCGGGGGGTGAGGCGGCCCAGCAGCTGTGGGACGCCCTGGCATGTAAGGCCCGCGGTTGGGGCAAGCGCCTGGTGGAAGATCGGGGCGACCCCGCGCCCGCGGGCGTCGCCGGCCCTTCTTCCGCAGGAGGGGGCGGCTTCGTTTCCCCAGGCACCGCGCCCGCGCATGGCTGCCCGTCTTCTCCGTGCTCGATTTCGCAAAAACTGAAGGAGGCCTGATGGCCGCATACAACGTAGCGTCGCCCCATGCCGACGAGTTTATAAACCACCAGGAAGTGCTGGACACGCTGGCCTACGCCCAGCAGCACAAGGACGATTTGGAGCTGTGTCGCCAAATTCTGCAGAAGGCCCGCGGCAACCTCACGCCCGCCAACGACCACGGCGCCGTGCTTACCCACCGGGAGACCAGCGTGCTGTTGGCCTGCGAAGACCCGCAGATCAACGCCGAGATTCGCGCCCTGGCCCGCGATATCAAGCAGGCCTATTACGGCAATCGCATCGTGCTGTTCGCGCCGCTGTACTTGTCCAACTACTGTGTGAACGGTTGCCTTTACTGCCCCTACCACGCCAAGAACCGCGACATTCCGCGCCGCAAGCTGACGCAGGAGGAAATTCGCGCCGAGGTGCTAGCGCTGCAGGACATGGGTCACAAGCGTCTGGCGGTGGAGGCGGGCGAGGACCCCAAGCACAACCCGCTGAGCTACATTCTTGAGAGCATCGACACCATCTACGGCACCCGGCACAAGAACGGGGCCATCCGCCGCGTGAACGTGAACATCGCTGCCACCACCGAAGACGCGTACCGGCAGCTGAAGGCGGCGGAGATCGGCACTTATATCCTGTTCCAGGAAACCTACAATCGCGCCCGTTACGAGGAGCTGCACCCCACCGGCCCCAAGGCCGATTACGCCTGGCACACCGAGGCCCACGACCGGGCCATGACCGCCGGCATCGACGACGTGGGGCTGGGGGTGCTGTTCGGGCTTGAGGGCTATGCCTACGAGTTCGCGGCGCTGCTGATGCACGCCGAGCACCTGGAGGCGGTGTTCGGGGTGGGGCCCCACACCGTTAGCGTGCCGCGGGTGCAGCCGGCCAGCGACATCGACCCCGACCAGTTCGACAACGGCATCCCCGACGAGATGTTCCAGAAGCTGGTGGCGCTGGTGCGCATCGCGGTGCCCTACACCGGCATCATTGTGTCCACCCGCGAATCCGAAGCGGTGCGTTCGGCGATGCTGCAGCTGGGGGTGTCGCAGATTTCCGGTGGCAGCCGCACCAGCGTGGGCGGTTACACGCAGCCCGCGCGCCCCCGCGACACCGAACAGTTTGACGTGTCCGACCAGCGCGCGCTGGACGAGGTGGTGGGCTGGTTGATGGATCAAGGGCACCTGCCCAGCTTCTGCACCGCCTGCTACCGGGCCGGCCGCACCGGCGACCGTTTCATGGAATTCTGCAAGAGCGGCCAGATTTTGGACTACTGCCATCCCAACGCCCTGATCACGCTGGCGGAGTACCTGAGCGATTACGCCAGCCCCGCGGTGGCGCAGAAGGGGTGGCAGCTGATTGACCAGCAGCTGGCGCTGATGCCCGAGGGGCAGCGGCAGGCGTTGGCGGGCGAGTACCTGGAGCGCATCCGCGGCGGCGCCCGCGATTTCCGGTTCTAGGAAGGGTGCGCCGGCGCGGGGCGGATAGGCGGATTGGTTGTCCACGGCACACCAGGAACCCTGAGCGCTGTGGCGGCAGAAGGGCGCCGCGTCCTTCGCCGTGACGCGATGCTCCCTTGCCCGCACCGCCCTTGATGGTGACGGAAGAGCGCTCTCCGCTTGGGGCGGTGCGGCTGGAAGCAAGACGGTGGCCCCTTTTTGCGGGCATCGGTGAAGGAGGAAGCATGTCGCTGAATGAGACGCCTTCGGGTGAGCGGCCCCATATCGTGTTCTTCGGCGTTCGCAACGCCGGCAAGTCCAGCCTGGTGAACGCTGTGACGGGGCAGGCGCTGGCGGTGGTTTCGCCGGTGGCCGGCACCACCACCGATCCGGTGCGCAAGGCCATGGAGCTGGCGCCGGCAGGGCCGGTGCTGGTGGTGGACACGCCGGGCATCGATGATACAGGGGCGGTGGGTGAGCTGCGGGTGCGCCAAGCGCTGCGGGCCCTTGACCAGGCGGATGTGGCAGTGCTGGTGGTGGACGCCGGCCGCGGGATGACCCCCTTCGACCATCAGCTGCGGCAGGCCTTCCAGGAAAAGGGCGTGCCCTACGTGGTGGCCTGGAACAAGGCGGATGTGGCGGGCGGCCCTGCTTCGGCGCCCCCACTTGAAGGCGCCGGCAGCGGGCCGACTGCTCGGGCCGAAGAGGGCGACGCCCAAATTCGGGTTTCGGCGCTTACGGGGGAAGGGGTGCGCCAGCTGAAAGAGTTGCTGGCGGCAACTATCGTGGTTGGGGGTGCAAAAGGGGCCGCCGGCCCGGGGAACCCCCTGGTGGCAGACTTGCTGACCCCCGGTGACGTGGTGGTGTTGGTCATCCCGCTGGATTCCGCCGCGCCGAAAGGGCGCCTCATCCTGCCGCAGCAGCAGGTGATGCGCGATGTGCTGGAAGCGGGCGCCTTCCCCTGCGCCACCGGCGTGGAGGGGCTGCCGGCGCTGCTGGACATGCTGCCGCATCCGCCCTGCCTGGTGGTCACCGACTCGCAGGCCTTCGGCGCAGTAGCGGCCGCAGTGCCCGCCGACGTGCCCCTCACGTCGTTCTCCATCCTGATGGCCCGCTACAAGGGCAACCTGCCGGCGCAGCTGGCGGCGGTGCGGGCGCTGGAGGCGCTGTCCGACGACAGCACCGTGCTCATCGCCGAGGGCTGCACCCACCATCGCCAGTGCAATGACATCGGCACCGTGAAGCTGCCGGAGTGGATTCGCCAGATAAGCGGCGCCAACCCGCAGTTCGCCTTCACGTCAGGCCGCGAATTCCCCGATGACCTTACCCCCTATGCGGCCGTGATGCACTGCGGCGGCTGCATGCTGAACCGCCAGGAGATGCAAAGTCGCCTGCGCCGCGCCGCCGCCCAAGGGGTGCCCGCTACCAACTACGGCATGGTGATTGCCCGCGCCAACGGCATCCTGCCCCGCGCCCTCGCCCCGCTGGGAATCGCCGCCCCGTAGGGCTGCCGCGCCGCGCATTCGTTTCGGCTCCGTAAAGCCCCCGCGCTGCGCAGCCGTTACGTGCCGCGCGGAAGGCGAAGCGAGAGTTGTCCGCACTGTTGAAACCCGCCCCGTGTCGCCGCGGCGCCAAGCAGACGGCGAGGCCGGCTTGCCTCCTGTGCCGGGGCTGCGCTACACGGCTTGGCGACACCGCCCAGCTGCACCTTGGCAACCTGCTACAATGGGCTTCCGCGCTTGAGAGCGCGGGCTGATGCACGAAGGAGGTGAGAGGATATGCCGAAGAAGCGAGCGCGCAAGGCGCCCAAAACCGGAGCGGTATGGCGGCAAACCGCCGACGAGGCCACGCTGGCCCAAAACCCCCGCTACAACGGGTTCGCCTGCGGCCACGGCGCCCACGGCGAGGCGAAGTACAGCCGCGCAAAAGCCAAACGTGCCTGGCAAAAGCAACTGAAGCAAGAAGGAGCCTCTCGGGGCTCCTTCCCGTTTTTACCCCAGGCCTACCGCTTGCGCTCCCACGGCTGCCCCCCCCAGGCCTGCCCCCCGCGCCCCTATCTCCGCCCTCTTGCGCCTCTGCCTCCGTGGCAGAAATAGGCCCCTAGTTCTGCCACAACTCGGAATAAGGGGGCGTTTTGCCGGAGCGCTGGCGGAAATAGGCCCCTATTTCCGCCATGAGAAGCAAGGAGAAGGGGACAGGGGTGGCCCGTGCGGCCGATGACCTATCGCACCATGGCGTCCAGGTCGGCGGCGGCCACTTTCTCGATGAGCTCTTGGCGGGAGTGCACGTCCATCTTCTGATATATATGTAAGGCGTGGGTGTTCACCGTGCCAGCCGAAATAACCAACTCTTCTCGCACACGGGCAGCGGTGCGCCCGGTGGCGAACAGGTGCATGACGTCGATTTCCCGTTCAGTCAGGCCGTAGTAAGCCCCCACGATGCGGCATCGCATCAGCAGCGGCACGCGCTCCGGGCGCCCATCTTCTGGCCGGCCGGTGTTGCCGCCGCAGTTCGCCGATGAAGGCGAACCTGCACAACCGTCCTGCGTGCCTCGTCTGTCCTCAGCCGTTTCCGCTTGCTGTCGGCCGCTATCGCGCTGGCGTTCGCCTTCGTCCTCGCGTTCCGTCGCACTGCTCTCCAGCTGACGAATATCTTGGGCTCGCAGTACGTATTGAGATACAGCGGTTATCGAAATCACGCAAAGGGCGGCAATGGTCACCAGCAGCCGCGGCTCCACCTCTTGCACCCCCAGCGAGGGGAATAACACAACGCCTGCGATAACCCCGATCTCCACCACCAAAATGCGACCAATGCCGAAAACCTGCACCGACGTGTACTGAAAACGGTGGGCGATTTCGGCCATTATCACCCAGGCCACCACCTCGAACAGCGCATATCCCACGGTGAATAGCAGATGGGGCAGGGCCGAGTTGATTTCGAAGATGGGCACGATGGCAAATCCGGCAGTGCACAACACGATGACCAGCTTGTAATAGGGTGACATGCTGCACTGGCGTTGGCGGGCGGCGGGAAGCATGAGCGCAAGACACACTACGGCGGACAGCAGGAAGAACCACACGGCTTGCTGGTTGGAGGAGGGGCTATCTGCTTGGGGCGAATAGAGGTAGCGGATGAGCCCTGTGGCGAACCCCAGAATGAAGGCGCCTATCACCAAGCGCCCGAGAGTGATGGCGGGCAGTACCTCGCCAAGAGCCCGGGTGCCGCGCGGCTCGCCTTTGCTGTGGAGGTTGGCCTGATGGGCGCCGATGGCGGCGGCGTACATCAGGCAGATGGCCAGGGCGCAGCAGATGCTCACAGGTAGAGCCATGGCCGCTAGGGGCAAAAGCGATCCCAACGCGGTGCCCAGCAGCGCCTCAAACAGGCATACGCGGCGGGTGGTGCTGGCGTAGGTGCGCCCCACATCCAGCAGCACAAGGCACGAGCCGGTGCCGGTGAGCACGGCGCTGATTGCCAAGGAGACTGCCCCGAGGTGCGCTCCTCCTGCAAGCGAAGGCCACAGCACCGCCACCCCAACGGCTGCCAGCGTGGGACCTGCCAGGAAACCGAGGCGGCTGTCAAGCACGCGCAGCACCGCCTGGTGAAGAAGCGAGCAAACCAACAGGGAGGCGGTGAGGACCGCCAGCGACGAAACGAACACATCGTTGGCGGCCCGCCATTGGACGGTACCGTCGTAGGCCTGGAACAGCGCCGAGCAAAAGAACAGCAGTCCCATCCAGCTTCGCAGGAAGC